>Ga0307514_10004320_pt1 | contig 13107 bp, 13 predicted proteins | sample 16_EM_MG_FD_203088 | JGI IMG/M metagenome (GOLD analysis project Ga0307514, IMG submission 203088) | Populus trichocarpa ectomycorrhiza microbial communities from riparian zone in the Pacific Northwest, United States - 16_EM | ecosystem: Host-associated > Plants > Roots > Unclassified | place... | reverse complement strand
TGCTCAACGCGCTGCTCAACACCGCCGGCGGCGCCACCTGGGTCAGCCTGCACCATGGCGGCGGCGTAGGCATGGGCTACTCGCAGCACTCGGGCGTGGTGATCGTGTGCGACGGCACCGACGCCGCGGCCAAGCGCATCGAGCGCGTGCTGTGGAACGACCCGGCCACCGGCGTGATGCGCCATGCCGATGCGGGCTACGACATTGCCGTGGCCACCGCGAAGAAGCAGGGCCTCAATCTGCCGATGATCAAGAAAGGCTGATGCGATGTCCGCCGCCGAAACGAATTCCGAACCCATCTACCTGCACTATCTGAACCACCTCGACGTGCAGGCGCTCGCGATGACCGATGCCGAAATCGTCGCGGCCGTCGAAGAGGGCCTGCTTGCCCAGGGCCGCGGCGAGACCACCATCGAGCCGCGCATGCACCTGGTGCCCGAGAAGGACTACCCGGGCCACTTCAACGTGCTGCGCGGCTACATCCGTCCGCTCGGCGTGGCCGGCGTGAAGGTGGTGGGCGACTTCTATCGCAACTACCAGGTCGGCCTGCCGTCCGAACTCGCGCTGCTGAACCTGTTCGATCCGAAGACCGGCGTACCGGTGGCCATCGTCGATGCCTCCGACATCACCGACATGCGCACCGGCGCGATCACGGCCATCGGCGCCAAGCACCTCGCGCGCAGGAATTCGAAGATCCTCGGCCACATCGGCGCGCGCGGCACCTCGTACTGGAACGTGCGCCTGCTCGACTCGATCTTCGACTTCGACGAGATCCGCGTGCACTCGCGCCGGCCCGAGAGCCGCAACGCCTTTGCCGCCAGGCTGGAGCGCGACCTCGGCAAGAAGATCGTCGTGACCGAGGACTGGGAGTCGTGCGTGCGCGGCGCCGACATCGTGGTTGAGGCCTCGCGCCTCGAGAAGCCGGAGCCGGTGCTCAAGACCGAGTGGATCAAGAAGGGCGCCTGCGTCATTCCGTACGGCACCATGAGCGCGGTCGAGCTGTCGCTGACCGACATCATGGACAAGATGGTGATGGACGACTGGGGCCAGGCCAAGGCCGGCCCCTTCGGTGCACTGCGCGCGCACGTCGACAGCGGCCGCCTGTCGGAAAAGACGCTGCACGCCGAGCTCGGACAGATCGTCGCGGGCCTGAAGCCCGGGCGCGAGAGCGACGAAGAGACCAACCTGTTCTGGCATCGCGGCCTCTCGCTGTCGGACATCGCGCTTGGCGCGGCGATGCTCGCGAAGGCGAAGAAGATGGGGCTCGGCCAGCAACTGCGCTTCCGTTGACCGGCATCGGAGCCACTGCGATGACGCCCGTCGCCAACGCGCGCATGTACTCGGCCACCGCCTCGGTGCGCGCCAACTGGAAGCAGCTTCTTGCGTGGGCGCTGGCGCGCGCAGGCCTCGCGTGGGACGTGATCGACTACGACGCGCCCGCGCCGCTCTCGGCGCTGTGGGCGCGCGACGACCTCGGGCTCGCGATGATGTGCGGCCTGCCGTTCTCGCAGCGCGCGCCGCGCCCCACGCTGGTGGCCGCGCCGCTGCCTTCGCCCGCGCGGTACGGCGGCCGGCCGGTGTACTTCACCGACATCGTCGTGCGCACCGGCTCGGCCTTCGAAACGCTGGCGGACACCTTCGGCGGCATCGTGGGCTACACGCTGGCCGACTCGATGTCGGGCGGCGTGGCGTTGCGCAACCATCTCGCGCCGTATCGCGCGGCGCGCGGCACGCGTCTTTACCGCGGTGCCGTCGGCGGCCTCATCCATGCGCGCGGGGTGATCGAGGCCCTCGTCGAAGGCCGCATCGACGTGGGCCCGCTCGACAGCTACTACCACGACCTGCTGCGGCGCAACGAGCCGGCGCTCGCGCAGAAGGTGCGCATCGTCGACAGCACCGAGGCCATGCCGATCCCGCCGCTCGTCGCGACGGCGCCGCTCACGCCCGGCGAGCTCGCGCGCATTCGCAGCGCATTGCAGGAAGCCACCCGCGCGCCCGAACTCGCGGCCGTGACGGAACGGTTGTTGCTTGCAGGTTTCGTCTCGCCCGATCCTGCGGACTACGACGTTCTTGCGGCGATCTCCCTTCGTGCCATTCCCCCTTTCGAGGAACTCTGATGTCGATCAACCGCCGTGCGGCCGTCCTGTTGCCCCTGTTGCTTTGCGCCGCGCCATGGCTCGCGCATGCGCAGGCCTACCCCGAGAAACCCATCCACGTCGTCGTGCCGTTCGCGCCCGGCGGTCCGGCCGATGCGGTGGCCCGCATCCTCGGCCAGGAGCTGGTCGACACGCTGGGCCAGCCCTTCATCATCGACAACAAGGTCGGCGCCGCGGGCAACATCGGCGTGGCGCAGATCGCCAAGGCCGCGCCCGACGGCTACACGCTCGGCATCGTGCCGGTCGGCAATGTCGCGGTGAACCCGAGCCTCTTTCCGTCGCTGCCCTACAAGGTGTCGGAGCTGCAGCCGGTCGCCATGCTCGCCGTGGTCGAGAACGTGCTGGTCGTCAATGCGTCCGTGCCGGCCAGCTCGGTGAAGGAGCTGCTCGCGCTCGCCAGGCAGAAACCCGGCACGCTGAGCTTCGCATCGCCCGGCGCCGGCAGCCAGGCGCACCTGGCCGGCGAACTGATGGCGCTCGACGGCGGCGTGCAGCTGATCCACGTGCCCTACAAGGGCATCGGCCCGGCGCTCAACGATGTGGTGGGCGGACAGGTCACGATGATGTTCGGCTCGCTCTCGGCCGTGCTGCCTTTCGTCAAGAGCGGCAAGCTGCGGGCGATCGGCCTCGCGAGCCTCAGGCGCTCGGCCGCGATGCCGGAACTGCCCACCGTCGCCGAACAGGGCCTGCCCGGTTTCGAGGCCATCTCCTGGTATGCGCTGATGGCGCCGGCCGGCACGCCGAAGGCCATCGTCGACCGTCTCAACGCGGAAACAGCGCGCGTGCTGGCCAAGCCCGAGATGAAGGAGAAGTTCGCGGGCCTGGGCCTCGAGCCCGGCACCGGCAAGCCGCAGGACATCGCCGCGAACATCCAGAGCGAAAGCGCGCGCTGGTCGGCCGTGATCCGAAAAAGGAACATCAAGCCGGAGTGAGCCGAGGTCACCGCGGCGCGCATCTCGCGCGCTGCAATAGCCGTCGCTGCACTTTTTTTTCTTTCATTTTTCAAACCCACGGAAGCCTTCACATGAACACCCGCCGCACCCTCGTTGCCGCCGCACTCTCCAGCCTCGCCTTCTTCGGCTTCGCCGCCACCGCGCAAGCCCAGGGCGAGCCGCTGCGCGTGGCCACCGACGCCACCTTTCCGCCGATGGAATACGTGGAGAACGGCAAGCGCACGGGCTTCGACGTGGAGCTGGTCGAGGCCATCGGCAAGACGCTGGGCCGCAAGATCGAATGGATCGACATCGACTTCAAGGGCCTCGTTCCAGGGCTGATCTCCAAGCGCTTCGACATGGCCGTGTCGGCCATCTACATCACCGACGAGCGCAAGAAGGTCGTCGACTTCACCGTGCCCTACTATGCGGGCGGCCTCGTGGTGATGGTGAAGGACGGCAACACGGCCATCAAGACGCCGGCCGACATCAACGGCAAGAAGGTCAGCGTGCAGGTGGGCACCAAGTCGGTGGCCTACACCAAGGAAAAATTCCCGCAGGTGCAGCTGATGGAAGTCGAGAAGAACCAGGAGATGTTCAACCTCGTGGACATCGGCCGCGCCGACGCCGCCGTGACCGGCAAGCCCGCGGCCTACCAGTACGTGCGCACGCGCGGCGGCCTCAAGGTGCTGCCCGAGCAGATCACGACCGAGGAATACGGTATGGCCATCCGCAAGGACACGCCCGAGCTCACCAAGGCCGTGAACGGCGCGATCGAGAAGCTCAAGGCCGACGGCACCTATGCACAGATCGTCGCCAAGTGGTTCAACAGCAGCGCCAAGTAAGCAAGCGGCCCCATGGATTTCGACTTCTCGCCGGTCTGGCAGGGCTGGCCCGACTTGCTGCGCGGCGCGCTCGTCACGGTGGAGATCACCGCCTGCGCGCTCGCGCTCGGCTGCGTGCTGGGCCTGCTGGTCGGCATCGGCCGGCTCAACCCGAAGCGGCGCTGGCTCTACGGCGTTTGCACGGCGTACGTGGCGGCCATTCGCGGCACGCCGCTCCTGGTGCAGCTGTTCATCCTTTTCTTCGGCCTGCCGCACTTCGGCATCCTGCTGCCGGCCTTTTTGTGCGGCGTGCTGGGGCTGGGCGTGTACTCGGGCGCGTACGTGTCGGAGATCGTGCGCGGCGCGATCCAGTCGATCGACAAGGGCCAGACCCTGGCGGCGCAGTCGCTGGGCATGACGCCCGGCACGGCGATGCGCGAGATCGTGCTGCCGCAGGCGGTGGTGCGCATGATCCCGCCGCTGGGCAACGAGTTCATCGCGCTCATCAAGAACTCGGCGCTGGTGTCGCTGCTGACGATTCACGACGTGATGCACGAGGGGCAGAAGATCATCAGCGTGTCGTACCGCTCGCTGGAGGTCTACCTGGCCATTGCGCTGGTGTACTTCGTGCTCACGGGCACGATGACGCTGGTTCTACGGCACTTCGAGCAGAAGCTGCGGCAGGGCGGGCTGCTGCGATGAGCGTGGTTCGTTTCTCGCGCGCCGCGCTCCCGGCCATGCCCTGGAAGAACGGCGGCGGCACCACGCAGGAGATCGTGAGTTGGCCGCAGGGCGCGGGGCTCGACAGCTTCGGCTGGCGCGCGAGCATCGCGACCATTGCGGCGGCCGGGCCGTTCTCGATGTTCGCTGGCGTGGACCGCAGCATCATGCTGCTCGAAGGCGACGGCGTGCGGCTGTTCACGCACGACGGACGCATCGAGCACCGGCTCGACGTGCCGCACCGGCCGTTCGCGTTCAGCGGCGACGATGCGATCGACTGCGCGCTGCTCGGCGGCGCAGCATCGAACGACTTCAACATCATGACGCGCCATGGACAGTGGCGCGCCGATGTGCGGGTGCTGGACCACGCATCGACCAGCGAGGCCGCGCCGCACGGTGTGCTGCTCGCGCTCCGCGGTGCATGGCGCCTGAACGGCGAGCCCTGCCGCGAAGGCGATGGGCTGTACTGGACCGACAGCGCGCAGGCATGGCAGGCCGAGCCCGAGGGCGAAGGCGCGCGGCTCGCTGCGGTTCGCATCGTGCCGGCGTAAGCTGTGCAAACACGAGACAAGACATGAAATATCCAAGCTCGTTCCCGTCAGCCGACGGCCTCTGGACCGGCCTGCGCCTGGCGCCCGGTGCCGCGCCCGGCGCGGCGCTGGACGCCGATACCGAAGCCGCGATCGCGGTGACCGACGGCACTGTCCGCTGGGCCGGCGCACGCAGCGCCCTGCCGGCCGGATTCGCAGGCCTGGCGCCGCACGATGGCGGCGGCGCGCTCGTCACGCCCGGCCTCGTCGATTGCCACACGCACCTGGTCTACGGCGGCCAGCGCGCCAACGAGTTCGCGATGCGGCTCGCGGGCGCCAGCTACGAAGAAGTGGCGAAGGCCGGCGGCGGCATCGTCGCGTCGGTAGGCGCCACGCGCGAGGCCGACGAAGAAGCGCTCTTCGCGCAGGCCGCGCCGCGGCTCGAACAGCTGCTGGCCGATGGCGTCTGCGCGATCGAGATCAAGTCGGGCTACGGCCTTTCGCTCGAGCACGAACGCAAGCAGCTGCGCGTGGCACGGCGCCTGGGCGAGGCCTACGGCGTCACGGTGCGCACCACCTTCCTCGGCGCGCATGCGCTGCCGCCCGAATACGCAGGGCGCAGCGGCGACTACATCGACCTCGTCTGCAACCAGATGCTGCCCGCGCTCGCGGCCGAGGGGCTGGTCGATGCGGTGGACGTGTTCTGCGAACGCATCGCCTTTTCGCTTGCGGAAACCGAGCAGGTCTTCCAGGCCGCGAAGGCGCTGGGCCTGCCGGTCAAGCTGCATGCCGAGCAGCTCTCCGACATGGGCGGCGCCGCGCTCGCCGCGCGCTACGGCGCGCTGTCGTGCGACCACATCGAGCACCTGTCGGCCGAGGGCATCGAGGCCATGCGCCGGTCGGGCAGCGTGGCCGTGCTGCTGCCCGGCGCCTACTACACGCTGCGCGACACGCAGCTGCCGCCCATCGAGGCGCTGCGCGCGGCCGGCGTGCCGATGGCCGTGTCGACCGACCACAACCCCGGCACCTCGCCGGCGCTGAGCCTGCTGTTGATGATGAACATGGCCTGCACGCTGTTCCGCCTCACCGTGCCCGAGGCGCTGGCCGGCGTCACGGTGCATGCGGCGCGCGCTCTGGGCCTGCAAAAAACGCACGGCGTGATTGCCGAAGGCATGCCCGCCAACTTCGTGCTCTGGAACGTGCGCGATGCGGCCGAGCTCGCCTACTGGTTCGGCCAGCGCCCGGTGCGTGCCGTCGTGCGGCAAGGCCGCATCGCCGTGGAGGCTGCCCGATGAACACGCTTTTCGCGGCCGATGCACTGCTGCCCGGCGGATGGGCGAAGAACGTGCTGCTGTCATGGAACGATGCCGGCCAGCTCACGCAGGTGCAGTCCGCCGCCCGGCCCGCAGCGGGCGCGCAAGTGGCGAACGGCCCCGTGATCCCCGGCATGCCCAACCTGCATTCGCACGCCTTCCAGCGTGCCTTCGCGGGGCTCACCGAATACCGTGCCGAGCAGCAAGACAGCTTCTGGAGCTGGCGCACGCTGATGTACCGCTTTGCCGCGCGCCTCGGCCCGCAGCACATGGAAGCCATCGCGACCTGGCTCTATGCCGAGATGCTCGAAGCGGGCTACACCAGTGTGTGCGAGTTCCAGTACGTGCACCACGATGCCGATGGCCGCCCCTATGCCGACGATGCGACGCTGAGCCTCGCATTGCTGCGCGCCGCGAAGAAGACGGGCATCGGCTTCACGCTGCTGCCCGTGCTCTACCAGGCCAGCGGCTTCGGCGGCCTGCCGCCCAACGAAGGGCAGCGCCGCTTCATCCGCTCGACCGATTCGATGCTGCGCCTGCTCGACACGCTGAAGCCCGCCTGCGACGCGCAAGGCGCGCGGCTCGGGCTTGCGCCGCATTCGCTGCGCGCCGTGCCGCCCGATGCGCTGCGCGAAGCCATCGCGGGGCTCGAAGCCATCGACCCGGGCGCGCCGATCCACATCCACATCGCCGAGCAGACCAAGGAAGTCGACGACTGCGTGGCCTGGAGCGGCCAGCGTCCGGTGGCGTGGCTGCTCGACCATGCGCCGGTCGATGCGCGCTGGTGCCTGGTGCATGCCACGCACATGGATGCGGCCGAATACGAGCGCGGCGCGAAGAGCGGCGCAGTGGCCGGCCTGTGTCCGACCACCGAGGCCAACCTCGGCGACGGCATCTTCGACTTTTCCGCATGGCGCCACCATGGCGGCGCCTGGGGCCTGGGCTCCGACAGCCATGCCACGGTCAATGCCGCGGAAGAACTGCTGATGCTCGAATACAGCCAGCGCCTGGCCTGGCGGCAGCGCAACGTCGGCGCGAGTGCGGCGCAGCCGCAGGTGGCCACCGCGCTCACGCTCGATGCGGTGCGCGGCGGCGCGCAGGCCTCGGGCCGGCCCATCGGCGGCCTGGCCGTGGGACAGCAGGCCGACTTCGTCGTGCTCGATGCCGCACACACCGCGCTGCAGGGCCTGCCAGCGCCCGACATGCTGTCGTCGCACGTGTTTGCGAGCCACCGCACCTCGGCCATCGACACCGTCTGGGTGTCGGGCCAGCCGCGCGTCGCGGCCGGCCGCCATGCCCTGCACGACGAGGCCGCCGCCGCATTCGTCGCGGCGCGCAGCCAGCTTCTTCTTCTGGAAAATTGAGCCCCATGAGCTTCACCACCACCGAACCCGCCTTCCGCTTCCGCCAGGGCACGCGTCCCTTGCTGATCTCCATGCCGCACGTCGGCACCCATGTGCCGCCCGCGCTCGCCGCCCGCCTGACCGACGAGGCGCGCCAGGTGCCTGACACCGACTGGCACCTCGAACGGCTCTACGGCTTTGCCGATGCGCTCGGCGCCTCGGTGCTCGTCGCCACGCATTCGCGCTACGTGGTCGACCTGAACCGTCCGCCGGATGGCGCCAGCCTCTATCCGGGCCAGAGCGTCACCGGCCTGTGCCCGGTCGACACCTTCGACGACACGCCGGTCTACGCGTCCGGCGACGACCTGCCGGACGACGCGGAAATCGCCGCGCGCCGCGATGCCATCTGGCAGCCCTACCACCAGCAGCTGCGGGCCGAGCTCGACCGCCTCAAGGCCGCGCACGGCACCATCGCGCTGTGGGACGCGCACTCGATCCGCTCGGTGCTGCCGCGCTTCTTCGAGGGCAAGCTGCCCGACCTGAACCTGGGCACCGGCAAGGGCACGAGCTGCGATCCGGCGCTGGCCGCCACGCTGCTGGGCATCGCCGAATCGGCCACCGGCTACACCGGCGTGCTCAACGGCCGCTTCACGGGCGGCTACATCACGCGCCAATACGGCAACCCCGCCGCCGGCGTGCACGCGGTGCAGCTGGAGATGACGCAGTCGAGCTACATGCAGGAGAAGCTGCCCTTCGATTACCTGCCCGACGTGGCGGCCGGCGTGCAGCCGCATGTGCGGCGCATGATCGAGGCGGTGCTGGCGTTCGTCGAAGGCCGCTAAAGCACCGACGGCGGCCAGGGACAGCCTCGCTTCCTACAATCAGGGGCTATGAAGCCCCTCGTCTATACCCGCGGCCAGGCCTTGGCCGGCATCCTCGAAAAGCGCATCGCCATCCTCGATGGCGCGATGGGCACGATGATCCAGCGCTTCAAGCTCACCGAGGAACAGTACCGGGGCGAGCGCTTCAAGGACTTCGAGCGCGACGTGAAGGGCAACAACGAGCTGCTCTCGCTGACGCGGCCCGACGTGATCCGCGACATCCACGAGGGCTACCTCGCGGCCGGCGCCGACCTGATCGAGACCAACACCTTCGGCGCGACCACCATCGCGCAGGAGGACTACAAGATGGCGCACCTGGCGCGCGAGATGAACCTCGAATCGGCCAAGCTCGCGCGCGCGGCCTGCGACAAGTTCAGTACCCCGGACAAGCCGCGCTTCGTGGCCGGCGCCCTGGGCCCGACGCCCAAGACCGCGAGCATCAGCCCCGACGTGAACGACCCCGGCGCGCGCAACGTCGACTTCGAGCAGCTGCGCGCGGCCTACTACGAGCAGGTCGAGGCGCTGGTCGAGGGCGGTTCGGACGTGATCCTGGTCGAGACCATCTTCGACACGCTCAACGCCAAGGCCGCGCTGTTCGCGGTCGACGAGTATTTCGACAACAGCGGCCAGCGCCTGCCGCTGATCATCAGCGGCACCGTGACCGACGCCTCCGGGCGCATCCTCAGCGGCCAGACAGTCACCGCGTTCTGGCACAGCGTGCGCCATGCGCAGCCGCTGGCCGTGGGGCTCAACTGCGCGCTCGGCGCGGCGCTGATGCGGCCCTACATCCAGGAACTGGCCAAGGTGGCGGGCGACACCTTCATCAGCTGCTATCCGAACGCCGGCCTGCCCAACCCGATGAGCGAAACCGGCTTCGACGAGACGCCCGACGTCACCTCGCGGCTGCTGCACGAGTTCGCGGCCGAAGGGCTGGTCAACATCGTGGGCGGCTGCTGCGGCACCACGCCGGACCACATCGCTGCCATCGGCCGTGCCGTGGCGCCGATCGCAGGCCGGCTATTGAACAACAACGCCGGCTTCTACCGCGAAGCCGCGTGACTGGCGCTCGCGCCCTCGGCTGATTGACGGCATCCGGGCCGCCGCCTAGGCTGGCGGCGCAAAGGAAGCCTGATCATGAACAACAAACTCTCCATGCGCTGGGTCGGCATCGGCGCCATGGCCCTGTTCTTTCCGCTCGCGGCCGCGGCGCAGCAGGCCTTCACGCGCGGCGCGGTCAACCTGCGGGCCGGGCCCTCGGGCGACTATCCGCTGGTGGCGCGGCTCGGGCCGGGCCAGCCGCTCGACGTGATCGGCTGCACCGGCGGCTACAGCTGGTGCGACGTGGTGCTGCCCGACGGCGGGCGCGGCTGGGTCTGGGCCAGGAGCCTCGACTACGCCTACCAGGAGCAGCGCGTGCCACTGGCCACCTACGCGGCGGTGATCGGCGTGCCCGTCGTGAGCTTCGTGATCGGCAGCTACTGGGCCGACTACTACCGCGACCGGCCCTGGTACGGCGAGCGCCGCTGGTGGGGCAGCCGGCCACCGCCGCCGCCGATGCCCGGCTGGCGTCCCGCGCCGCCGGTGCGGCCGGCCTGGCAGCCCAAGCCCTGGCCGGGTCCGGGTTTCAAGCCCGCGCCGGTGCCCGGCGTGCGTCCGCATCCCGGGCCGGGCCATCGTCCACAGCCGGGGCTGGGCGTCCGCCCACCGCAGCCGGGCCCGGGCTTCCGCCCGCCTGCGGACCCCGGCTTCAAGCCGCCGCGGCCCCAGCCGGCTTTCCGGCCCGGGCCCTTGCCCGGCATACCGCAAGTGCATCAGGGAGGGGGACGGCCCGGCGCCGGCGGCGGCGGGCGCCCGCACGGCGGCGGTGAAGGCGGCGGCAAGGGTGGCGGCCATGGCGGAGGCGGCGGCAAGGGCGGCGGGCACGGCAACCGCGATTAGGTCCCTGATCAGCCCCGCGCATCCGCAGCAGAAATACCCGCCGCGGCCTGCCGGTCGCGCGCAATCAGCGCCACGAAGCGCTGCGCTCCCAGCCCCAGCGGCCGCTCGCGCGACCACACCACGTCGACCCACAGGTCGAGCCCGTTGCTGAGGTTCTCGAACGGAATCTCGACCAGCGCGCCCGCGGCGACGTGCGGTTTGGCGAAGTTGCGCGGCAGCCAGCCCCAGCCGAGACCGGCCGTGATCAGGCTCAGCGCGGCCAGCGCGTTGTCGGTGCGCCAGACGTGGCGCGCGAACACGAAGCGCGGATCGCTGGTGGCCAGGTCGCGCCCCGCCACGACGATCTGCCGGGTGTTCGTCAGGTGCTCTTCGCGCAGCCGCTCGCCGGCGGCCGCCAGCAGCACGGGATGGGCGGGCGCCATCACGGCCACCATCGTGTCGCTGCCGACTTCCTGAAAGCCTTCCCGCCCGTCGAGGCTCGGGCGCTCGAACACCAGCGCCAGCTGCGCGCGGCCGCTGTGCAGCAGCGCCAGCGCGTCGGCCTGCGGCGCAGCCAGCACTTCGACCTGCAGCAGCGGATATTCCTCGGCCAGCGCAGCCAGCGGCCCGCTCCAGGGCGCGGCCAGCAGTTCGGGCGCAATCGCCAGCGTGAGGCGGTTTTCGAGGCCCTGCGTGAGCGCCAGGGCCTGCACCTGCAGCTGCTTCAGCTGGGCCGCCAGCAGACGCGCCTGCGGCTCCAGCGAACGGGCGGCGGCGGTCGGCTGCGGCTCGCGGCCGCTGCGGTCGAACAGCGGCAGGGCCAGTTCGGCCTCGAGGTTGGCAATGGCCATGCTGACGGCCGAGGGCACCTTGCGCAGCGCGCGCGCCGCGGCCGAAAAGGAGCCGTGGTCGATCACGGCCAGGAAGACTTCGACGTTGTCGCTCGAGAAGCTCATCTATCAATAAAACTGAAATAAGTTGACTTTTTATATCAGCAGCCAGCACATAAAGTCCAGTCATTGCCTTCATCGTCAGAGGAAAAGTCATGCAGGGATTCCAGCGCCGCGTCGTCTACATCACCCTTTACGAAGGGATCGCCATCGTGGCCGCCAGTGCCGGCCTGGCGCTGATGACGGACGCCGGGCTGGGCCACTCGGGCGTGCTGGCGGTGGCCGCCTCGGTCATCGCGGTGATCTGGAACCTGGTCTTCAATGCCCTGTTCGAGCGCTGGGAGTCGAGCCAGGCGGTGCGCGGGCGCAGCGTGCGCCGGCGCATGGCGCATGCCGTCGGCTTTGAGGGCGGGCTGATCGCGGTGCTGGTGCCGCTGTTCGCCTGGGGCCTGGGCGTGACGCTCTGGCAGGCGCTGGTGATGGACCTGGGCCTGGTGGTGTTCTTCCTGGTCTACACCTTCGTCTTCAACTGGGGCTTCGACCGGGTGTTCGGGCTGCCGGCGTCGGCCGCGCCCGCCAGGGCCACCGCCGCGGCGGCCGGGCAGGGGGTCTGAACGCCCTTCGCGGCCGCGGCCCTTGCCGCAGCCGGTAAAATTGCGCTCCCTTCCAAGGAGCGTTGCAGCGGCGGCCCGCATCAAGAGGCCCGCCGTCAGGCTTGGAAGGCGCCCCGCCGGCCGGGGCGCAAGCCGCAAACGACGCTCACCTGACGTTTTTTCCTGCACAGGTGAGCCCCCATGAGCGATGTTCCCACGCCCTCCGTCCCCCCGATGAAGCTGTCCGGCCTCGAACCGGTGGCCATCGATGCCGGGTCGCTGTTCGTCAACATCGGCGAGCGCACCAACGTCACCGGCTCCAAGGCCTTCGCGCGGATGATCCTGAACGGCCAGTTCGAAGAGGCCCTGGCCGTGGCGCGCCAGCAGGTCGAGAACGGCGCGCAGGTGATCGACATCAACATGGACGAGGCCATGCTCGACAGCAAGGCCGCCATGGTCCGCTTCCTGAACCTGATTGCCAGCGAGCCCGACATCGCGCGCGTGCCGGTGATGGTCGACAGCTCCAAGTGGGAAGTGATCGAGGCCGGCCTGCGCTGCATCCAGGGCAAAGGCATCGTCAACTCCATCTCCATGAAGGAGGGCGTCGACAAGTTCAAGCACGAAGCCAAGCTCGTGAGGCGTTACGGCGCCGCCGCGGTGGTGATGGCCTTCGACGAGAAGGGCCAGGCCGACACCTACCAGCGCAAGATCGAGATCTGCGAGCGCGCCTACCGCATCCTGGTGGACGAGGTGGGCTTTCCGCCCGAGGACATCATCTTCGACCCCAACATCTTCGCGATTGCCACCGGCATCGAGGAGCACGACAACTACGCGGTCGACTTCATCAACGCCGTGCGCTGGATCAAAGAGAACCTGCCGGGCGCCAAGGTGTCGGGCGGCGTGAGCAACGTGAGCTTCAGCTTCCGCGGCAACGACCCGGTGCGCGAAGCCATCCACACCGTGTTCCTGTACCACGCGATCCAGGCCGGCATGGACATGGGCATCGTC
>Ga0307514_10004319_pt1 | contig 13108 bp, 17 predicted proteins | sample 16_EM_MG_FD_203088 | JGI IMG/M metagenome (GOLD analysis project Ga0307514, IMG submission 203088) | Populus trichocarpa ectomycorrhiza microbial communities from riparian zone in the Pacific Northwest, United States - 16_EM | ecosystem: Host-associated > Plants > Roots > Unclassified | place... | reverse complement strand
GTTTGCTTGCAACAGTTGCAGGGGTGTTGGGGTGGTGTCCACTGGGGTATTCTGCTCCTGAGAGGCGTCAACATACGGCGCGCCTTGCCATCGATCAAACCTACCTCTACGCTGGTCTCCCTGGTCGATTCGCTCCCCGATATATTTGAAGCACTTGTACCGAGAATATCGTTGGGGACCCGCCGGGAGGAACCTTTCCCCAAGTTACGCAGTCGTCCCATCAAACCACTACCAGGTCCACCAGCAATTGCGTCCTGCGACGGCGTCTTCAGGTCGTCTCCAGGCGTTGTGGCGGAGATAGACACGGAGCGCAATCTGTGACTGAAATAATCGGAGCCCTCCTTCGGTGTCCCAGGAGCTGGAGTGTGCTGCGATTTTGAAGGTATTGGTGTCGTGTCACTTGAACTGGGATGTGCATACGGAGACTGGGGAATGGTTGGCAGCGCCGAATCTCTTGGCACTCCATAGAGAGGGATCATCGGCGCCAGCAAAGGTGAGGATCCATCAATCTTCATAAGGAGTGGCGGGACGGCGGGGACCATTGAAGGCGAAGAGATCACCATGGTGGAAGTCAAGTGACTTTTCCTTGAGGTATCTGAACTCGAGCGCCTACGGCTCGTAGAGCCATTGATATCGATATGAGCTGGCGCGACTCCACGGTGCACTCCACGATACGTTGGAATTTGTTCTTGCAGACTACCAGAGTCCCTACTGCGCCGGGGGGATAGAGTCTTCTGTTGTTCTCGGACAAATCCGAGGAAAAGATTTCGGAGAAGCCATTTAGCGATGTTCACTGACGAGTTTCAGTCCCTAGGTAATCCACATGTGAACGCGGGAGCACTTACATCGCATTTCATCGCCAAAGTTCTTTTCTGGGCCATAGCCAGCCTCGTCAGCGTATATCTCCGCCTCAAAACAGCGATCACTCAGATGGACAGTCAATAATCCCATCTTGGTGTCCACCGATGACCAGGAGTTTACAACCGCTTGCCCTTCTATCCTCTCTCTGACGGCTTCCAATGCCTCTCGGGGACTTGGGTTTTTGTCGCTGTCATCACTCCTGATCGACCCGGAATCGCTGTGACTCGCGGCGGAGACATCGTCCTTGAGAAACTTTCCCAAACAGATGGCCCTAACGATGTCCCAGACGGCGACTTCCCCGGCAGTATCCACCGTTAGGGCGTGCATCCTGTTGTTGAGGATGATAGACCTGACAAGCCCAGTGTCCCCCTGAACGACGTGGTCGGGGTTTTTCAGTAACGGTTCGGCTTCTGAGGCAACTTCACGGTCTTCATATTCATTACGCGCAGAATTTATTGGATAGAGGGCGGAGGTGTTTTCTGCGCTGACGATGAGGGTGTCACTACGCATTGGACTGACGTTTCCAAACGAAGAGGCTTGTTGTAAAACGGAAGGCATGTGCAGGCGACCACCGAGGCGAGGCACCGACATGACGGACGCTGCAGAGTACAAGGTGGCGATTTCTGGATCCCTTCCATGTGGCACGTATGGGGTGAAAGTCTCGTTAGCTGATATCAGTCTGACAATGCTCTTGTATGGGACACCACAGAGTGTATCTTCTCCATCTGTGTCAACCATTGAGCCATGGATGGACGGAACAGAGACGCGTGGTCCGGGCGGTGGGGTGTACGTCCTGGCGGTCGCAAAGGTATCGATACTACCGGAGTGCTTTCTGTGTCCGGACAGGCCGGGTGCACCGAGAGAAGGAGCAGAGGGGAGTTCTGGGGATGGACTGCTACACAGCTGTAACCTTGTGTTTCGACGTGGGGGGACTTTCCAACGAGCAACATTAGAACTGCCACTCGTTGTCCAAACGAGTTGGTCGTCCATCGCGATGATCTTGTTTACCCCGTCCGACGACTGGGAGAGGACAACGCACTCTCCTTCTGAAATGTCCGAGGTGCCTTCGACATCCACACGGCAGACGAGGCCGGACCTGTCTCCGGAATAAAAGACCTCTAATGACGGATGGGACGAGAATAACGACCAAACGGATTCGGTATGGTGCGTAAAGGCGTGAATACATTTCTGTGCGGATAGTGACCAGAGTTTGACAGAAGCGTCAGCAGATCCCGTCAGCAGCTAATGGTAACAGTCAGTCGTGTTTCTCGATACAAAAGCATAGACGACTTGCATATTTTCCGTCTGCGGAGATCAATATCGCACGGATATTGTCTGTGTGCCCCACAAGTTTGGCGGTTCGCTTACCCGATCGTGGATCCCAGGTTCTAATGACTCTTTCGGGGGTCCCAGAAGCTATGACGCTTCCCGCGGGATCCACCGCTATCGCATACACGGAGGATTTAGATCCAGTACTGTCAGGTGATTTGAGGGTGATGAGAGGGTCGGGGCCAGTGGATGACGCGCGATTCAAGTCCCACAGCTTGATTGACTTATCGAAAGAACCTGATGCCACCCAGTTCTGATCGCGACTGAATGAGCAGGATGAGCAAAGTCGAGGGTGCGCGAAGTTTGAGGAGTCAATACCAATATGCGAGGCACCGGACATAGTCCGAATGAGAGCCGACAAGAGTGGGATCGGAAGTTGTGCTGTGGGGGTTCCATGTCTTGAGGGTTCCATCTGAGGAGGCAGACACAACTTGGAAGGAAAACGGATGAGGGGTGGGTTACGAAGTAAAAGGTTGTTACTGACCCGTCTGAGCCCGATTGCACAATAGGATGTCATTTACCCAGTCCGAGTGCAGCTGGGCGCATTGTCGGAACACCGAAGGCTATGAGGGAAAACCATTAAGCGACCTCGAGGGCTACAGTAGAAGAGAAAAGGAGTCCTAACCTGCCCTGGAACAAATTCGTCTGAATCCAGTTCCCAATGTTCCTCCTTGTTCGAGGCGACGCTCGACTTGCGTCGTTTCCTCACGCTCGCGGTAACGTCTCCCAAGACATCCCCGTCTGTGCCAAGGGAAGGTTCATTCTCAGTGTCGTCCTCCTCGCCGTCATCGTACCAGTCATCGCCCCAACCAGTCAGCGTCTCCCACCTTCCCTGCTGAGATTTTGAAAGCTTTGTCGGTTGTTGCCTCGTCGGAAGGTGAAGGTCCCAGGAGATAACCATACCATCTCGTCCACCGGTATACAGGATACCCTCCGGACTGAACTTTCCGGCGAGGTGTGTGGTGGAATCTAACGCGAGAGAGACGACAGGGAGTCTGTGTTTTGGGTGAGAGAAGGCATGTGTGCTCGGGCTGTGGGGGATGGCGATCGGTTCGAGCGGGATGAGCAAAGGAAATATGGATCCGAGGCGAGTGACGCCAAGCGGTGGTAGTTGCAGCCTCGGAATGGATCCAGACTGTGGTGGAGGAATCACATAGGACACCCGACGACGTGTAGGAGCGACCATTAGATATTAGTCGACGGTCCTGGTTGCAGTGCTCGAAAAGATGACGGTCAGGCACATCCGCCCGCCTTGAGCCAACGATCATCTGTCTCATCACGGATATACAAACGCAGTCAAAGCACGCGAGAGGAGGAATATGTTTTATTGGAGTAAAGATGATACAGATGACATGCGTTGCCCCTCTATCTGTCTAAGTGCAAGGTCGTCAAAATCACTGTCCCTCGATGCGGCGCTTCTTGTTGGTATCGGGAGATGTCTCGGAGAAGTATTCCAAAGATCCCTTGGGGTCTGCCTTGATGGTCTTGCTTCCCTCAGTCCAGTTTGCGGGGCAGACCTCTCCATACTTGTCCTAGACAGAAAGAGTCAGCTCGACGGTCGGGTACTCAATGGCGCAAGAATACTAACGGTGAACTGGAAAGCCTTAACCAAACGAACGGTCTCCTCGACAGAACGACCAACCGGCAAGTCGTTGATGGTGATTTGTCTAAGCGCCGACGGTGATGAGAAACCATTTGGACATGCACACGGGAGGCATACCTCAAGATGCCCTGGGGGTCAATGATGAAGAGACCACGGAGGGCGATACCCTTTTCCTCGATCAGGACGCCGTAATCTCGGGAGATTTGCATGTTACGGTCTGCAAGGAGAGGCAGCTGGAGATCGGGGCCGAGACCGCCCTCTTTACGAGGCTGGTTGGCCCACGCAAAGTGGGAATACTCCGAGTCGGTGGATACGGCAAGAACCTCGGTGTTGAGCTCCTTGAACAGAACAAGGCCATCATTGAAGGCAAGGATTTCCGTTGGACAAACGAAAGTAAAGTCCCTGAGGAGCATAAATTAATACGATCGTTTTACGGCGAAAGAGAACTCTGCAACGCACATCGGATAGAAGAACAAAACGACCCTGTTTGTTCATGGTATCAGTCGTTGGTCATCTAACCAGCGGTACAAACGCGTACCATTTGCCCAGGAAGTCGGTGAGGGAAACTTCCCGAAAGACAGAGCCAACGACAGCAGTGGCTTTGAAGGCGGGAGCGGGGCGTTGAACAAAAGCAGACATGGCGCAGATTAGGGAGGGAAAAGAGAACGGGGAAGATGTGGGCTCACTCTTCAGCCTTTTTACTCATACTTTTGCTGTCACCCACGTCGCCAGGCGTCACAAGTCACGTGACATACTGACCAACACGCGTTTGTCACATTGTCACACTGACCACGGTGCAAGACCAGGTGGGCCGAGTCGGCCACTGCGCATGATGAGAATTCTTCATTTTAGAGATGAACCCGCCTAGACCCGAGGTCTTTCCACATGGATTGCTCAGATCATGCCACCCGAGCCTTCTGCTGCAGGTACTGGTCAACCTCACTCCAGTCCATTCTCTCTCTTTCCTTCCCCCCTAAGGCCGCACCTCTCCTCACCTCCTCCTCATCTATCCGCTTCCAAGCCTCATGAGTAATCACCCGTGATAATTGAAGACCGCTCTTTACTTCCTCAGGAAGCTCCTCCAGAGCCGCTTCTCCGACGTCTTCGCCCATCACAGACCTTGCCCCAGGGACTGGGTTCTGGGCGTCCAATAAGAGGGTCTGAGCGACATCGTATGCGTTCATCATTGTAGTTGCAAGCACCCCCTTCGCGCCGGTAGAAGCCCATCCGGACGTGTACACATTCCTCAGCACATCCCCCCTCTCGTCGACAACCCTTCCCGAGACATTGCGAACGTGTCCCAACCCGGGATCATACCAATGAGTGGTGGGTTCCGAACGGTGGCCAAGAGAGGTAATTATGAGATCCGTGGGGAGGATAGACGTAGCACCAGTAGGCACAGCTTTGTTGTTAGGATCGAGAGTTGTATGAGCAAGACTGAGCTCGAGATTCGACAACGCGGAATTCGGAGTTGGGACCACACCAGTAGGAGACCGGAAGAATTCCAGAGACCATGACCTGAAATCTTCACTGGGTCCCTTTGGTGTTGTTTCCTTGGATCCCCTGTGAAGCAGAGACACAATCCGTGATTGTTGTCTAGTTGGTTTGATACCTTCATTCGGCTGCAAGATCTCTGGCGGGAGTGGGTTCATCACAACACCGGGTAGATCCAACAATTCGCGAAGTTCTTTCGCCGTAAATGCGGCCTCGTACGGTCCCCTTCGCCCGATTATTGAAACGTGCTTGACGGTCGATTTGGCGAGATGGGCCAACACTCGCTCCGGGATATCGAAACGTCTGAGATCTTCAGGACGAGAAAGGACCATACGAGCAACATCCAGCGACACGTTTCCTTGGCCAATTATCGAAACATGTCGAGAGTTATCGATCGGAGGCGCTTTCGGTTGTGAAGGGTGATTTGTGTACCAATGTACCACGTCCAGGGCAGGTATGCAGCGTTCTGACGGTGGGAGTGCAGCGTGAAGCATTGGAACAGTGCAACCGGTTCCCAACACCAAGTGGGTGTACTTGGCGAGTAGGTTTTCTAAGGGTACGGATATCGCGCTCGGAGAGCTCGTGGTTGGTCCACCTATGTTCACGTTCCCGAAGAACTTGAACCTCGAGTCCGTAGCAACGTCATCAAACTTGTGGGTGCAGTTCTGATCAGGGAATCAGTACCGACTGGTGTGGGATTTTTATCTGCCTGCTACCTTGACTTCGGGGTGATCGGGGGCGACTCCGTATCGAACGAGTCCATATGGTGACCACAGTCGGTCATAAATGTGCACCCGAAGTTGCTGAGTGCTCGCTGGAGGCACAAGGGAGAGGAGACGGGAAGCAACGTAGAACGAAGAGGGACCGCCGCCAACGATAGCGACTTTTAGTGGGTTCATGACCGTGAGGTGGTCTGAAGTGAACTTCGGGAACAACCCCGATCATGATCGAGTCAAACACAACCCGTGTCGGGTTCCGTCGGAGCGATGGAGACTACAACGATATATACCGTAAATCTAAGACTGTGTGTTATAAGCCCTGGGGACCCCGACGCACACCAAGTCCAACAGTATCCCGGAACAAATCAAATTGTTCTTGCATTCCGATGCACATTGGACTGTTGGCCTGAATCGAATGCGCTTCGGGTATTAAAGCCTGTAACATCTGAGAACAGAGGAGAAACCGTCGATGAAAGAACGAGGACGGAGAGATCTCGGACCATACCTTGACCCGATTCTCCGACGTCGGATGAGTATATAGGAAGTCAACGTTCAGTCGCTTTCCTTGTGCTTTCTCTAGCTGGCCCATTCGGGTGAACATTCTGTACACAAATGAGCGAAGTAAACATTTTGGTCACTGAGGGGGCTCACACGGGGGCGGCTTCAGGGTCGTAGCAGGCCTTTGCTGACAATCTCAGCCCAATGACGTCGGCTGAACGAGAGGTAAATATCGAGGACGACGTCCTGACAGACCTACGAACCCTCTAGTTCCTGCTTCCGAGAGTTGGGAAGGTCCAGAAGGAATGTCGTAAAGAGCCTTGCAATTCCAATGTCGAGACCCAACACTTCCAAGAGGGTGGCAACCGCGATGAGGACTTTGATAGACGAGTATCTCTCCGCATTATGCCGTGCTACGACATGTGCGATCTCTGGGTTGCAGATGAGCATTGAACCGAGTCGCCCAAAACGTAGAATACAGACCATGTCCAAGGATAGCGGCAAGACCGTCCTCGTCTTTTGCTACAGGGATGATACCAGTGAAGACAACGATATTACCTGGGCCGTAGTTCAGTCGATTTTAGAAGGGAGTTTCGAGTGAGGACAGGTAGTCAGCCGCTGACCGAAACTTGCCATTGCGTTCACCACCTCTGGATCGTTCACTACCATTAACCGCCACTCTTTACCCCCGCTGCCAGGTACAGGTTCCTCCCTGTTCTGCGTGTCAGCATGCCACAAGTCTTCGATCGACGTTCCGATTTGTTGAATGAACGTCGGCTCCGCTTTGAGAGAGCCCAGGTTCGAGGCTTCCAATATCCTGGTGACAACGCCACGGACTGTTTGTGTCAAGGGGTGACTTGGTGGGAGAATTTTGCCTCGAAATTCCTGCAGGAGTTGCTCATAAGATTCCTTTGCCATCTGACGGACATGATCAGTTACATTGTTCATTTTGCACCCGCAACTCAGACATACCCTGGTCTCAAATTTCGGACTGGCATCCATGAATCTCCACCGGCCGGTTTCTGGCACAGTTTCAAGACTGAAAAGCATGTAAGAAAGTATCCGGTCACTGGAGTACACTGGAACACTTACTGTGCTATAAAGTAAGCAACTGACAAAACGACAATGCCCCCAAAGACTTGGGTCCCAGTGCTCCATCTCCTGTAGTTCAACGGTTGCTCCGGATCGACCTCAAAGCGGACGTACTTCGCGTTCTGGGGACGCGTGGAGGAGAATTGGCGAAACGCGTTGAGAGTTGAAGGTGGTTTCGGAAGCGGTAGGGGTCGCGATGTGATCAGCCAACTTGATGGCCGAAGGCCAGCCTTGAAGCTGAGAGGCAGCCCCCGAGCGACGGGAAACATGAGAGATGGAGGTGAGCAAAGGCTGGGAAACCCGGAATGATCGTGCGCATGCACTCCGGTTATACCGCCACCAGTTCCGAACGGACTCAGCGCAAGCGGAAACCGTGGAGGGTGTGGAGGTATGGATACATTTATTTATTTTTTATGGACACGCAATACAGCATAGGATGGTTACGACCGGTTTCACTCTCACGTGTACTTCCTCTCGTTCCATCCAGGAAGAATCTGGGCATTCTCGTATTCTGCGGAGGTATAACCCTTTGTGCGCTGCCATTTTTGCTTTGCAAAGGTCCACTCTATATGTGCAGAGGTATTAGCAAACAGGGGGACGTTCAAAGTTTAGACTCCGTGCCTTCCATAGTTGGGACAGGGTTGCCAGTCGCTTCGAACTGATTCTGTGTGAACCCTTCGCGCCTGAGGACGGGGGATTCGATGATGGTAGACAACTTGATGTCGTTATGTGGACGGGAGAAGTACAGGAGGCCAAGACGGTCAACGTGCTGTTGGTCTTTGGGAGGGACGGCAACCCTATGGATGGTGCTTTTGACGTAGTTAGCGGTGAGCAAGCTGAGTGCATCACAAGCGTTGACAGTGATGGTCGCATCCTGAGGTTTGAGCCACTTCCATTCGCCAGTTGAGTAGTCCTTGATCTGGAGACCAGCAACAGGCTGACGGAAGAGGAGGGTCCAACTTCCAAGGTCGGTATGACCACGGAGGATGAGTTGGCCAAGATTTTCGTACTGTTCGGGGGTATACTTGCTGTACTTCATATAGCGAAGGTGATCTTCACTCTTGACCGCGTACTTGTGGCGACTGGTGAAATAGTCCTCCGGAAGCTCGAGGGCGATGGCAAGCAAGGCGTGGAGGGGGTCCAAGACCTCGGTGTGAAGTGACTGTGGACAAGGGTGGGCATGGGTGAGGGGACGAATATGGGTCTGGGATGATTTACCAACTCACTTGAACGAACGCTTCGATCTCGGCAAGGTGGTCATCGATGATCTCGGGATGCTTGTGCTCAAAGTGGTTGGTAAACTTGGGGATGTTGTACATCTCTACTTGATCCCTCAAACCAGACTTTTCCTCGATACTTTGGAATGCGGTCAGATTGAGTTGTGGGTCGGAAGGGGAAAAGAGGGATACGCACATTCGCCGGCCGGCAGGAACGTATCCGTTGAACTTTCCTTGGTCGAGCCCCTCGACGGTGTACTTTTGTTTCTCCTCGAGTGGGAGATGGTAAAATTCATGAGCGATTGCAAACTGGCGATTGACATGTTCCTGGGGGATGTTGAAGTTTTTGACGTAGAAAAAACCTCTCTCGTGAACGGCGGTGATGAGGGTGTGGGCGAGCTCCTTCTTGCCTACCGGGGTGGAGTAGAGGGAGAGGTCGACGGTGATCAAGTCGGCCCAGTCGAGGTCGGCCTAAAGGTGAAGGGATTCGGGATAGGATTTTGTGAGAGCGAGAGAGGGTTGCTGACCTTTGTCTCCTGGACATACTGGTAGCTTCCGAGCTGTGGGGTAGGGATTGGCATGGTCTGGGGTGTGAATCATGCAAGATGCGAGTTCAAATGGTGGGCTCGATGTTTCAATGGCATGTCAAGACACCAGAGCTACATATGTAAGGTAAGTAGTGTAATTCAGTGGAGAAATGACGCAAGGTCGTATGTGACCTAGGATGGTGTGCTCCTGATCTGTAAGTACAGAGAGGTTGGCCAGGGCTCTGTGGCTTTGTCTCCAGCTTACGGTAGAGGCCTCACCAGAGTCCGTACATCAGTGTGGATCCCCCTGGTTTCTTGTCAACAGTCTCCACACGAGTTGCCCGTATCCGATCACCGCCCCTATGCGGTTTTTGATCATGTCCATCCAGGTCTCACCAAAAAAAGGTCCTCGGCCGCTTCACGTTTGACCTGTTCCTATCGCGATGGCGCTCATTGATACCGTGCTCGTTTCAGTATACTTATCTACATCCCTGTATGTTGATAACATGCGACAAGCAGTGTTTGTACGAGGATATCGCACGGAGATGGGTATTCTACCGTTTTGTGCGACCGATGCGCTCGGAGGTCTCTCTGGGCTAATTGGTTTACTGAGCTAACGGGATCTGATAACGAGAGAGCGTTCAACTCTGCGTTAAGGGTAGTTCGCTTTGGTGACGCTCGAACCGCCTGGCCGAGTGGGGCGATGCGACGGGGTGAGTGTGGCCGTTTCAGCCTCACGATTTGCACTGGCAGTGTATATATAGGGTGTGTGAGCCCTACCGCTCTTTCATCTTTACTTATCGCAGTGTACTCGTATCCCTCTAATAATGTCTAAATTCCTCGCTCTCGCTTCCCTCATCTCTCTCACCTTGGCCGTACCTGCTCCCAGACAAGCTGCTGGCAAAGGTCCGTTCTACTCTCCCTCTCTCTCCTTACCCCGCCTATCCTTATACTTTCTCTACAGATGCCATCGTTCATCTCTTCCAGTGGAACTGGGACTCAATCGCTAACGAGTGCAGAGACTTCATCGGTCCCGCCGGTAAGCCCCCGCAATTCCCTCTCGTTTTTCATTCGATCCAACCCCCGGAAAAGGTTACGGCTACGTTCAAGTAAACCCAGTAACAGAACACATCCAGGGCAGCCAATGGTGGACAGACTACCAGGTCGTCAGTTACAAGCTCCAGTCCAAACGTGGAACCGTCCAACAGTACCAGAACATGGTCAACACTTGCCACACCGCTGGCGTTAAGGTCATCGCTGGTGTGTATTCCCATCCATCACCCCCCAGGGTATCCTAAACCCCTGCAAATCTAGATGTCATTTTCAACCACATGGCCGCCTTGGACAGCGGAACTGGCGTCGCAGGATCTCGTACGTTCATACTCGCACCTAGATCACCCAATTTGCTCTCATACCGAATTGGCAGAATTCACCCACTACGATTACCCCGGAATTTATCAAGTACAAGACTTCCATCACTGCGGTACTCCTGGCGATGATATCCCGCAAGGGGACAATCGCTCGCAAGTCCAAAACTGTGAACTTGTAAACCTTGCCGAGTACGTCCCTCTTTGAAAACCGGTATCATACCCTCAACTTAATTTATGGCCCTTTCAGCTTGGCCACAGAAACCGACTACGTTCGCGGAAAGCTCGTTGATCACGCCAACCAACTCTTGGCTTTGGGAACTGATGGTTTCCGTATCGACGCTGCCAAACGTATGTCACACACCCTATCGTTGCCCAGTCGCCTTCGAGCTCACTTCTACCACTCTCTCTCTCTCTCTCTCTCTCTCTCTCAGACATCCCCGTTGAAGATCTTCGGGCAATCTTTGGTCGCCTGACCAGGCAACCCTCCTATGTCACTCAGGAGGTATGAGACAGTCCCCTCTGGAACCCTAACACATCGACCGACTGAAGTACATCACAGATCTATTATAGTGGCGGGCCCGGAGTCACTCCTGGCGAATACACTGGGATTGGTCAAGCCCAAGCCTTCCAGTATGCTTTCGACCTCAAGTCCGCCTTCGAGAGCGGGGGTATCGCTTCCCTTCGTAGCCCAGAGTCCAATGGTTATTCTCCCAGCGACAGTGGTTCCTCCAACACATTCGTCGTCAACCATGATACCGAACGCGGTGGAGGAACCTTGACAATAAACTCCCCCAACAACGTGTACACCCTTGCTCACGTGTGGATCTTGGCCCATCCCTTCGGTTCCCCTACCGTTTTGTCCAGCTACCAGTTCAGCGACGGCGATTCAGGTGCTCCCAACGGAAACTCTGGCACTTGTTCCGACAATGCCGGAGCTAACGGTTGGTACTGCCAACATCGTTGGTCCTCCATCTCCGGAATGGTTGGTTTCAGGAACGCTGTCCAAACTGCCGATGTCACCAACTGGGTCTCCCCCTCTTCCCAACGTGTCGCTTTCGGAAGGGGAAAGGCTGGATTTGTGGTTATCAACAACACCGACCAGGACTGGAGCTCAACTTTCCAGACAAGCCTTCCTGCTGGAACGTACTGCAACGTCATTGACGGTGTCAAAAACGGTGCCTCGTGCACAGGCTCGACCATCACCGTTGATTCGAACGGGAGCTTCACTTATAACATCGGCAACAGGAATGCCATTGCCATTCACATCAATGCCAGACTTTGACAGTTGGGATTACCATGGACTTGATCCATTATTCCTTACGCTGCTCTAATGCCTAATGATTATCTCGTAGATACCTCTTCCATTTCCTAACGATGTATTTACTCACAACTCGGAAAAGTACACACTCGTTACGTCTACTTCTGCTTCGAAACGTACTTCTTCCACTTTTGTACGTCATCGCGTTCAAGGAGTAATTCGACCGTGTAGAAAGACCGTGCAAGGTCCTCGTTTGAGGCAACGTGGTGGACGGCTGAATGGCACGGCCTACCGGCAACTTTAGCAACTTTAGCCTCACGGGTTCGTACAGGTCTACTCACCGGCAAAGCCAAGCAACGGAATTGAGCATCGATTCAGGATGCCACTTCTTCTTCAGTACCTTCGCATGGACGGATCTTGGTATGAGATGATGATACGTCAACCTCACCCAACTCCGTTCGCAGATCTCGCATTCCTCTGTCCGGGTCTGCTTCCAAACGGGTGGAGGTGCGGTCGCCTCGGTCAAGTAGTCAGAAAGAACCTTGCGGAGGAATCGGGTGCAATCTTCCGTGTCTTCGAAGAGGGAATAGGATGTGAGGGTATCGAAGAATGAAGTTGGAATGGGAATCGTGTCCAGCGGGATACAGAATGAATCCAATGCCATCTCTTTCAGCACCTTGTCTGACGAGAGGGTTTCGTATGAAGCGCCGTGGAGAGGTATAGGGAGAGAAGGCCAGACTTCCAAGGCCAAGTAGGAAGCGAAATCATCCAGCGGGTCATCTGAACCTTCAGAATCGTCTGTGGGCAGGTTCGACGCCGCCGACAGAAGTCGTCTGGCGAGACAGTCCTTGAACGTGTTGAATTGGGAGGAAGATTCAAAGTCTCTCAAAAACATTGGAGAACAGGGATCGCTGGTTATCGTACCGGCACACAATCTTTTCACGCTTTATAGCAGATGCAACGTTATGCGGTCGGATGAGTGACCGTTAGTGATTCATCGCGTCTGATCGACATGCACTATGGAAAACGTAGCGACTTAAATTCAGCCACCCAAATTGACTGAAATTAAGTCGATTTCTGTCGCCTTTCAGCTGGGGATCCATTTTCAGTGCCCCAAACTGACTGAAAACTTCAGCCCGA
>Ga0307514_10004317_pt1 | contig 13109 bp, 12 predicted proteins | sample 16_EM_MG_FD_203088 | JGI IMG/M metagenome (GOLD analysis project Ga0307514, IMG submission 203088) | Populus trichocarpa ectomycorrhiza microbial communities from riparian zone in the Pacific Northwest, United States - 16_EM | ecosystem: Host-associated > Plants > Roots > Unclassified | place... | reverse complement strand
AGGAGAGCTGTTGGAGGTATTTAAATTAGGTGTCAGGGAGGGGATGGATGGATTGGATATACCATGCTTTGAGCTACGTTATACCAAAGGATGCAAGCTGTAGATGATCCGTTTGCTGGTATAAAAAGGGGACGCGAAATTCATGCATAATTCTGAGGATCAAGGGATCATGGATATATACATATGTATCTTTACCACCACCCATCTATGCCCATGAAATGCAAACCTTGGGAATACTCTAGAATAAGAGGCCTTACAAACACATATATGCGTAAATACACCACCCTCAACTCTCCACATTTGAAATTGTTAAAATAAATCCACCACTAACTCCAACCCCCCCTATTCCCCACCATCTCCCTCCCCTGCCTCACTCCCTCCCAAGCTAACCAATCACTCCTCCGATTCGGCAACAATCCCATCCCATTCACCTTCCACACACCGACTCCCAATGCCACAAACTGCATCAACACAAATACAAACTTCACCGCCCAAAGCCTCTGATGCGTACGCTCATTATCAAATCTGCGGAACGTAGAGCCCATATTTGCGAGCGCGCGGAGCGGGTTCTGGAAAAGCATCCACACCATCATGATGCTGAATATTTGCAGAGTGTTGCCAGACATGTACATCATGATGAAGTTCATGGGCAAGGATTTCCCGGGTGCGAGGGCCAGCTCCCAGGCTTTTTTAAGGAAGAGATCATCCGTTTCGGATTGCGTGGGGGGTGGTTTGGGTGGGGTAGTAGGTTTCTGCTGGAGGGAGGGGGTTAGTTTGTATGGTTATACGGTGGTTGAGATGAGGGCGGACCTTGTTCCCACTGCCGCCGCTTGTGAACCCGGGAGGGTCGGGGATTTTCCCAGTGGGAGCTGGGCGGGAGATGGATGGGACGTGGGAGATGTCGATGACCCATTGGGGCGTTGGATGGGTGGTTTTAACGGGCTTCATGGTGTGTGGCCTGGTTGATGGTTGGTGATGGTTGGAGCGCCGTTGTTAGGTATTGTTGTGTCGGGGGAGTGGAGTTCCGGGTTGATTAGTAAGGATGGGTCAGGTGGCTGGATACCTGTGGCACGTGAGTTGAGAACTTCTTCCTCCACCTCCTCGCTTTTTCTACGGAATACCAGTGTCTCCAATGCACCAAATCAGCTCCGGAGCTCTGGCGGGCCACCCCCCTCGGCAGGCAATGATGGGATTGCGGGCTGCTCCCACCAATCCGACCAATCAGCATCGTTTTATATATAATTGAATTGCTACCTTCCCCGTGAACTTTAGCCCCCTCCCGGCTCAGCCGAGACGGGGCTGAAATTTTATTCTGGATGTACCGCGGGATACCCCAGGTTTTCCTTACCTACACTCCTCCCCTACCCCGCGTCAGTCATTCCTAAGTGTCCGACAGCTGGTCAGCAGGTTTGACCAGGACTCGCAATTGATACCCCACCACAGCTATATCTGCCCCGCCATTAACTGTAGCTATGCGTTTAGTAAGTTGTTCGATCCTGCTCTATGAGCTGTTCTGATGGTGATAGCTACAACAATTCCGCCTCTCCCACTACCCCTCCCAATTCATCCGCGGACAGCAATACACAATCCTCCGCCCCACCACTAGACACATCCCCAGCCGATCCCTCGCAACAGTCAAGAGCAGCCCCCCGCAGAACCTCACCGAGAAAATAGTCCAACGCTATGCCACCGGCCTCGCGCCTGGCAAATTTGTCAAGTCGGGTGACTACGTCTCCATCAAGCCTCACCACTGCATGACGCATGACAATTCTTGGCCCGTCGCGACGAAGTTCATGTCCATCGGCGCAAGCAAAGTCTTTGACAACAAGCAGGTGGTCATGACTCTCGACCACGATGTGCAGAATAAGTCTGAGGCGAACCTGAAGAAGTATGAGAATATTGAAAAATTTGCAAAGATGCAGGGGGTGGATTTCCATCCTGCGGGGAGGGGAATTGGGCACCAGATTATGGTGGAGGAGGGGTATGCTTGGCCCGGGACGTTGACAGTAGCGTCGGATTCGCACTCGAATATGTATGGAGGGGTGAGTTGCTTGGGGACACCCATTGTCAGGACTGATGCAGCGAGTATCTGGGCTACGGGGCAGACATGGTGGCAGATTCCGCCGGTGGCGAAGGTAGAGCTGAGGGGTGTCCTGCCAAAAGGAGTCACAGGGAAGGACGTAATTGTCTCGCTTTGCGGGTTATTCAACAACGATGAAGTCCTCAACCATGCCATTGAGTTTGTCGGATCCAAAGAAACCATGTCCTCCATCCCCGTCGACGACCGTCTCGCAATTGCAAATATGACAACAGAGTGGGGTGCGCTATCTGGTCTCTTCCCAATTGACTCTGTCCTCATCAATTGGCTCCGCCAGAAAGCTATCGAATTTGGCTCCCGCCCCCCTACCACAACGCAAACTTCTGATCCAGTCCCCCATCCCCGCATGAGCCTCAAGCGCATCGAGGACTTCCTCTCCGATCCCTCAAACCAAATTGCAGCGGACCCAAATGCAACTTACACAAAACACCTTGCCCTTGACCTCTCTACCCTCTGTCCTTATGTTGCTGGCCCTAATTCAGTCAAAGTCGCAACCCCAGTAGCAGAGCTCGAGAAGAAGGCAATCAAGATCAACAAAGCATACCTTGTCTCGTGCACAAACTCTCGCGCATCCGACATCGCCGCTGCGGCAGATGTTTTTCGCGCAAAATCCACGAACCCATCTGCGCCTATCCCGTCAGACGTACCTAAGATAGCCGAGGGTGTGGAGTTCTACATCGCCCCAGCGAGTACCCTCGAGCAAGCTATCGCAGAGAAGAGGGGTGACTGGCAGACCCTGCTTCATGCAGGGGCGAAGCCCCTCCCTGCCGGGTGCGGACCATGTATTGGCCTTGGAACGGGGTTGCTGGAGGATGGTGAGGTGGGTATCAGCGCGACAAATAGGAACTTCAAGGGGAGGATGGGCAGTAGAGATGCTTTTGCGTATCTTGCATCTCCAGAGGTCGTTGCTGCTAGTGCTATCTCTGGAATAATCTCCGGGCCAGGGAAATACACCCCACCAGCAGCTAGCACGGAGATTGTTCGAAGCATCTCCTCCTCCTCTTCTGCTGAATCTGCGGTACCAGTTGCAGCTGAATCCGCATCCACGACCGCAATCCTCCCTGGCTTCCCTGAGCGCATCTCGGGCGAGGTCGTCTTCTGCGACGCAGATAACATCAACACTGATGGAATCTACCCCGGGAAATACACCTACCAAGATAACATCACCCCCACCGTCATGGCGCAAGTCTGCATGGAGAACTACGACACAGACTTCCCCACCATCTCCAAGCCCGGTGACATCCTCGTCTCAGGGTTCAATTTTGGCTGTGGGAGTAGCAGGGAACAAGCCGCTACTGCAATTCTAGCCAGACAGATCCCCATGGTTGTGGCGGGGAGTTTTGGGAATATCTTTAGTAGAAATTCGGTTAATAATGCGTTGTTGACGGTGGAGGTGCCAAGGCTGGTGGAAAGGTTGAGGGAGGAGTTTAAGGAAAAGAGGGCGACGAGAAGGACTGGGTGGTGGTTTGAGTGGGATATAGCGAGGAGTAGGGTCACGGTTAGAGAGGGTCCAGAGGGGGCAACGGAGTGGAGTCAGAGTGTGGGGGAATTAGGGAGTAATGTGCAAGAGATTATTGTTAGAGGGGGATTGGAAGGGTGGGTTAAGGCGAAACTGGGAGAGGAGGCGAAGTCAGTTTGATGTATAGATGAGAAGATGAGGTGACATTGACGCCAATGGGAAGGGACGTGGAAAAATTGAATAGTCTGGGAATGGACATGATATTGTGTGAACTTTGCTTGCTAGGTTAGGGCGGATCTATTTCTCTTTTTTCTCTTTTTTTTTTTTTTTCCTTTTTTCCAATTGGCAACTCACTGTTTGCTCCCGAAATCAGGATTGTGTGAACCCAAATTTCCATAACCACAAGATTATCCTGGGAGTATAAAGCCTATCAACAACTATATCACAGTAGCAAACTGATGTAGGTCTACAGTCTGGTTGCCGATAAAGGACGTTATACATATAGCCTCGTTCCCAGTCTCTTGTCCTTGAGAGGGTAACCTGGTGAAGTGGATAACTGTTGTGTTGTCATGTGATGTTGCTTAGTCAGTAGTTGAGACTGGAAACGAGGCTAGGTACCATACACTACCTATTCGGGTGGTTGCTCTATCTGTGCACTGAGACACCTAGCTTGCTCAAGATCTCTAAATAAAGGGGGGGGCTTCTTTTAAAGTAGGGGGAGCTTGATTTCCAATTTCTACGGTACCTTTTTGTGTAGGGCGATGGGGACGGAAGGGAGATAACCCGGGGAGGAAGAGGACTGCAGCAGATAGTGAACAGTTGCAAGAGCTGCCTGAAGGGAGAAATATTCAAGACAACGCAGGGAAGTATCCAAAACGTTGAACTGTGTGAGTGTTTTACTCTGTGGCTTTTCCACGTCTTCTTCGAAGGATTCTGGGCGTGCCTCATCCTCCTCGGTCTCCTCGTCAATGTCCTGACTCTATTGCTCAAGTCAGTTTCTTCTCCGCTATGCACAGTTCAACGTTTTGGATACTGCGCTATGTACACAAAAAGGTACGGTTCCGGGACTAACTTTACGGTCAATTGAGGGCTCTATATAGTTCGATTCCAGGTATATAGAGGCAAAAAGCGAATTTACTTGGTAGGCTAGAGAGAGCAGGGTTGGTTGTCGGGTATCATCCATTTCTCAATTCTCCAGTTTCAAAGTGAAAGCTCCAGTATTGATGGTTCGCTCTTGATGTAGAAAGAAACCTGGGCCTCCCTCCTTTGAAACTGGGGTAACTCGTTTTGATATTTTATGTTTTTATTAGGAAAAAGAAAAAGAAAAGTCAGTCGTTGGAAAAAACCTGTTAAATTTCCACCCGACATCACCGCCTCCTGAGCCTTTTCAGTATCGATAATGTGCAGGAGGATCCAATAAGCGGTCTTGAGAACCCCCCAACTTCAGCCTCAGTCAACTGAAAACATATGCTTCCCTGGCGAGACCGAGGCCTCGAGCTCTGAAGCCTGCTCTTGTCGCGACTGGGTTGAAGTACAAATGAAGCTAATCACAGAGTGAATAACTAAGGAAATTTGTAACATGATACTTCTGTCATCGTCGTCTTTCCCCTCCCTTCCCTCACTCTATAGCAGGTACTCACATAACTCCTGCGTTGCTCATCACACAAAAAACACACCAACATCTAATTCCCAGCCTACCATACCCAAACTGCGATTCCATTGATTTAACATGTACCTAAAATACACAAACCAGTGGATTAGCTCACCAAAGCTTTTAACAGCCAACAAGTCCAAGGAAGCCCTTACCTATGACAGCAGCAGATGGCTGGAGATACGCAGCCGGGAGAGCGGTAAAATCAATGGATATGAAAATAACTTTACCGCAAACAGATCCAATGGCAAGAAGGGTGGCAGTGTCATTTACTGCAGAGCAGGATGGTCGGTAGTCAACAGGAAGCCAGAGCAATTTCTTCATGTTGCATGTGATCCATTGATCAGTAACATACAGGGAATGAGTGAGCGTGTGTGGTAGTTCCTGATTGCTGCTGCATTGAAGAGATGACTTGAGCTGTAGTACGCCGCGACTCGTATGTAGATATGTTCCGTCATTAGAAAACTTGCTAATTTTGCTGCTGCCATGTGTGTTTATGATGTCTATGGTTGTTTTTTTTGTAGTATCCCACAATCTGACCGTGTTGTCCCAGGATGCAGAGGCAACAAGCTTTCCATCGGGTGAAAACACAACCGAATTGACAGCCCGAGTATGACCTGCCAAAACTCCACATTGCTTTCCTGTTGATGTATCCCATAATCTGATCGTGTTGTCGTCAGATGCAGAGGCAACAAGGTTTCCATCGGGTGAAAACACAGCCAAGTAGATACAACCGGTATGACCCTCCAAAACCCCACATTGCTTTCCTGTTGATGTATCCCATAATCTGACCGTGTTGTCCCAGGATGCAGAGGCAACAAGCTTTCCATCGGGTGAAAACACAACCGAATTGACAGCCCGAGTATGACCTGCCAAAACTCCACATTGCTTTCCTGTTGATGTGTCCCATAATCTGATCGTGTTGTCGTCGGATGCAGAGGCAACAAGCTTTCCATCGGGTGAAAACATAGCTGATTTGACACCACGGGTATGACCTTCCAAAACTCCACATTGCTTTCCTGTTGATGTATCCCATAATCTGACTGTGCTGTCCCAGGATGCAGAGACAACAAGCTTTCCATCAGGTGAAAACATGGCTGAGTTGACATCATCAGTATGACCTTCCAAAACTCCACATTGCTTTCCTGTTGATGTATCCCATAATCTGACTGCGTTGTCCCAGGATGCAGAGATAACAAGCTTTTTATCAGGTGAAAACACAACCAAATTGACCCCATCGGTATGACCTTCCAAAACTCCACATTGCTTTCCTATTGATGTATCCCATAATCTGACTGTTTGGTCATCGGATGCAGAGACAACAAGCTTTCCATCAGGTGAAAACACAGCTGAATTGACATGACTGGTATGACCTTCCAAAACTTGATATTGTTTTCCTGTTGATGTATCCCATAATATGACTGTGTTCCAGGATGCAGAGGCAACAAGCTTTCCATTAGGTGAAAACACAGCCGAGTTGAAACCATGGATACGATCTTCCAAAACTCCACATTGCTTTCCTGTTGATGTATCCCATAATCTGACCGTTGTGTCGCTGGATGCAGAGGCAACAAGCATTCCATTAGGTGAAAACACGGCCGAGTTGACACCCCAGGTATGACCTTCCCAAACTCCATATTGCTTTCCTGTTGATGTATCCCATAATCTGATCTTGTGGTCGAAGGATGCAGAGACAACAAGCTTTCCATCGGGTGAAAACATGGCTGAGTTGACATTACCAGTATGACCTTCCAAAACTCCACATTGCTTTCCTGTTGATGTATCCCATAATCTGACTGTGTTGTCCCAGGATGCAGAGACAACAAGCTTTCCATCAGGTGAAAACATGGCTGAGTTGACATTACCAGTATGACCCTCCAAAACTTCACATTGCTTTCCTGCTAATGTATCCCATAATCGGATCGTGTGGTCCGAGGATGCAGAGACAACAAGATTTCCATCGGGTGAAAACATAGCTGAATTGACACTATCGGTATGACCTTCCAAAACTTGACATTGCTTTCCAGTTGATGTATCCCATAATCTGACTGTATTGTCCCAGGATGCAGAGGCAACAAACTTCCCATCAGGTGAAAACACAGCCGATTTGATATCACTGGTATGACCTTCTAGTGTCTGTATCAATGAGCTCCACATATCTGCCACTTTGGGTCCCATAGTAACCCAAGCGATATTTTTTAAGTATCCTACTCGAATCAGGCTTGATCGTGGAGTAAACAAAAGTCCTGAATAGTAGACCTGAAGGGGTGCCATTTCAATAATTGACCTCATGTGCAATACAAACCGTTTGGCATCATATGCAAGTTCTAACAGTCCTGGATCGTGGTCCCTGAATTGTACCTGTTTTCAAGTCAGTACTAGTATTCTCTGTATAAAGTAATGCGCATTGAAACTTACAGATAGTATTTCCTCTAGGGCTATTATTATATGAGCTCCATTTGATACCTCTCCAATTAAGCTAAGTCCCTCCAACCAATGAAGGAAGTGCTGTTCAAGAAATTCCTGAATAGTCTTAATATCTTCCTCCACTAGATTCCCAAGTCGCCAGTGATCAAGCCAGTAACGGCATGCATATTGAACGTGTGGTGGAATACTTTTTTGTATTGTATCATCAGGAATCTCAGTAATCAAAACTCCTGGTCCCCAAAGATCGCATATATTTTCCCCAAGCTGAAATATATGCTCCATACATTTTCGAAATAGGGTAGTATGTCGCTCTTTCTCATCTATCTGAAACCGAAAATCACTACACCTCTGAGGATCCAGTAGGAAGTCACGGAAGGATAGATGAAATAATCGGACAGGCTGGCTTTCATCTTCTGGGACATTGAGGACAGAACGCAAAGAGTCCAAAGTGCTTGCAGCCATCTTGAATGGCACTTGAAGCAGCTGTGCTAGATTCCTAGCTGGAATAGTATTAAACATTACCACAATGGATCCAATCACCTGTCTAAACCGTCCCACACACTCTTGATAACCCTGTTTTCCAAGAACAGAGTGCTGGAGTAGTGTTGTATATATGCCATCAAGATGCTCGGTTGCCGACAGGGATGACTTGGTTGCACTAAGAACTAAAGAGAGTGGTTCTTCAGGTCCATCTATGCCGTCTTGAATAAATCGAAGTATCGTTGCAGCGTAGATAAATAGTCCGGCTGCTTTTTCTACCAATTGTTCAATAATTCGCTCATCTGGCCATGGTGTCCCCAGCCCATGTTTGGCTTTTAGTGGCGTCAACTTTTGCAGAAAGAAAGTAGATATATCTGCATTAACTGTATCAAGTGGGATATTATGAAGTATAAAATCCTGATATACTTCACCAGACAACTGACGAAATCCATCAAAGATGGGGATTTCTGGTCTGCTGGTAAGGAAGATCTTGATCCGAACTGTCTCAAGGTCCTTGGCTTCTTCAAGTAGTAGGAGGATTAATTGGATATCTTGCATGCTGTCACATTCATCAAGTGCATCAATTACTACAACCAGTTGAATTGATTGAGTAGGGGCATTCTTTAAAGGATTCAGAATAAGTTGATTCCATTGTTCCCGTAATCCTCGTTTAAAGATGGCAGGATTGTTGTCGATGGCGTCCGAGATAAACGTCCGGAGTACTGGTAAACTGATTGCAAGCTGGGCGGCAATAGTAGTGAAGAACATGCGAGAGTGACTGATATCCTTTTTGCCTCGTGTAAAAAAGAAACTCGCTGCAAGTCTTTTTTTTTCTTCAAGCTCTCGAGCAATTGTGCGAGAAATGGTGGATTTGCCTGTCCCAGCCATTCCGTTAAGCCAGAAGATGCATTTGCTGCTCGGATCGTCACACCAGTCCATAATCTGCTTACGGAGCTCTACTCGCGTATCTTTCAAACAATGGTCCTCATGTTGGCGGAGCCAGTCGTCATGGGTAGCACCTTCAGCGCAGGGTAACTTTGCAATATTTGTGCTTTGTTGCAGTGACTGTATACATACTACTAATTAGTACGAATACTGAGTGATTTTATGTGTATCATCACTTTCCTCAACTCGATTGTCAATTTGAATAACAGCCGTCCTAAATATAGATATTAGCATATACAGTACTATGACTCCAGTCGAGATAGGCTCTTACATCTGGTCAGAATTCATGGCAAAAGTCAAAGCTGATTTATGCCGCTCAAGCAACTGAAGAATTTGTTCCACATCCGTCTTTTGAAATGGCCACTTCAGCCTCTCTCCCAGCGTTTTTCTCTTTTTCGTTTGTCTTACGCTTGGCTGCAAAATCTGAAGAATTCGGTCAAACTTCTTTTCAAGTTCCGCAGAGCTACTTTCAAGGAGCGGCTTCAATGCAATCAACTTGGTGGCACCAGGACCTTGCGCCAAGTGACTAACTTGCTGAAATGTAGTTTGGAGAGCCATAATGCTATCCATAAGGTCACCCATCTCGGATTGGGCATTCCTAGCATCCTAACCACAGATAAAATTATTTACTACTGATTATGGCTCGGATTGGTTGGGGGGGATTCTTACCTGATAGTATTTGTAGATAGTCGACCAGACCTCGCCAGCAACTTTAACCACAGTCATCGCACTTGCGACTGCACCTAGTACTTCGGCCATGATTTTATATGTAAATATCACAAGGGGTGGTGTTGTCGTTGTTTTGTGTTGTGTTATAATGTGTTGTGTTGTATGTGTCGTGTGTGTGTGGGATAGTAGAGTGTCAGGTGACAGGACCAGTAAGCAGGGGTAGTCTCTAGAGCTCATTCGGTTAATGTTCTGTCCGATTCTGCAATCATGTTGATTTGTGGTTAAGATCCCCTGTCTCGCCTGCCATACCTACAAGATCCGTTTCCAGCGGTGAGACATGGGTCTTAACTACAGACAATGGACATAAGTCTTGGTAAAATGCGAAATCACACCAAAAGTGACCGTCATGCAACAAGTTTTAAAAACCGAGTTTGTAAGGTAATCACATGGAAAAAATTGTAAATTTAGGGGGAAACCAGATTGTCCTTTCTCTGATTTTTGTAGCTAGGTGAAATGCCGTGGAGAGGCATAGTTGTCGGTAGAATTGAGGCCATTTCCAAAATCGCAGAAAAAGCACTAAACTGTAGGGAAAATAGCGCCTTTTTTGAAGGTTTCGGTTTTCGAGGACTTCCAAAATTTACCAGAGCAGTTGGAGGGATGCTACGGACCTCTAAGCCAGGAATTAGAGACTCCGTATCAAGCTCAAACTATATTCAAAAAGTCGATCGTGAATTCATAAGATGAGTGCCATTATGCAGGTGTCTACGAAGGGCACTTTTGGCCATTTTGGCTGTGGTTTTACTGTTTTACCAAGACTTTTGTCCACAGACTGTACCAAGGTACTCCGTACAATGCCCCGAAACTGGGTAGGTAACTCGGTCTGATATTTTATAAATTTCAGCATATGTGGTGGCCTGGCTGGCTGTGATATATGTAGGTGAATGACGAGTTTTGTAAAGGTAATATTCCTCCCCGTGGAATGAGAATTCTGGCTCTGAGTTGAAGTATAAATAGAGCTAATCACAGAGTGGGTAACTGCGGCATGATACTTCTTTCATTGTCCTCTTTCCCCTCCCTATAGTAGGCACTCATGCGTTACTCATATACAAATCACCATATAAAAACATACCAACATCCAATGCCCAGCCTACCATACCCAAACTGCGGTTCCATTGAGAGGAACTAAGGGAATTTGTGACATGATACTTCCTTCATCGTCCTCTTTCCCCTCCAACCCCTAACCCTATAGTAGGTGCCCACATGTAACTCCTGCGTTGCTCATATCAGACAAATCACACCAAAATCCAATACCCAGCCTACTACGGTTCCATTGATTTAACTTGCACCTAAAATACACCAATCAGTGAATTAGTTCATCAAAGCTTTTAACAGCCAACAAGTCCAAGGAAGTCCTTACCTGCTATGACAGCAGCAGATGGCTGGAGATACGCAGCCGGAAGAGCGGTAAAATCAATAGATATGAAAATAACTCTACCGGAAGCAGTTCCAATGGCAAGACGGTTGGAAGTGTCATTTACTGCAAAGCAGGATGGTCAGTAGTCAACAAGAAGCCAGAACAATTTCTTCATATTGCATGTGATCCACTGACCAGTAACATACAGGGAATCAGTTAACGTGTGTGCTAGTTCTCGATTGCTGCCGCTGTGGAGAGGTGACTTGAGCTGTAGTACGCCGTGACTCGTATGTAGATGCGTTCCGTCATTAGAAAACTTCATAATGTTGATGCGGTCATGAGCTTCTATGATTTCTATGGTTGTTTTTTTTTGTAGTATCCCATAATCTGACCGTGTTGTCCCGGGATGCAGAGGCAACAAGCTTTCCATCGGGTGAAAATACAGCCGAATTTACATTCCAGGTATGACCTTCCAAAACTCCACATTGCTTTCCTGTTGATGTATCCCATAATCTGACCGTTTGGTCGTCGGATGCAGAGACAACAAGCTTTCCATCAGGTGAAAATACAGCCGAATTGACATTCCAGGTAGACCTTCCAAAACTCCACATTGCTTTCCTGTTGATGTATCTCATAATCTGATCGTGTTGTCCTTGGATGCAGAGGCAACAAGCTTTCCATTGACCTCATTGATATGACCAGCAGTGGCAGGTACAGACGCAAGGCTCATGGCCAAGTGGTTTGCCCCGGCAGGAGCAGGCTGAGCAGTCACGGCTGGTGGAGAGGGTTTGGGTGGTTTGTTTACCAAGACAGGTACAGCTTGAGTCGTTGGTGGGGATAGTTTACGAGTCCCGACCGAACTGCAGGCACAGATTGACTGGCCAGTACAGTGAACTTATGGGCCATGACAACACTATTTGCAGTTGCCAGTCTGACCCTCCTTACGCCGAGGTTTGTTCGTAGGGGAAGCCACTGTTTTGTAAGAGGAAGTGAGCTTTGGGTGGGAATGTTCATTTGTCTGACCCTTCCTCGTACAAGAGCTGCCCGGGACTCTGTGTCCAAGTTTTGTTGCTTGACAGAACTGTAAGATCTCCTGTTGCTATTGAAAACTGTGGCAATATATGTAGTGGGGATCTGGAGGTCTCGAGTCTCAATCTCCCACCCCACTGGTGATAACAAGCGTACTCACAAAAGGAATCGGTCGCTCTGAGTTCCCCGTGAGGTTCTTTGGGATGGGGATCTTGGATTTCCCTCTCGTCGGTATAAGCTCTCCAAGGGCTGCACGATGAGGGGCTTGCTAGAATCTGACCGATGGGGCCCAGGTCTAGGTTTCTGGATTGAAATCCAGTAACTCTTGATAATAGGAGTTGATGTGGTTATTTCGATAGCAGTTTTTTTTTTCTTTTGGAGTCGGTACGCCTGTGGAGCCTTAGGCTATGAGACGGGTTTTGATAGCAGTAGGTGTTGGTTGCAGGTTTTGGGTAGTTGGGCCGTAAGTGTGTGAGGGAGGAAGAGAATAGTGGGGACAAGTCACATGGGGTTACGTCTACGCCTGGGCTCGGCTCGTGCCTGATGTATGTAATACAAATTCTCCGATGGCACCCCTACGCCAGCAATGCAAGATTATATTATATTACTCCACAGCCGCAATTAATTTACTCTGGTGGTTAAACTGAGACTATCTAAAACTCTTAACATAAGAGCATATAGGTATTAAAGTATACAACAAGTTGAGGTACAATATAAATTTGTAAGTATTGGGGGGGGGTTAATAGCAACCACTTCATGACCACATAAAAGTATATGTATCACAACTATAGAGATCGTTATCATAATTGTAATTCATAGCGCACAAACTACCAATTGCTTGCTTATTTATGGGTGTGAAACCGCTAGAGGGTCGAAGACTAACTACCAAATGGTTTGATCCATACACCATCCTCCTTCCCCTCCCGACCCCTACACT
>Ga0307514_10004316_pt1 | contig 13111 bp, 13 predicted proteins | sample 16_EM_MG_FD_203088 | JGI IMG/M metagenome (GOLD analysis project Ga0307514, IMG submission 203088) | Populus trichocarpa ectomycorrhiza microbial communities from riparian zone in the Pacific Northwest, United States - 16_EM | ecosystem: Host-associated > Plants > Roots > Unclassified | place... | reverse complement strand
CAAAATCCGTATGGGCCTCTGACTAGCCTAGCTGTGTTCAACGACCCTTTACGCAGTACTCTACACAGTAAACTATTGTGGTACGTGCAGTTTGCAAAGAATTCACTGCCCACTCCATGATATCTAGTATTCTTGTTCGATAATTAGCCTGCATGCACAGCAATAATAATTACCGAGTAGCTGTCAGTCACTGCCCGACCCATGCGGAAGCCGACGGAGATAAGCATGAATACCTACCAGTAGGTCGGCCACCGCTTAGTCTCGACGCCTGCTCTAGGTAGTGTTGTCAGGGCTTACATAGGCCTTTCACCGGCACCAGGGCAGCTTATTCGCATTTCTCTTTCAGGGTTACGGTAGCATATAATATGCTCTTACGGATGGTAAACTCTGGATAGGGTCGAAGAATTCTTCGCCAATCTAGACTTGTCATGAGGGGAGGGGGTCATGTAACGAATTCCTTTTGTTCAGTTTATCTAAAAAGGGGAGATGGCTGAGGAGGGGGCGTGGCGGCGGAAGAGGCGCGTTTATATCTTGGGGAAAAGTGGGCCGAAGTGAGGGCTTGGTGGCGGGAGCCAGCTCTGCGAGAGCAGCTGGACACAGAGCCGGAACCGGGTGTGAGACGGTATACGGACGCTTCCATATTTCGGGGTTGTTGTTTCTTAGGTTCGGAAGGCGGGGCGTTCAAGCAGCATGTTGTTCCGTGTGTAAACCCAACCCTTTAAAGGTGCGGGAACGGGGCCGCCTCATAGCCTAAGGCTCCCTTCGGGGGAAAGGCGTATAGACTCAAAAAAAAAAAAAACTCTGGATAGAACTCCAGATATGAGAGCTGGCTCTCTACGAGGGGCCGATGCTGCTGGGGTATTGTTGGGGGGTGTTCACGTCACTGCTGTCCAAGTGTGACGTCTCAGATGATACCTAGCTGGGACTATCTAGACAGGAATGGTGCATGCCCGATTTGGTACTGCGTTAGTCAGCCCCACACAACTGACTATGTAGCGCTTGTGACTGGGCTCCTGACGAATGTTCCGTGGGTCTGCCAGTGGAGGGCTTAACCCGCTTCACCACCAGTCCGCAAAGATATTCTCAACACCAAAAAAAATCACAACGATCGTTAAAGCCGCCCCACATATTCCCTCGCACATTCACCGGTATTACCATTTACAGCTCACACAGTCAAAACCACAAACAACAATCATGGGGGAACACATGGTACGAAATTTCCGCACCCTTGCTGCTGTCTTCGGTGAACTGGAGGATCCCAGCTTTTCAATTACTCTCGGAAGCTACGACACTATGCTGAGCTTGGGAAAGCTTGGGGAAACTGGGGGCTACCAGAGATATTGGTTGAGATGGGATATGGAATTGGAGGCTGATGGACTTGGACTGATAGGTCTTGCGCGGAACTTTGGAAGGTCACAGCGGATGGGTCACCGTATGTTCACCTGAAATCCGATTTTGAGCAAGGGTTGTAGGGGAGTGCAGGCCTGACTGGGGTGGATGTATAGTGTCTTGCTACCTCCCTCGAGAACCCCAACATGCTCTTGTCTGGTTCTCGTGACAAGTCTTTGATCATCTGGGACCTGTATGATCCTCTCTGACCTGGTATCTGGTAGTATGGTCAGTTTTTGATATTGACCAAGGTTTCCTTTTTCACAGCACCCGCGATCGCGATGAGCAGAACTACGGTGTCCCCAAGAGGTCCCTCCATGGCCATTCCCACATCGTCTCTGACTGTGTTATCTCCTCTGACGGTGCCTACGCTCTCTCAGCCTCTTGGGACAAGACGCTCCGGTTGTGGGAGCTCTCCACTGGTGTCACTACCCGAAGATTCGTTGGACACACTGGCGATGTCCTCTCCGTCTCCTTCTCCGCCGATAACAGGCAGATTGTCTCTGGTTCCCGTGACAAGAGCATTAAGCTCTGGAACACTCTTGGTGACTGCAAATTCACCATCACCGACAAGGGGCACACTGAGTGGGTCTCTTGCGTGAGGTTCTCCCCCAACCCACAGAACCCAGTAATTGTTTCTGCTGGTTGGGACAAGTTGGTCAAGGTAAGAGATTGCCCCTCGAAAATGATCACGAACGGAGAGGCTTTATATGATGTTTGTTTTCTACGTATTTGCTACTTCAGAGGGACTATCTATCCCAGTGAGACAATTTTTTCACTAAAACTCCTGATTATCACTCTTCATGCTCACTCTTTTGATATTCAAAATTTCATTCAGGCAGTGCATTTGGAAACTAACGTAAACAAAATTTCAGGTGTGGGAGCTCGTTTCCTGCCGAATCCAAACCGACCATATCGGACACATCGGATATATCAATACTGTCACCATCTCCCCCGACGGATCCCTTTGTGCTTCCGGTGGCAAGGATGGCACTACTATGCTCTGGGATCTCAACGAGTCCAAGCACCTTTACTCCCTCAACGCCGGTGACGAGATCCATGCCCTCGTCTTCTCTCCCAATAGATATTGGCTCTGCGCCGCCACCTCCTCCAAGATCATCATCTTCGACCTTGAGAAGAAGGGTAAGATTGATGAGCTCAAGCCCGAGTTCCCAGCTGTCGGCAAGAAGAGCAGGGAGCCAGAGTGTATCTCGTTGGCCTGGTCTGCTGATGGTTCTACTCTGTTTGCTGGTTACACCGATAATATCATCAGGGCATGGGGTGTCGTAATGTCAAGCCTTTAAATGCAGCAAAAAGTATTTTCTCTACAAATTTAACATCACCTCAATTACCTCTGCTTTACTGTGCCAAATGGACGTGGGAATTTTTTGTTTGGGGGCAATGTTATAGTCATTGGAATAGGATGTGTGAGGTGCAGTGATAGCGTAGAGAAAAATTCGGCAAGATAGTTTTTCTTTGTATGAGCATTCTAGGGTTTCTTTTTATTTGTATCCATCCTCTTTTTCTCTGCTTATTCTCCGCCTTTTCATGTTTCTAGCTGGCTTTCTCTCTCATTGTTTGGGTATCGGGGTGATGGATAGTTGGTGGGGTCCATGAAAATAATAAAACGAAGCGCTCATCCGCAATAGATGATTAGTCACCTAAGCTGCTGGTAGATTCCCTAGATTAGATAAGATCATTGACATGAGCCGGCGCAGGTCTGAACCTCACGTCGTCTTCAACAGCAAATCGCCACGTCCATTCAGTCAACGTAATGCCGAAATATAAGTCCCCTCTGCCCCACCTCATGCAATCGCATAGCTAACTCCGTATTTACTCTTCTGTAGGCTATTCCCCAGCTCAGTACGCGACAAGCCTGGAGGACCCGATGACTGATTTGCCTCTAGGTGATTACTGCGATGTCTACCTCACTCACGACTCCATAAGCGTGCGACGGGCGCACAATAGCGGCAGGAATCATTTGAGGAATGTTGTTGAATATTACCAGCGTATGTTTCTTATGCATGACTCCTAACTAAGGCGTCTGATTTGAACTGACAATGGGAAAATGTAGAAATTGGTCATGAGAAGGCACAATCGGTAATTGACTCCATCACCAACGCATACGGTGCGGAAGGTCAAACCCCAGGCATGTCTATGGGATTTCCCGGTGCTGGAGTTCCACCACCTGGAGGACCGATGGGAATGCCACCTATGCCAGGAATGCCGATGCCGGGGATGCCGGGGATGCCACCTATTCCACCTCCAGGAATGCCGATTCCGGGGATGCCGGGGATGCCAGGAATGCCACCGCCGATGCCAGGGATGATTCCCCCACCAGGAGGAGCTGGAGGATTTCCACCACCGCCCTTTGGCTTTGCACGTACGTACACGCACATCATAGATTTGATTGTTTGAGGAAACGTTGCTAACCCTGGAATCGAGTTGATATAGCGCGTCCAGGCGTACCATATCCCCCACCGATTCCACCACCAAACTTCGCTGTCGGAGGAACCCCAGGAGGACCAGGTGGCCCACCACGGCCTGGTGCGTTCCCACCACCAATGCCGGGTATGCCTGGGTTCCCAATTCCCCCACCAGGGTTTGTTCCACCGCCAGGAGGGCTAGGTAGCCCCCCGCCACTGGGACCATTCGGTGCTGTACCGCCACCAGGAATGCCAGGGATGCCACCACCACCAGGACAGTTTGGGGGATTCCCGCCTGGACAGGGTGGTAATGGGGGCCAGGGTGAGGGGGAAAAACGCTGATGAGCCCAGGAAGCGTGTGACATTTGGTTAAGTGTGGTTTCAGGATATCAGGGTAATGAATGATTCTACATGGGCTTGGGAGGATTAATATGCCCCATCTATAATATGGTGAGGGTAATGATTTATAATGTGCATCTGTTGTCCATTACGCCGATTATTCCCTCCATAGCCATTTCACTGCATTTTTACTTGTCTTTCTGAATTCTGTAATTTTAGCTACAGTGTCTGGGAATAGGATAGAAAATTGATTATCAGGCGTGTTACAACTACTTATGTTGCAGAATTTGTGACCTTCGGGTAGGAGACAACAAATTTACAGAGCCTGGGATCCACGCATGTCGGTCAATATAAAACTGTATAGATAGATATACAAAACTACACCCATCAACACATACACTGTACAATCAAGCACTGGCACCCTCTATACAGGCATGTAACTAATCAAACGTAACTTTCTTCCCCATCGCCTGCACTGCTGTCCCCACCATTCTATCCACCATTGCCTTGTCCTTTCCTTTCCCATACACCCTCCCCTCCTTCTTCCTCGGTGTCTTCTGCTCTTCCCCTCTGCCCGACCTCCCCTCACCACCTTCCCCACCCACCCTCCTTCTCTTTTGCTGTCCTCCTTCCCCCTCTCCATCCCCTTCACCGCCCTTTTTTCCCTTCCCTCCCCATCTTTTCTTATACCTTACTTCGGCATCCTCACCAAACTCCATTCTGATTAACCGGCCCTTAAAGTACCTCCTATCCCCCCTCAGCTTCTTTCGTTCTCGTTGCAACATAACTTCTTCCTTCCCTTCAACTGGCACCCCGTCTTCACCTGGCATGGGGCGGTCGTCAAGACTAACTCCCTTCATTGCCCGGTCAACTTCCTCGATAGTGTTGAAATCGAGGAACCCGAATCCCTTGCATTTCCCCGAATCTTCGAAGCGGGCAAGACGGACTTTCTGAATGACTCCCGCAAAGGAGAAATGCTCGCTAATTTCCTCATCTGTAGTTTCAAACGGGAGATTTCCGACGAATAAAATCTTACTTGGGGGGTTTCTTGATGCCGCTACTGCCCCACCAGCGCCTCCTCCTCCATTCATAGTTCCGTCAGCGCCTGTACTCACACCAACAGCTTCGGATTTCATAGGTCGCCCGTCAAAGTTGGTCGCGTCCTTGATCAGTACCTTCCTACTCCCCAAATACAGTTCCGACTTGTATTTCACTGCCCAACTAACCCCCTCCGGTATATTAAAATCCACGTATGCGAACCCTCGATTCTGGAGCTCCTCTTTGCGGGAAATTTTATTCCAAGCTTTCTTTGTTGGGAGATTGATTCTGCCCACTTCCATTCCTGGTGGGGGAGGGACTTCACGCCTCGAGTCTGCTTCACCGGTTGATCCCGGCGAAGTGAAAAACTCACGGAGTTGCGGCTCGGCCGTGGTGAATGTGAGGTTACCAATCCAGACCCCATATTTGGAGCGGTTTTGGGTAGCACCGATGCCGTGGGTTTGGGGGGTGGTTGCTGAGACGGAGGTGGTAGTGGTAGTGGTAGTAGTGGTAGCTGCAGTCTTTTTGAGCTTACGCAGAGCTTTTTTGGAGGGGGGCTCCGGGAGGGTGACATCAATGGCGAGCTCGCCTTCTGGGAGTGTGCGTTTCCGCTTCTTTGAGGGGGTGGTACCCTCATCGTTTTTGACCCCCTCTTTCTTCTTATTCTCCTCCTCCTCCGCTTGCTTCTGTGCCTTCTTTTTCTCCCTCTTGGCTTTCTTCTCAACTATTTCCTCTCCATTCTCCTCTACCCCCTTCAATTCCCCATCCACCTCCACTACCACCTTATCCACCTTTGCCGCTTTCCTATCCTTCTTCACCTTGATCACAACCTTCCCGCCCTTTTCCACCAGAGCCATTGTGTCTGTATGTTGCTTAATTTGTAGTCAGGGTACCCAGTATAGGGTAACATGTTGTTCGTCAATTATGTGCTACTTACTCCTCCTTGTAGGCTAAAGTTGTCAATCTTGGCAGATAAGCGAAATAATATTGCGAGATCTACAAAAGATGCCAGTTAATATTATGGAAGACTTAAAGGTATGCTATCCATATCATATGCAACACTTATCACTACCACCCAGGAGCTTCTATTCATATGGATGTGTAATATCACACGTATATATACATTAGAGTTAAATAAGTCAAAAGAAAAAGCAGGGATCTGCAGAAGACCAGGAGAGGAGATATGAGATTACAATGACTAAAACAAAGTATCCGAAGAGGGGTCCTGGGGTACAAATGAGTAAATGATAGATAATGGGTGTGTTTTGACAAAGAAGATGTGTACAAGAAATAAATAAGGTGTGTAAGCTCAAGACAATAAAATATCCTACAGTATGAGCATACAAAAAGGTGAATTTCGAATTAATTCTATTTTTGTACCCCAACTTCCCTTAGGTTTGTAGCAAGGCAATCCTGCAGCCGAAAATTACCCATAGGTTTAACCCAGCGTACCATACCTCCTTTTACTCGACAGTAACCCAAATTAGATGTTTACCCTCAAGCCCTTTTCATATCTGTGCTAACTGGGTCATGCTTTATCTTCCGCCCAGAGCTGCACCCATCCCACCCTGTAGCTTGCTTGCCAGTTGTGGGTACTTCTCTTGAACCTAGAAAGGCGAATTAGTAATACCCCTTGAGAGCCAGAGGGGTGACTTGCCTCCAACTGTGTCCTCGTAGCCTCAGCATAGCTTAGAGCATTGACGATTTCCCCCTGTGTCCTGGACAGCTCGGCAGCCCGCTCAAAGTAAGTCAAGGCCTCGGTCACTCGCCCTTGCTGCAGCAGTAGCTGTGCCATAGTTGCAACCGCAATATCACAGTCGGGGTCAACTATAGCCAACGTCAGCCTAAATTGTCTTGCTGTCAAGACAATCCCGGGGCAGGTTACACACTTATGAGTGCCTTTCTACAGAGCTCCTCACTCTCCGAGAAATCCTGCTTCCATTGGAACAACGCTAGCGCCTTGTTGATTAGTGGCAACACATTCATGCACATAGGCTTCTCCGTTTTTTCGATCTCGACAGCTATATCGAACTTCTCGATTGCCTCCTCGAACTTGCCTTGGTCGAGCAGTAGCTCTCCAAAGTAGTTGTAAACATCTGGCATCCTCTCGAAATTCTTGATACAGCGTCTGAAGGTGGCCATACTCGATGCGATACTGCCCATTTTGTAATGTGTAACGCCAAGCTGAATGTGGCTGAAGATGAAGTCAGGATCTAGGTCAATGGAGCGCTGGTAGTCTTTAGCGGCTTCACTGAATTCCCCGCAAATGAAGTTGAGTTGTGCACGATGATAGTAGATGTCAGGGTCGTTAGGGTTCTGAATGACAGCCTTCGCAAAGTCTTCGGCAGCAAAATCCCGGTTACCTGTGATGGTGGTTAGCTGAATACACCAAGTGTGTATATGGGATGGTTCTAATACCAAGCTCAAGAGACATGCTTGCCCTCTTGATATAGCTTTGTGTCATTTGTGGCTCTAGCTCAATGGACTTTGTGAGATCTTCCAATGCTTCCTTCGACTCTCCTTTCAAATAACGGAAGGTTCCTCTCCAATTCAAAGCCAACGCTTCATGGTTGTTTCCCAATTCTATTGCCTTGTTGAATGCAGCGACCGCTTCATCATAGGCAGCTGCTGTCTTCAACGCAACAGCACTGAGACCTGCCCTCAACCAGAAGTCACCTTCTGTCTCATTGAGGGTGGCATGTTCTCCAAGACCCTCTGGGGTTGGCTTGGCCCGGAACGACTGAAGGTAGTTGGTGACGAAGGTCGCCGATGGGAGCTTCTTTGGCTTGCTGTCCAACATAGCCTTGCCCTTAGTCTCCGCCAACTTCTTGAGCAACCTCTCCACACTCTGGGCTGAACCCTCGTTCCGGAAGGAGTCGATGATGCAGGAGGCAGTGAAGTCAAGGAGAGCCTCACTATACTTCTCTATTTGCTCATAAGCGTTGGCTCGGCGGTTCAGGGCCTTGACGTATTCGGGGTCGAGGGCAAGTGCCGCAGATGTATCTTCGATAACCTGCTCCCATTCTGATAGTGCATTGTAACAGGCAGACCTGTTGGAGTAGAAGATCGGGTCAGGTCTGCAGAGGATAGCCCTGGAGTAGAGATCGATTGCTCGAGGGTAATCCTTTGCACCATAGGCCTTATTCCCAGCAAGCTTCAACCGGTTTGCGTAGTCCTTCCGCTGCTATATTTCCCGGAAAGACAGTCAGTGGAGAACAGTAGCACGAGAACCACCTCATGCGTAAAAGCTGGAGAAGCCAGGAATAAGGACACAGGGGGCACTGCATACATCGTCCGTAAGTGACCCGACTGACTCCTCTGTAACCTCCGGTAGAGGCTCTTCCTCCACTGTTTCCACCTTAGGTGCCGGCTTAGCCTTAACTACATGACCCCAACCCCATCGTCAGTCATTCCTGCCCCAGACCCGGTTGCATGTCACCTTGTGCGCAAAATCATCCGCCGGCGACAACTCAGTTGACAAGTTCAATCTCACCATCCTCTTTCTCCTTTTCCTTCTCCATATCAGCCTCCTTCTTCTTCTTATCCCCTTTTCGTTTACGCTCCCTTCCTGACTTAGACCCTGTGCCTGCCTTTGTAGATGGTGCCTGCCTCGAGTAGTAGTAGACTCCCCCGGCACCAGCCACCACCACCACTGCTCCGATCGTATACACAGCGACCTTATGCCCTGAGACGTAATTCGAGATTCGCTCCCATATCGACGGTTCCACAGCTGCCTGGCCCACAGCATGTGAGACTGGCGTGGACGGTAGTGGCGACGTAACTGGGTTCTGGAGGGCGGACATGTCTGACAAGAGCTACCAGGCCAACCGGATGGTATGCGTGTGAGAGATATGATGTTATGTGCAAGAGTGAGTGAGAGGCCACCAGGGCGGTGGGGAGGGGGCGGTGGGGTGGGGGGGTTAATGCGTCGGCGGCGGCAAGTAGAATGCAGGTGCTTCTAAGCAAGCGATTACTGTAGTCTGCCGTTGTGCTGCGAGAAAAATTGCTAACGACCAGGGGGGGGGTTGTTTCCGCGTGACGTCGACTGAACCAAACCAAAGTTCTATTCGGCTGGGGGCCCTATTAAGGTAGTCTGGCGGGCACCGGCCTCTCGTAGAATCAAAGAGCCCTTCGGCCTTTGGGTGCAAGTCTGCAGGCGGCAACCCGAAAAAAAAGAAAAAGAAAAAGAAATCTGGCTAGGAGTCAGGCAAATCGTCAACAGTTCGTTGATCAAGATCAATGTCTTGTTGCAGATGCCCTGCAGAGCAGGCAAGACGTCAGCCTAGCACAACGAGATGACTGATGTGTTTTTGAAGCCACTATACAGTAGGTATTTCAGAGGAAATGCCCCGATGGGATAGAGGTTCAGAAAGGCTACGAGCTATCAGTAGCACGGGAAATGGTCAGCAGGTGTAGGTTAAGAATGGCCGAACTTTCACGGCTTCCGTTATCAGGACAAAATGTGAATCACTGGATGCCAGGTTTGCCTAGATGCTGGTGTACTGTACACCAATATGTTACAGCGGCGGGCTTACAGTTGCGGTGTAGAAAATACAAGTGGTGAATGTGGCTGCTCAACTGACCAGAATGGAAGAGCATATGAACCGAATGGAAGAACGGTACGTGAAACTTCGTAGTCTGCGTACACGACGTTACTCAAATGTATGTCAATATTATACCTTCAGCCTTTAGAAAGGGTTCGTGATTGAGAACTGATACTGGATAGGGACCACTATCATTTTGCCAGAATGATTAATTCAAAGGTTACCAATGATACTACGCCGTTAGAAGCACTCCTTGGTCAAAACGGTCAACCGGTTCAGAACTTTCCAGCAACGACTAGTAAGATTCATGATTTGGGTTCTGAACGAAGAAACTAATTACCATACGTTTCATTAGGTGCAGCTATCAACGACCTTCCCGGTGCTTTGGGTTTGCTACTAGGTGGTAGGGTCAATGAGCGAAAGAACAGACTCTGTAGGATTAACTGTTCTCTGAAAATTCGTATGGGCACTTTCGATGGATGTGATATCTGGGGCGATTGGTAAAGACGATGAGGATCTACTCGGTTCTGGTAGATTGTGGGACTGCGTAATGAAAGCATGGTGAAAAGGGCTGTGGTTATCGAATAGGATGTTTAACGGTCGGTTTGTTTATTTTCTCTTTGGCGTTCTTTATTAAGGTTGTGTTTACTAGTATCGATGAACTAATTATCTTGATATTATGGAATTTGGGAGCCTCTCCGAAGGGGGGGGGAAGCCTTGAGAGTTGGTGATACGCGCTGGTTGTATGTAGTGTACGTGTGTACTGTATATATATAGTATGAAGAGAGCGCCTTGTAGTTGGAGTTGTCATTGGCTAAATTGAACGAGACTGATTATTGTGTTCCATCGATGTATTCAAACTTGAGGTTAGATTTCAAATTTCGATATCTCGATAACAAGAGGTACTTCAGCATGAGCTTGAAGTACTGATATTTGGGTCTATGAAGCGGTTATACCTTTTTGAAGGACACCTTGAGTACTTATAAGTCTATAGTACTTCGGTGTTAAAGTACCATCCACCACAACATGTGTGGGGTTATCGACTGTATATAGTACAGTACCTAGTCCACAGGAGGAACATTATTGGTTCTGCCAAAACGTGACATGTTAACCCGCTACCCTAAGTAGAATAACCCCTCCACAGTACCTACACCACGTTTTATGCACGACATCTCTCATCAACAAAGACAAGCTGGGCGACAGGCGGATCCACCCGAACATGCCGCAAGTAAATATATGTTCAATATTCCACCCTTGATATAAATCCACTCGCAATTTCGCAAATGTACACTGTCTCCCCCACATCCCCATGCCAGTCCTCCAGACAAAAGGGTGTTGGGCCAGTTGCCTGCCTTCACTCCCCCATACCTACTCCATTCCCAGAACCATGGCACAAGATCGGCTAACCCTGGAGAGTAGCAGCCCTCTCCCTCTCCAATTTGGCGTAGAAGGCGTCACGACTCCTGATGCTGGGGATGTGGTATCCGTACCAGAAGTAGAGGCCAAAGCCCATACCGAGACCTATTCGAATACCAGATGGTACCTCATCAGTTATTCAGCCCTATACGGCGCCCCAGCCGCCTGCCATAGCCTGAAATCTATAATATCCCTCAACCTTTGGCCCTCCATTCACCCATTCATCCACCTGCGGTCACCGCAATCCTCACAACTGCCTACCCAGCAAAGAAATGAAGCCATACCAGTAGCAGAAAACAAATCCATGATCAATCTCCTTCTCAAACGCCCAACAATTGGTTGAATGGCCATTTTAGGGGGGTTGTGTTTTATAGCGCAGGTTTCTGGAAAGGTGAGAATTAGCCGAGCTACTCCACCGCCAGCAGCGTTTGGAGGATGGGGAGGATGAAGGCAGAGGCGGGGCCGGTGCTCATACCAGGCAGTGTTCGCTCCAGGCTAGTATTCGCAGACTGAGCGCAGTGAGTGGAGTCGAAGTTAATATGATGGGGCGATGATGCAGTGAGTACAGTAGATGGTCCCGGAATTCAGCCTAGCCCATTCTCGTTCGTCTTGGCGAAGAGGTTTCCCTTTTATGATAACAAATTAGCCATATCTTATCTAAGTAGTCCCAATCCGGCTAACACAATAAATAACACATCTAGCAAGATAAAAATAAAATACAACTGATAGGCTCCTTGGTTTCAGGTACGCATCTTTTCCCCAGAGCATAATTATTTTAGCGTAGGTAGATGGGCACGAGATCAGTACGCATGTGTTCTCGTTCCCAGGCAGATTTATTTTTGTGTGGTAGCTTAACTACCTTTGTAAGTAGGGCAAAGCCCTTGCCCCACAGAAGTATGGCCATGGCCTCTTGAGAATTTCTCGTGACCAACGCAACAACAACACCAAAACTCCACAATGGGTCGCCTTCACTCCAATGGAAAGGGTATCTCCGGCTCTGCCATCCCATACAGCCGCCAGCCTCCATCATGGCTCAAAACCTCCCCCGAGCTGGTTGTTGAGCAGATCTGCAAGCTCGCCCGTAAGGGTTCTACTCCTTCTCAGATCGGTGTTCAACTCCGTGACTCTCACGGAATTGCCCAGGTCAAGGTTGTTACTGGTATGTTTCTGGAGGCCGATTGCTTCAACCACTACCATGCATGCTATGGGCTGTGGGGAGTTGATGCTGACTGATTCTATAGGAAACAAGATCCTCCGTATCTTGAAGTCGCACGGTATTGCACACCCTACAACATGAATTATTCGACACTGCCTCTCGTTGGTTGCATAACTGACAGAGTGACTTCCTTAAAACAGGCCTTGCTCCTGAAATTCCTGAGGATCTCTACATGTTGATCAAGAAGGCGGTCTCCGTCCGAAAGCACCTTGAGCGCAACCGCAAGGACAAGGACTCCAAGTTCCGTCTCATTCTCATCGAGTCTAGAATCCATCGTCTCTCTCGATACTACAAGACTGTTGGTGTTCTTCCACCAACCTGGAAATAGTACGTACAGCCCAATGTCTTCGTTCCTGATTACAAACTAACGGTCTATTTCTAGTGAATCTGCTACCGCCTCTGCTCTCGTTGCTTAAGCGGTGTTGTCCCATGTTTTCAATAATGCGCATTTTCTTTGATCAATCTAAATTTCTTTCTGGGTCTCATGCGGAGTGATTGGGCGATTTGGTCGGATTTGTTATGGGATTTCGGTACGAATTGCTTAGGTTCTGGCTGCCAGCCAAACTACGAAATAAATAGGGAACCAACAGCCGGTCATGTGCTACCACACAAAAATAAATCGGTCTGGGCACGAGAACAGCCATTAAGTAAATTTATAGTACCAAAGACCACGCCAGGAATAGGTATATGGAACCAGTTTACGGAGAGAGTTATACAGAAACATGTAGACCGTGCTTGCCTGA
>Ga0307514_10004315_pt1 | contig 13112 bp, 9 predicted proteins | sample 16_EM_MG_FD_203088 | JGI IMG/M metagenome (GOLD analysis project Ga0307514, IMG submission 203088) | Populus trichocarpa ectomycorrhiza microbial communities from riparian zone in the Pacific Northwest, United States - 16_EM | ecosystem: Host-associated > Plants > Roots > Unclassified | place... | reverse complement strand
TGTATCACTAATATTTTTGAGCCATTGAATCCTTGAAACTACTATTGCGTAATAATAAGTATATTATTTTCACTTGTTCCTCACCTATCCTTGGAGGCATGACCTTACTCAATTCTTGTCCAATACCATGTGTAGAGTACCCAGAAGTTTTTCCTATTATCAGGGACTTGATTTGAACACCCTCGCCCTTTTTTGAAGTCTATACGCCTGTGAAGCCTAAGGAGATTTGAACCCTACATCTGTAGCAATGCATGGCATGCAGTACTATATGCAGGCCGCAACTACCAAGTGGGAATAATAATTCCTGTTAATTAAAGGCCTCATCTATTCACATATCTTACAGCCAAAACATACGGCTGGATACTAGTTTTCTCCTTGCATTATCCTAGCAGTAATACACCTTGGCCATTCTCTTATTTATTTAACAAGCTACTATATCTACAATTTATTCCCGGGTTTCGAGCCTATTCGGTTGTATATTGCGCATGAAACTGGCAACAAAGGAAGAATAACCGTGATGACCCGTTTCGGTCAATAAAAAGGCTGCCCCTTCCTTACGCATAAGTCCCTATTGGGACGCATACGGTATCTATCCATATTTGCGGGGTTGTGCAACCAGACTAATTTGAGCCTCACTCATGCAAAAGTGATCCACACCACCCATATTCGGCTAGTCAGGTAAGTTACCTAGTTGCCTAAAATAGGAAAACTAACCATAGCCCCTACTGTTGTAGTTCTTAGTCTCTATCGGTTAACAGACTTCGAGAATATACAAAGATCTATTCTAAATGGCTCAAGGAGATTCTTCCATTATTGCAAGAGCGTTTACCGATCTTGGAGCACAGATCCCCCTAATTTCCAACCACCCGACGGTTCAAATGCTAGACCGAGTCCACAACCTCCAAGAAGAGGTCAGAGGACAGTTCCGTCGACAGGATGAGCAGGACTATCATACATGCTACTATTGGTATTGGTGGACTTATCAGAAATACAGACAAGTATTAATTCCGTTATCGCTACGGATATAGGGCTTGCATGGGAATTGCCTTTTTTTTACTCTACTTTTTTGCATACGGCTTGAATCTAGTGGTGTATCGGGGAATAAATCACTCCGCCCCTAAGCCAAAATCCGAGCCATGTCCTTAATATTAGGCCGATGTGAAATCTACTGGATTATCAAATTGACTCAGCCTTAGGTACGTTCCCAGGTAAGTTAGATTTGATATTATTGGCCAGTTGTGCTCAACAGCTTTTCAGCGACGTTCGTAGACTTTGGTTGTCGAGATCGTCCAAGGGCCTCATCCTTGCAAGCTGTTGTCGCTGTGCGAACGACACTTTATATTATAGATGTGCTTTGCCACATACTTACCTGCATACCGCTTATCCTCATGCACATATTGCTTTACACTGAATATCATTAGTATATTGCATGCTCCCTTCGGGGGAAAGGCATATGGTCTCAAAAAAAAAAGTTTATTGCATGATGGAGCTCACAACCTCGAATGGCAATGAGACCCAACTCACCTCAAGCATTGTATACCTACCTAATCTTGTTAGGTATATTTCATAGTCTCGAACCAGATTCTCAGCCAGGATAATATGACTTATTTAGGTAGGTAGCAAAGCTACATGCATTAAGGTAGGTGCTATACGCCCAGGTTAATGCCTGAGTATCCACCCCTGGGCCAACAACACGCGATGGGGTCCATCGAGATCTATATATACACATAGACACCCTTTGGAAGACAATTTGCCTGCGCCGCAACCACCTTCGCCCCTAGAATTATAACCAAACCAATGTTACCCGGATACCTGGCCTCTCAGTGTATGAAGAGCAAATGGTGTGTCGGCAAGTCCTCTCGGGTGGCTGGGCCGTGAAGTTTTGGGGGCCTGGTAGCTTGCTGTTCTCGTGCCCAGCTGCGCTGCCGCCAAGACAATTAATCTTCTATATAATGAGTATTTAAAAACAATAATAATAATAAATAAATAAATAAAAATTCCAAGGGTCACGTGAAGAGAAGAGGATGGGGTTATATATGCATTTTGATATGTATTACTTAATAAGCAAGAGAATAAGAATCCAGTAACAAGAGCTTCCACACAAATTCGAAGACTTCACTGTATACTGGCACCCCAAAGCCGCAACCCTAAAAATATCCTCAGCTCATGTACGCATGTACTGTTGTAGTTTCAAGAAGCCACTGGGGCCTTCATATTCAGGCGCCCACACTAACAACTAAGCAACTGATGTTTTTTTTCTCATTTAGGTTTCCCGTATATTATATAGCAGCCTGTAGGGTGATCCTAGCTCTGAGTGAGCCTCCTGCAGCCCAGGCCACCAACCGCAACCGACAGCATTCCCTTCAGTCCCACATTCTACACCGAAGTATAAGTCCAGCTTTCCATACATATCCACCATTTGTTGTCCTCTCCGCCGGGAAAAATCCAGGCGGGGGGGCATTGTGGGGGCCATATAAGAAACGGATTCTGAAATTTCCAATAACCCCTTTTATAAGTATACAAGTCAACAAATCACTATAGCTTTTGTTGTAGCTAAATATTCGTATACTTGATCAGTAAAGATAAGTCTCTTCCTTGATATCCTGAATGAGGTAGTCAATACTTGAAGCAGGTATCGAACTCTGGAAGTAGTCTGGTTGCACGACCAAACTATGGATACTCTGGAAGGATTCATAGAACAAACCAAGCAACGAATACCCCTGCTCGGATCTGGTTCAGAATCTTATTATCCGTTCCGCGCATCCGAAACCAGTCACGTGATCGTTTATGGGTGTGATAATTTTGCTACCACAACTGTGTATGTACACCCAAGCAACTCCTGATGTTAAATTGAATTCAGCTGTGTTGGCAGAGTGACCAGAGTGTTAAGATTACATGGCTCCTGTTTGCCAGCGGAGAGTACTTACAGCACCGGTGATAAATGAGTGTATGCACACCCCCCCTGCTTATTCCCCACACTCCCTAAAGTGGTTTTCCCATATATGCATACAATTCTTGTATCATAGTGGCAGCTATAGCCTGCCTTACCAGAAACCAGGATTGCCTCGTGCGGGGTTATAATTAAGGTACATAGATATGTGAAGGCATTCGGCAGCCGGCTACAGCTGATGTGAAACAGAGGGATCATTTAATATAATGATCAGTCAGGTCAGTCCCAGTGCTATTTCCCCAAATGATTTACGGGTACCAAATAACCCGAGTCCAATTACCGATGAGGGTAACCCAACTTAGTTGCCTGGAGAACCTAGGCCTTATATATTAAACAGTTTCATGCTCGGTCAAGGCAGGCTGGCCACGGCCATGACATACTGATGATTGATCTGCAGACACTCATCTGATATCTATGCTGAGTACATGTGCATATTTACTCGGTTGATATTAATAAAGTACGTGAAAATGTGTAAAGTGAGAAATATATATATATCTCCCGAAGCCTGGAGCAGTCATTGCAGGAAGCTCGTCATCAACGCTCAAATATACTCGCTTGCAGTAGCCCTATCGTGGCTCACAGTTAGCAAGATATCCGCCTGAAGAAATCCACGTCAGCGCAACAACAACTGATGCCTCATCATGTAGAGTATAAATAAGCAATGTACATGTACGAGGATCCAAATAGTCTCCGAACCTTACATGGGGGAGGGGGGGGGGGGGAGGTCCCCAGTGCGGTAGGTACTTCTAGGTGAGGTTTATTCTCTTAGCCGAAAATAGCTTTAGCGTAAGAGACTGGGAACGAAAACAGGTTTATCCTAACTATCATGCAATAGTTGGACACATGTGGTCAAAAATTCTGTAACGGCAGAGTTGACCTATTCTATAATGGATATAACGGTATGACTGGTCGGCGTATCCCTGCGGCATAGGGAATCGCTAACAATCCACTGGTCATAAGCGAGCGGCTTTTTCCTTAGCGAAATAACTAACTAATCCAATTCCTACCTACTCCCTCGGTATCACTCTGCCAAGGGGATTGTCATGCGAGCTGGTCACCTGGTCAAAACCATATGTGTTTGGGGTCTTTCCCTGAACCATGGATATTCATGGCATGCTCTCCATTTCCCGGCCTGTCGGGTTTGAGATTTTGCAATCTTAGCTCACCGAGAAAAAGCATCAACTGGACTTGAATTGCGAATGCAGCAGGCAGTAGTCTGATACTAGCAGCATCATATGCATATCTATGTATATATATATCAAAAGGTCTTGGTGAAACATTGAGTGGCAACTTTTCATAATTCAAAAACTACACCAACGATGAGCTGCTACAACAAGTCTAGGAACCTGTTCATGCAGACGACCATATTCCCCCTCCGCCCCACTTCCCCTCTCCCTCTCCCCACCCAATATAGTACAGTTATGTTATGCATGCATTTCGGTGTTTCACCAAGATTTTTTTACGCATACCATCCGTAATTACTACATATTGTATGTAGTACGGAGTAAATGGCATGAATACATGTAATTGCATACTTTGCCAGCTTTTTTCTCGTCCAACTTACCCCAAACCAGGCTGGCCCTCAGTAGTTGGTCCCCATTACATTTTTCGCAGTTGCCCCATGTAGGTAGCATCACGGAGGGAAAAAAAGAAAAACAAAAAAGGCGGCATCTGTGCCACATTCTCGCGTGTCCCGTGCTCTCGGGAGGGCTACGAGAAATTGCGGCGACAACACGTTGCTAGTCTGTTTTGTGCGGACCTCCGGGAACCGACAGAACGTGGTCTTACTTTACAAGAACGTTGCCGAGCAACATTGCACAGTCGTTTTTCGGCCCTCAACTCGACATGAAATGAGGGGAGACTAAAAGTCGACCAGTTATTATGCCATGTTGAGTTCGGTCCGCCCCTAGACCCGTCTGCAGACTGAGCTAGATCTCTATGTAGAGTAACTGACCGCGGGCACTAAGATCAGATCTCGGCATAACCTCTCCCGCCCTGGCTGTGAGACAAAACATAAAAACTAGCTCTATGGTATCACCAAAAAAGACCCACCACATGAAGTTGTCTTAGGTTTGGGATGAACTCGATGATTGATGGATGATTGGTATTGTGCACCCAGACCAGCGTTGCTCCTTAGTCATATACCCCTACTAATGTAAAGCGACAAAGGAAATTAAAAAATGCCCAGAAACAGGAAGATGTAATAGCAAGGAAAATGATGTAGCGCAAGACACAGACAAACCCAGTGTTTACGCCCGTAAACTCCGTTAAAGCCAACAACCTGTAAATCAAAAAAAAAAACAGAGTCCCAGCTCCCAGAATATTGCCAACGCCGTAAATTGTGACCCCAGTTGCAACTACCCAAAACCGTTGTTCTAGTACGACGGCCCACAAATTCCAACTTCCCAATTATACAAGGACCAAAAATGTGTGTACATAGGAATGCCAATGCCGCTGGATCGTGATAAGGAAATCATGCTAGATCTAAGAAGCCCGATCTCGTGATAATATTTTTTTGTGCAAGGAAAATTTCGTATAGTGTACTAACAAGACAGCATTGACTTTAGGACATGAGCATGTCACCTTGCTGTGTCTGAGAGCCATTCAGGGCAACAAATAACGGTGGAAGGAGGGATGGAGATGAGCCGTTGTGGAAAACTGGCTGTTGCTGGTTGTGTGGCTTGAGGCACGTGTAGGTGAGGTATTCTTGTGGTAGAGAATGCCTCGAGCTCAGAGCCCGTGAGTTGATTGGGATGGAGCCCTTGCCATTCCTCGATTGGATATCTATACGCTTAGGACAACCGTCATCTTCATGCCTAGTGGATATGAAGTCAGTACTTGCAATTCTGGGGTGTGTAGACGAGAATATACCTTCGGAGCGTGTCCTTTCGAGCAAAACGGTTATTGCATAGGCTGCATTTGAATTTCTTGTCTTTGGCGTGGACCTAGAGACTTTAGGATCAGCAACTGGACACAGTACTCCCCTACTTAAACAGTGAATAGCTTACACACTGCACATGACGGGTAAGGTCTGTCCGTCTCACAAAAGATTTTTCGCAATTAGGCACGGTACAAGTGTGCGGCTTCGGTCGGCCAGGGTTGTGCGTTTCTCGGTGGGCATTGTAATTCCATACGCGGGAAAAGCACTTTCCACATGTTTGGCAACGATATTTGGCCTCATCAGGCTTGGTGAGTCGTCTCTTTTTACGCTGTACCTGTCCAAGCACGTCCGGAAATAGACCCCCCATAGTTGCCCTCCGCTCCCCTAGAATGGGTTGAGCTTGTTGTATAGCTTCCATATTACCGCTGTTGTATGCACTGACTCCCAGCAGTGGAGAAGAGTCAATTAGGGACATGCTCGTAGCCCGCCCCTTGGCTCCATAAGGGTGTGTCCATGGCCATGCCTGGTGCGGGTCCTGATTATTCAAATCCGAGGACATGAACCCTTCTGAGACGGGTGGAGAGAGTGGGGTATGCTGCACCGGAGCCACCGAGAGTCCATGGTCTTGGTAACTGGCCTCGATGGAACTATAATGATGAGTTGAGTAATCTTCGAGATGTGGGTATGCTGGGGCTGGGCTTCCAGAATCCCACTGACTACCGTGGCTCACATCCCGCTTACCCATATCAAGTGGTGGACTGTGATGAGGTGACGGGTATTGGCGGAATTGGCTATGCACAGGCTGCGAGAAATGCATATGGCTTATTAGGCCCATAGACTGATGTGTAGACATGTCGGATGGAATGTATGAATTAAACGGGACCTGTGGGTTGTAATGATGCCAATTTTCAAGGTTATGTGCCAGAGTATTTTGGGCACAAGGCTGCAAAGGATATGCACTGGGTTGATTGATGGTATCGTCTGTATGCCGGTGAAAGGCAGGTTGAATACACATGAAGGGATGGTAGCTTTGGAGAGATCGGGTGCCTTCAAGACTTGGGTGAACTCGCAAGTGAGGGTTGTATTCGGATTTATCTAGCTAAGGATCCTCAGAGCGCCACGAGGGAGGAGGGTATATGTATAAATATACGTTCCGTGCGGTGGGTATGAGGTCTGGTCGTGACCAGGTATAATTGGGTAAGGTGGGGTGATAGGGTATAAGAGGTGTATGGATAGATATTTTTTTTTTTGTAGGCATGGACAGGATGTGAGGGAAGAAAACGGGTCTTAAGCCTCCCACACACACACCCTACCCCGAATTGACCTAGGTGGGCAGGCCATCCTTCCTACGCGCACCAAGAAGGGAATCGAAATTGAAATGAACCCCACAGGAAATCAGAAACTCGGTGAAAGCCTGCGTGGATGCAGTGAAGGAGGGTGGGATGGGAAGATGGATGATGCATGCAGCATGTGTGCACAATAGTGGCCATGGCAACTTGTGCGAACACTGCTGACCTGCTCAAGAAACAACTATAGCACCTTAGCACATTTCGACTCCAGAGTTCTTTAATCACAATCTGGAGCAAGGCAGTATCGATAGAGGCAGCCTTACCTCCTCCCCACATCCAGTAGCGTAGTTACCACTGAAATCGCCGGTGTCTTCCCGGGTTTGAGGACAGAGAGAGGCACGATGGGCACAATGATATCAAATTCCACACTGCCCTCTGAAAGTCTGCCCAAGGGCGTACTGCAAGTGCAGTCCCCCTCCAGAAACAGACCTCTGACATCAATAGTAGCATTCTCCATTTGCTATTTGCCTGTCAGGCCTACTCTCCCCCACAGACTGCAAGCTTCTGCTCGCCTATTACTTTCTCACCACAGCATGCAGAAGATTCAGAAAGGCCTAAGCAAGCGTGTAGCCGATAATTTACCTTGACGTCTTGATAAGTGCTGCCCTGCAACATTCCTATACCTACCCATGGCCACGAGGGCATGCACAATCGAAGTGGGAGGGTGGCTTCGAGTTCTGAATGCATTTCTTGGGTCGGCTTTGGACCCTTGCCCGGCCTACCTACCCAGACCCTGCAAGCTACCATTTGACATCCCAGGCTGCGAAAGACGGCTCCATTGGAACCCGGTGTTGGTTCCCACCCCTGCTGAGCTCCCCGATCTCACCCCTGCTCTCCCGCGTGTACCTCAATGTATGAGAACAGATCCAGTCCCAAGAAAATAAGGAGTCGATGAGTACTTGAGAAGCAACGGAAATAGAAGCTGGTTGCAGCGTAGTCAATCACCGCAAATTTGGCCCTGGCAAGTCGCTTGAAACGATGCATGCAACTATTCTTTTTCGTCAGTAAGCCCCACCGCTGGCGCCTCTCCCTGGCCCAGGGCGCCTCTAGCTTGCGGCGCTTCTTGGGCTCTCACACTGCTGCTATTTTCCCCGTCAAGAGCGGCCGAGTAGGCTTCTCCAAGAAAGCATTCAGAAATGTGCAATAGAACAAAATGGTGTTTCATGAACCCTCGAAGCATTTTTTTTTAATGGGAAAGCGTGAATCTTGGGGTGATTTCGCTTCCAGCCTCGTTCCTCTCACCCGCTTAAAATGCATACCCAGTTTTCTGTCGCGACTGTGCCCTATTGGGAAGGACACATGTAGGTTTCAAATTCCCAGCGGGTGACATGGGTCCCCAGCTCGTCAACTAACGCGCAGCGTCAGCACAGAATCTCCAAAGTGCTGGCGATAGGCATTGCCAACAACCGTAACGTGCCCTATTTGAGACGCGGCTATCTGAATGTGATATGCTCCCTATTGGACACTAAAATAAAAAAACGAGAAGCACTCTACATCTATGGTAGGGGTACCCTCCAACCCCTGTAATAGTACTGTTGTGTATCCTACTCTTTAGCCAAGAGTGCATCCAACTTCAGATTCAACCCCTCCATTATTTCCCTCATTCGCCTAGTCTCCTTATCGGTGGCGGATACGCCGTGGCTAACAGATGCCGCCCGGGCGAATCCGCCAATGGGTGCTACTGACGGTCTAGCCAATAACCGCTCATGATTCTTGCGGCTGATAGCCGGTTGCTTGAAAGAAGATGGCCCCCATCCAGTGCGGTTGGTCCTATTCTTGGTTGCCACACCTTCATAGGCAACAATCGCGGCAACCTGGTAGGTTCGAGAGTTAGCAGGGTGTGGGCACAGGAAAAGATGCAGAGCTGCGTACGAGCGGGAAGTGAGTAAACTTCAGTAATGCGATCCGCATCCTTCTGAGCTGTGTCGAAGTCAGGAATAGGCGTAGAGGCCGCAGGAAAATGAGGGGTATCAAATTCTACAAGCATAGTCAATCGCAGACTCAGCTGAATGTGGCCTTCTCTTCCTTACCAGCGGCGGGTAAAAGTAAGTCAACCTATTACTTGTGACACTGCCCATTATGAATGTTGAGTACCTATTAAAGCCAGAGTCAGCAACAATAGCCGCGGTAAACTCGGATTAAGCGGGATAGACGACATAAACAGGTACTCCTCCCTGGCGACACCAGATTAGCCAGCAAGATCATCCAATGGGGTACCAACTCCAGGACCAACCTACCTAGCATTGTTCATCATCTTCGGTACATGCTGCAGATTAGCTTTACGCTAGTTCAGGTCAGGCGCTCCCGCGCGACTCACCGTAGTCAAACTATTAGATAACAAGCTAATCAACGATGTGATGAGCAGGATGTTCGTAAGAATAATAAAGATCAGCTACAGATCGGCATTAGTCACCGCGGTTGTCACATAGATGTCAGCGGGTAAATGATAGCACATCCTACCATGAGGGGGGGACCAAGGATGGGTGATATCTGAGAAAGAGTTAGCATCAATCAGGCAAAACAGCAGATCATGGCTTGACCACCTCTCTCATTGTGTCCTAAGGTGCATGTCACCAGATAAGCAGCTTTCCCTGGCCCACTTAGCGATAGCGACAGTCAACTTACAAAGCCGAAGGAAGTTCCACCTATGGGTGGTTAGCTCTCACTCAACTGTGTTGGCAAGGGGGTTTAGCCGCATACCAAAGAACACCTGCAGAGTCCAACTAATTAGCGCAAGTTGCGTTTAGTAGTACAATTAATAGACGCAAGGCGGATGCTTACCCGCGTCATCAACATTGCCATCTGCATCGCTGAGAACTTATCCCGGCCCAATATGGAGAAAGTGGAAAGAAAGCCGAGGAACAAAAGCAAAACCTAGCACAACACAGCCGCAAATTAGGAGATGTTGACTCCCCGATCGAGGGTTAATGAATGCGTTACCAATATCATAAACTTGCAAAAATCTTTGGTCATCTGCTTTAGACATGGAATTAAGACGCCTGGGCTAATGTCAGTTTGTGAAGGAGGGAATCTCTATGGGGAGATATACATACCAAAATAGGGATGCAATGTTAAAAGAGAAAAAGTCCTTCAAGAACGCAATATTAGCAGGAATACCCAATCGTCAATTACCACACTCTCACCTTGGAATAAGGACCAATGCTTCGAGGGATAGGATATCAAATGACCGATCAACAATTTCATCATCATCCTTGACCAGTCCAATGATACCTGAGAACCTCCCATTATTAGGAAAATGCCACTGCAACAACGGAGTAAAAATGGGCACTTGCGACAGATCAAGAAAGCCAAGCCAATCAGGATAACAAACATATCCAACCAACTCCATATATCAGATGAATAAAACAGAGTGCCAGCATCTGCCCATTGAGTGAATTCGTCAACTGCAAATGCCACAAAGAAGAGTAGTAAGGCCGTCTCCGTTCCGGTGATTCGGTATGGGTTTCTTTCCATCTAGTGGGATTTAAAATGGTGGTGTCAGGCAACTTCTTGCTCAATCCCAATAATTGCATGCTTTGGAACGTACCAGGACGGCATAATAGAGCATCACGAACATAGCCAGAAAGCAGGTTTCAAAAGCCTTCTGGTATTTAGGAACTCGAAGCCTCGAGTAAGGATCCGCCTTCCTAGTTGGCCACGCCTAGTTAACAAAAGGGCTCATGCTGCATGTGGCTGAGACAGTATAGATCTGCAATGCATACATACCTTTTGTTATAGAGGTGCGGTTTCTTCCGCCCAGTAACGTTCAGAGACTCCCAAAACACAATCCGCCCTTCCCAGCTATTTGCGTGCAGAAAAAGCAAACTGTTAGCCAACTATAGTTCCCGAGGGCGCCACAAAGATCAGGTGTGGGGGCAGTTGTGGATTATTCAATCAGGACATTGGGGTGGATGGGCTCTCACATGCCATCCACAATACGCTGAACCGACTTTTGTGACAAAAAGTGTTTTGCCTCTGCAACAATTGCGATCTCGAGCGCGTTTAGACCACCATACGCCGCCACAATTCTTGCGTCTGCGCTTTCAAGCCCACCCTCTTCGAGTCCATTAGGTGGAGTCAATCCGCTATTGTTGCTGCTGTTATGCAGGCTGTTGCTGCTGCTTCGGCTGAGCAAGGTCGTTGATTCCGACGTTGCTGGATGTGATAGTTCTTCGATTTTCCCTGGGACTTCAAAACCTAGGTATTGGACTACGTCATGCTCGCTGAGAAAGCCAACACAGTCAATGGCCACGGCTTCACACGCAACTGCGCGCGCATTGTTGAGGCCGTGGCGATCTTCCTCCGCGGTATGCGAGACGAAGTCTATTCGACACCATCTGTGTTCATATGAGCATACGAAATGGCAATTGGTATGTAGTATTCCCCGGGATTGTTGTATCATGTGATTTATAATACTTCGTGTTCCAGTAAAATAGTAGGAATGGCGAGGTGAACTTACAACAGCGCCGCAACCATGCTTGGATTGTGCTTCTGCGACAGGGCATTTGCTAGCCTAGATACAGCGGGGAGCAGTTGGATCTGATGTAAGGTATATGGGCCGTCGACATGTTCTATAACTATACCCGGAGTAAGCGTTAGCAAGATTGTCGCCTATCCCACAGCCATGAAATCAAAGGGGGTGTGGTATCAAAAGGTATCCAATAGAAAGTATAAACTGGTTGCAGGGGAGAGGGGTGGTACAGTATCCTGTGAAGAACCTCGCAAGACCACTAAAGGTCTCATCGTCTCCTGGGAGGTCAAGAACAGGAGCAAAGCCAGGGGAACTGGGCTCTGCTGGGCTTGAGGATGGAGGTCGGTTGATGCTCCGGTATGTGATTGACATGTAGTTATGTTGGCAGCTAACAGTGTGGGGTATCTTTATGCAACAGTAAGCCTGGAGGGAGTGCTATTGATGTTGGGATGAGGTCAGGGAAGTTGCCGTTTGGCACGTGGCGGAGTTGGCAACCAGACAACAGGGGCCGGAATTCGAGTCGAAAGCAATTGTCCCGAGGGGCTATAGGACGGTCTTCAAAACACAAAACAATCGATATCTGATGTGTTGAATAACAGTATTGTTATTCTGTGCTGTGCACTACCCAGTATCCACGGCAACCCTGCTAGAGTCCCTTACTTGACATGACGTATCCAGGAGGGCTTGGCAGTGTGCTGTATCGGAGCGGATGCAGGCTGCTGCCTTGCATTGCGGCATGCAATGCGCCGATGCAGACACGTCAGGTGACGCCAGGGATGTATCGTAGATTGCACCATGATATTGGAAACACATATTGACATGGAACAATTATTAAGTACATAAGTATACTTTTTTTTTTTTGAATCCATACGCCTGTGGGCATAGGTATACTGGTTCACAGATATGGGAGGATGTCACCGGAAAGTACGGTACGTCGATCACGTGCATGGGGGCGGTTACAAGTCCATTGCGAACCAGGCCCCCATGCACGCGACGTACTTAACCATTACACAATAAGGGACATAAGTAGAGTCATGGGTCAACTGGAACTTATCTCCAACCAGACTAATCTCCAAGGCACAAACACAAGACCTCGGTCTTGTTTCCCACCTGCGGCAATCACAATAGCAGGATGCAATATAAACGCCATGTGACTCTAGATAGGCGAGCTTATCGGCGACTACTTAGGCTCGAGACTAACTACTTAAGTATTTAGCTCTCTACAGGACTCGTAATCTCATGACGTTTGTGTCTCGCCGATTATTGTAGAGTTATTGTCGAGGAGGTTGTACTCGGCTTTTTCTGGTGGATCTTTTACATACATATCTCGGCCATTTGTGGGATAAGTGTATTTGGTGGCTTTGGTCTGCAGAGTTGTTTACAAACCTGCATGTCTCACAATATACTTACACTACATACAGTTCTGTAGGTGGTGGGAGGTACATATTTATGTTTTACCCA
>Ga0307514_10004314_pt1 | contig 13117 bp, 13 predicted proteins | sample 16_EM_MG_FD_203088 | JGI IMG/M metagenome (GOLD analysis project Ga0307514, IMG submission 203088) | Populus trichocarpa ectomycorrhiza microbial communities from riparian zone in the Pacific Northwest, United States - 16_EM | ecosystem: Host-associated > Plants > Roots > Unclassified | place... | reverse complement strand
GGTATGGATCCGCGCCAGATAGGTGTCATGGAGTAACAACAGGGTCGACCCACACGGGCACGCAAGCAGTTACGTCATAGTTAGCGCTGATCTTGATCCGACGCGCTCCGGTGACATCGAGGTCGATGTTTTTAGTTTCATTCAATCCTACGGGGGCGGTTTTCTTTATTTCGCCATCAAGCTCCACGTAGAAGGTGGCTGACGCGCCATCATCTGAGTAGTCCGCGAGGCCGACCTTCGCTTGGAACCTGCTGTACTTGCCGTCCAACTGGAAAGAACCTTCACGACAGGAGCTGTCGAGCGGCAGCGCCTGTTCTTCTTCTGCCCCGTAGACCTTGACTGGTTCGTTGTTGACGGAACAGTCATTTACAGGGGTCATACCGAGGAGCGAAATCCCCGACGTCTCCGTTGCGGGGCTAGGGCTTGGCGTGCCTTGGGCAGGCCCGTCGTCGCTACCAGTGGAATCATCGCTGGGATCGGCAGGAGAGGTGACAGTCTCAGTGACCTGGACAGTAGGAGCGGCACTTGTCCCGGCGGATGACTGTTTCGACTGACAGCCAGCGAACACACCACCTACTGCGGCTATGAGCGCTGCACCGGCGCTGATCATGGCAGCAGTGTGGTTCCAGTTCGGTTTCCGCGATTGTCGAGCATCCGATGACGCGTCTTCCGCTTCACCATCGGATGGTGGTGCGTCCGTGTCAGGCGTAGGCGCATTGGTCATCAGATCGTCCCCGTTCCCCGTCCATACCTGCCTGGAGGGGACCAGAGTGTGCCGGTAGTCACACGCCAACTTCAAATCGAGCAGTTTACGCCTGGTCAGCGCGATGATCCTTTTGTGATCTGCTCGACCTCGAAGCGGCCAACAACGTGAATGATCTTAGGGAGTAGGCGGGAGGGACTGTGCCGATGCCGCCGGACACCGTCGAACCGTCGTGGGTGCGGTGACTGGCGACGTTCTACAGCTCGGGGCCGGCCTGCGCTGGATCGCCCTGTCCTTGGCGTTGCCGCGGGCGCGGTAGGTCGCCGGTAGCCATCGGGTAAGTCCGCTGTACGGTGGCGCGCCGTCCTACTCCTGCACCTCGTGCGCGTATGTCGTCTCGGTCTGGCTGCTGCAGCTCAAGGCAGTCTGTGAAGGTCCGCACGGCAGCGTCGATGAGTTCTTCTTCGGATACCCGCTGCGGGCTGAACAGATACGGCTGGCTCTGAAGTTCATAGCCGATCTCGGGGCGAACCCAGAGGCGGACGAGACAACCAAAGGAGACGCCCACTCCACTCTTCTCATGGTGGGGGACTACTGCACGGGTGCCAGCGTTAATACTGCGGTCACGGCGTATGTGCTTGGTGTCGTAGGTCGAATTGATCAAAAAGTGGGCCGACCCAGCGGCGTTGAGGAGCTGGCCTTACTGGGCTGCAGCCAGCGTTTGAGCACTAGCCCTGCTCGGCAGTAATCTGTTCAACGAGTTCATCGAGTGAATCAAAGTGCTCGACTGCAGGGTGAAAGTAGAAAATTGACGGATGGTTACGTTTGCCAATAGTTACGATCCTTGGCAAGCCCGTGGTCTGATTGAGTGCGAGGGCCGCACCGAGCTCAACGTACATCCCCTTGCCGGGAAGCTCATTGTTGCTCATCAAAACGTAGAGTTCGGCGTCAATGACACCGCGAATGTCTTTCTCGGCACGTGAAGCAGATTCTGAACTGTTTTTCATGATGCTGCCGATGTCGTCAGTGCGCGTCCAGTCGTGCGTGATAGTACATCCCGCTTTTTCAAGTTTCAGATGCGCGTCGCGTGTTGCTTGTTTATCTTGAATTTGGCCAGAAACGAATACTCTCATAAGCTGGATTTTACCACGCCGTGAAAGGTAATGGTAGCCTCAAATTTGAGTGTTATCTATTTGGCGTACTATATGAGGGGCGAATACAGAGCTTCGAGTGTGAGACAAGCTCAAGCGGAGCAGTTCGTACGGGCGGGCCTGCCGTTCCTTGCGGAGGCGCTCAACTATCTTCCAGCGAAACAGGTCAAGTTGGTTCCTTAGTGAGTGACTGGCGTTCTCCGAGACAAGCTCGAACTGCGGCAGGACCAGGTTTTGGAACATGCCGGGATGGTAGCGGCCGTGAGTGTCTATAACGAAGGCCCTGCTTTCTGTGAGGTATCCGTCTGGCACTTCAACGAAAGGCCGTTTCAGAAAGAGGTCCGTACCCGCAAGCGACCGTTGATGGTCGAGCCGCAAGTTTGGTATGTCTTGCCGGTAATCGTTAAGAACCCGGGTTCTCTCTTTAGCTCCTTCTCGGCTCAGTATTGTGAGGTCGCCGACAAGCAGTTGATCGAATCCCTCGCGGGTGAAGCAGTGGAGACTTATTTTGTAGGCTGGCCGGATTGCGTACTTGCTCAACCATGGATCCGTTTGGTCTCTCCAGATTGAAACCTTCTGGCTGAAGCTACACGGATCTATAAGTGTCTGTTGCAACTTCTGATACTCGCGGATCCGAGCATTCATTGTCTCAAGGTCTGTCACCGAGATTCCGTGCACCTTTGATAAGGCTTCTGTGACGTCGAGCAGTTGGCTCGCTTCCTCGACGGTCACCACGAGATCGATGTCCGAGCCGCCCTTCGCCGACTCGGCTCCAGACACGTTGAGGAACTTTCCGTAGCTCATTGAGCCGCCAAGGATAATTCCGGCACCTGTCTGCTTACAGGCATCACGTATAGCTTGCAGATCGCGTAGTCGACGGCACGTCTCGACGCTTGACTCAAATGGTGTAGGGCGTATGCGCCCTGATGCATCCGGCTTATAGAAGTCGAATCGCCTGGGACGCTCGTCGAAGTAGAAGTGACGGAATCGCTCCTCTGGGCTGCCGTCGAAAGATTCGTCTTCTTCGATGACCGAGAGAAAATCTTCTGCCATCTGCATTTTGTCGGTTGTGTAGTAAGCGGCAGCTCGGGATAGGGCTTCGGCAAGGAAGCCCGGGATCGCTGGAGGAAGGTAGTCAGAGCGAGAGTCGGCGACGAGTTGGGACGCTTGGCTGTAGATGCCGCTCACCAGGTTCCAGTCAGCGCGAGCCCGTGGGTTGCTGCTTTGGTTCATGAAGATCACTTCCTTTCAATGGTTCTGCAGTTTCTGTTGATAGAGGTGAGGCTCCTGATGTAGGTGTGATACTCGGTGTGCTCTGTTTCTGATCTCATGGCTACCATGCATTGGTATAGCTCGGCTAGGCTTGCGGGCCATGGCAACGGAAAAAGTGACACCACAACAGCCCGCGCACGAACTCCTGATTGAGTGGGAAAGGCGGTGTCGCCGAAACATTGCCACACACGCTTGGGCTGAGCGCAGGTACGATCGCTTAAATATGCTGTGCGCAGTCGCATCCATAGGAAGCCTCGTAGCGCTCGGTGTGGTTGCCGCTGGATTCGACTTGACCGAAGGAAATGCCCGCTACTGGGTGGTCGCCCTGAGTGTTATTGCTGCGCTCACATCCGTACTCCTCGTAGTGCGAGATTACGCATCTCATGCCGCTGCGCACAGAATCGCAGCGAGACAGTACGGCGCGCTTCGCCGGGAGATTGAGCTGATTGTTCTTATGGAGCATCTTTCGTCCGACAGTGTCGTTGAACGAATTAGTGGACTTCAAAAGAGGTGGGACTGGGCGGCGGATCTTGCCCCCAATGCTCCGAAAAGCATCCGTGATAAGGCTGACAAGGTGAACCTTGAACGGCACTACGTTTAGCGGGCTTGAGGTCTGTCACGGTGTTGTCGCGAGACACGGCGACTGACTACGCTGGGTGTTGACGTTCTACGATGTGTGGCCGGCAGAGGGATGAAAAGAGGCTTCTATCGGAGTGTGCAACCTCTATGTGGCGTTGCGCATCTCTTCCTCTAGCACCCACACGAACGCTACGCCGCCCTTCGGGAACGTCCAGCCCTCGTAGGCGACCTCGACACTCGGTGCCGGTTCGGACGCTTCGAGGTGCCGGTGCCTTGGTTGTCGCGGGCCTGACAGGTAGTCGACGACGTTCATAAGGCGGATGCCACAGTCGCCGTACCAGAGCTCGGCTCGGAAGTCCTTGGTCGGCTGAGAGAGAACGAGATGCAGCACGTGGCCGTTGCGTTGACCCAGGACGCAGTATGTGTAGGAGACGGTGACCAGCGTGTCCGACTTCATGACATCACCGATGCTACAGGTGAAGGTCTGTCCGTCCTTGCGAACGCTATGACGGATGGTTCTAGGACGCGTGGCCGGCGTTGCGTAGGTCGACAGCTTCTAACGGTGCCTGTGAGTCGGTGAACCGTGGGGCGGCCAGACGGCCTGCCAACTTGCCCTCAGAGCTACCGTTTTCCACACTCCATCTTCCGCCTCCATCCATACTGCTGTGGTGGACACCTTCCGCCATGCAGAGAACGACACGAGGCCAGAGCGTCCCCGAGCGACGTCTTGGGAGACATACCGTGCATCGCTTCAACCCCAGTGGAAGAGCCTCCTAGATTCCTCTCCCAGCGAGCGCGAGGTGCAGGAGTTCTTGGAGCTGCACCCCTGCCTCCTTCCCGGGGCAACGGACAACATCGGGCCCGGAGGTCATCATGGGCCGTCGTTCTCCGCTGTGATTCGACAGCCTCCGCTTAAAGGTCTCGGTCCAACGCGGGTGCCGGACTTCATGTGGGTTCGTCGGGACACAGGAGCCATCCGGCCGATCTGCATCGAGATCGAGAGTCCTCGCAAGGCTTGGTTCAATAGGAGGTCGAGCACTCCGACGGCCGAGTTGACTCAGGCGATCGACCAACTCACAGAGTGGAAAGTCTGGTTTTCTTCGCCGGAGAACCAGCTCATTTTCGCGAAGACGTACGCCCCCGAGTTCTCCCACCGCCCCGTCGAGGCTCAGTTTGTTCTCGTCTACGGGCGCGACTCGGAATTTCGTGCAGCAACCTCACCGCACAATCGCCCCGAGTACGTGAGGCAGAAGCGTGACCACATGCCTCGGAGTCGTGAACACTACTTTACCTACGACCAGTTGGCTCCTGAGCAAGAAGCAGGAGACTACGCAACCATCACTTGCCACGTTGATAGGTGGAGTCTGCATTCGCTGCCGCCGACTTTCTCAACTGGGTACCACATGATGGAGATGAGCGAGGTCATCAGCGACCCTTCAGCGGTGGTAGCCCGAGTAGATCTCATGAGTGCGGAAAGAAGGGCGTACGTCATCGAGCGCTGGGAGCATTGGCGCAGAGTGGCCCTCTCGGCACACGACCACTTCATCGCTATTGATCGCGAGTAGTCACTCGCCGACGTCGATCCGAAGCAATCACTGGTAGATCAGGCTCTTCAAGGGACGTGGCCGGCACCAAGTTGGTGAACCAGTTCTAGCCTGCGGGAAGGCTCCCACCTCAACTACCCGAAGGTGGCGGCTGCGTACTGGCTACACGAACGATCCTGAAGATGGCGACAGTCCCCAGGGATGGCGATGGACCACCGGTAAGGGGGTAGTCGTCTGTCGTTGCGGCGTAGAGGGCGAGCCGCTTCTCGGCGAGCTCGTCCAGGATGGCAGTGATGCTTCGCTGTGCGTCCCGCACCGAGGAACGAGAGAACTCGATGTCTCCTGAGATGTCGCTCCAGTCTCGGAAGGTCTGGATCGCACTGTCGATGAGGTCCTGCTCGTCGTCGGTACAGTCGTCTGGTTCCTCATGCGGCAACCATCCGAGGCAGTCTGAGAGGACTGGCCAGAGTTCACGCCCCGTCTTCATGTGGTTGAGCACTACGGCTTCAAACTCTGGCTCGTCCACCGTGATGACGTCGATGATCCTGTCGACCTGCCCCCGCTTGAGCTTGCTGATCTCATCGGCGAGCGTCTTGAGCCCCCAGACCTCGATGGTGACGCCGGGGTACAGGGGGCGAAGCGTGTTGTCGATGAACTGGTCGACCTCGCCGGGCAACGTGTCGTTGGTGAGGAAGCGCCACACCTTCACGTCCCGGTGCTCCTTGAGGCAGCCCTCCAAGTCACCGCGGATTTTGCCCTTGGTCTTGGCGAACGTCTCACCGCGAGTTGCGTGCGCCGCGAAGAATACCCGGGCCTTCGGGCAGTAGCCGTCGTTCTTGGTGTCGCCCTTCGGCCCAGCTGCCCGCACGGGTTGGTAGTCGCCGGGGTACAACACGAGGCCGAGCCGATCCATGCAGTCTTGGAAGGCGTTGCCCTCAAGCCGAAGGAGCTGACCTTCAACGAGCTTCCGCAACGAGTTCTGATCCACGACAGCCATTACCGCACATCTCACGCGTGCCACGCAGCTAGGTCGCGTGGATCAAGTGGCCCTGGCCGGCGCGTACTGATCCGGCCGGGCATGAGTCGGTGGATCGCTCCTCGCAGCGCATCGACTAAAGCCAATACGTCTCATCCATGGCGGAATTTGGCTTTAGCGGCGGCTCATCCAATCGCATGTTGCTGCTCTTCATGCGGAAGTCCTCCAGCGCGTTGTGCGCTTGGTTCAAGGCATCACATTGCTCTTGAGACAGATAGAACTTGAACGATTCCACCACCTTCCAGGTTCGGCTGGTGTTCTCGAAGCTCGGCGGTTGCTTGGCCGCTAGCGCGAGATAGGTGGATACTGCTGTGTTGACGTCCTCTTCACGTACCCGAGGATGTAGATGAGGAAGGATATCAATGCCGCCATCGGCACTGTAGACCACCACAATGGCTGGGGGCGGTTCGCTGCCAAGATACCGAACTGCGTTATTAAGACGACTACCGCGGGCCGGGTCTCCTACGCCACGAGCCGTACCATCAAGGATTACTCCGATGGCGTGGCATTGGCCTTTCGGGTCCAACAGCACAGCGCCGTCCATATCGGTGAGCTGCCTGATCAACTCCGGAGAGAGGCGAGCAGGCTCCACCGCCCATGATTGGGGTGAAAGCCGCTGCGCTTCCCCAGCAGCGTCACTAGAGATCACCAACATAGCACCGTGCCTATGATCGCCTGCGGCTCGCGCTGCCTCCAATAGAGCTGCTTCGTCACTTTCGGAAAAGAGTCGGTCAATTAGGTCACTCAAGTACCCTTCGTCGAGCACATGTGCTGGCAGGCTAGGGACTCCATCCTTGACGCTGAGGAGTGCAACTCCTGCGTGCGACAGTTCCCAGGCACCGCGCGCGGAAAAGGTCACCACGAAGATTGACTCTGTATCTGGATCGTACTCCTGTTTTACTAGTCCTAGGCCATACACCTCTTCTCCATCGGATAGGACATCGGCTCTTGAACCGCTGGCTTCCAATAGCTTGCGAACAGCCAATGTTTTTCGTGTATCAACAGGACTGCGAAGCTTGATTGCAACATCGACTGCTGGATTGTCCACTCTGGCGAACACAAGGCGCCCGGAGCCTGCGCGACCTTCATACGGCAACGCCGACAGGGTGTTCATCAACGAGTCCACGTCACTACCGAACCAGTATCCCGCGCAGTACGTGATAGAGCGCATGAAGGATTCAGTAGCTGTGCGAACCACTTCGCCAGAAGTCGCACCCACGGCTTCAAACCCAGAACCTGGGTCGGGTAGGTAAAGGAATCGGGAAGCAAGGCCGAGGATTCTCGCCATCACGGCATGGAATAGGGAGGGATGAACAGCGAGTCGATCGCGAACCATGGTTTTGATCTGTGGAACGGCGGCAACGGCTTGTCGGTCCACGCTAATGATGACATGGACGTCATAGTCCCCAACTCGTACGGAGTTTCCGGAAAAGAAGATCCTCCCTTCCTCTCCGGGGAACCTGCCAAGTGTTTCCTCGACCGCCTCTGCTCGCATGCGGTTCCATACTTGCCGTTGGCGGATCTCATGGGTTCGGCGATCACTGTTGATAATTAGACGTTCGGGATTATCTCTGTACTTCTCTTTAGCCAAGCGCTCTACGTCTACTAAGTCGGATGGCTGGAACCTCCCTCCCTCGCTTTGTTCGATACAAATGGCGTGCTTCTGTTCGCCCGCTACTTGGAAACCGACAAGCGTCGTTCTCGGGTCACCGTAAAACCCAATTTTTTCAAGAATGGAACTAGCCTGCGCGTTCAAGAGACTGCGAAAAGCATCTTGAAATCCCCACATAAACTGTTCGATGCGACGCTGTGTCATTTTTCTCTCGTCCCGTCTCATGAGTCTCGTACGTACGGTTGAGCGTTGCGAAATCCATCTCCTGCAAGGGCAGTCGCCACGCTGCCGTAGCGGACGGGTGACCACTCCGTAAAGTGCAACTCACCATCCGTTCGACGATCGGTGAAGTAAGAGCCTTCTAGTCCCTCACCGGGTTGCGACCCAATAAAGGCTTCAGCCGCGCCGCGGTGGCGCTCACTCCGGTCACGAACGCCGGGACGAGGTGTATTCACGTACTGCCAGCTAAGTCGCCAGCGGCCATCAGGGTCGTGAATGAGCTTAGCGTGTTCACTAAACGATTCGGACTCTCCTGTAAACAGGGTGGCCGTCACCTTAGAGGCGGTCTGAGAAATATGCAATGCCGTTAGGATAGGCGCGACTGGTGTTCCGTCAGGCCTGATGTAAGAAGAGATCAGTTCACCGCGCCAAGTCCCAGCGATAAGTGGTACCCCGGTGAAGTACCGGACTGCCTTCCACTTCCAGATGAATCGCTCCCACAGTGTGAACACAAGAGTGGCGAGCATTCCAGCAATGGAGAATACCCGGAAGGGGATCTGCGACAGTCCTTGGCCGGCGAGGATCGCAAGCACCAAGCCCACAAGCGCGGCAATACCGATGCTGATACGGACTTTAGGGTTCATCAGTTACCCAATCCCAGTTGCTGCCAGGTCTTCAGGGTAAGTTGGTGCGCTTGCTTCATTGACCATTTCTGGCCGTCGGCGAACAGTGGTTTGATCCCGTTCGGCTCGTACCATCCCTTAGCTTCTCCATCAGGCTTGGTCTTGTTCCAAATGTGACTGACGACTGCCGAGAAGTCCTCGGTCAGTGGCGTGTTGCTCTGATGATTGAAGAGGGTGTCAGGAACGCAGTACACGAGGCACTCCATGAAGTAACTCGGCAACGCCTCGATTTCGCCTGCGGCTACAAGGTCGTTCTCGACCCGTTTCAGAATTCGTACCATCTGCTTGTAGCGTTTACCTGTTCGATTTGGGGCGTTCTTGGCAACCCCGTTCGCATACTGTTGGTCAGGGTAATTGATAACCCATTCACTATTCGTGCGACGTGTGGTGGTGCCTTCGAAGTAGCGCACATTTCCTTGTGCGTCGTAGTAATACTGCCGGTGCTGGTAGGACGGGACGGCATCGGCTTTTACGCGACCACCGTTCTCTGAGATCTCAATGGCTGTCGAGCCCGAGGTGTCACAGTCGGTGCCGTAAGCAGAGCACATGGCCTTTTCAAGCTCGGCTCGGAATTCCGCACCATCGTACCGTTTACAGGTGACAGGAGAGTGAGTAACTCGATCGCCCTGGCTAACGGAGCTATCGTCGTAGTAGTAGAACCCCTTGTGGATGACTGCAATGTCGACGTCGCTATCCGCGCGTACGTTGGTATTGTTTTTATATGACCCCTTAGGCAGGAAACTCAAAGATATGTCATCGAAGCCGCTCCATGCGTTGACGGCAGCGCGAACCATTCGCTCTGCTCGCTCCTGCTTCTCCTGTTCCGTATCGCTGGACCGGGCCTTGTAGCGGGTCAGCTTTTCCTCTAGCGCTGTCACGATTTCTCCCCGTGCGTATTTCCTCGCATTATGCGCTTACGGGATCATTTTTACAAGCGCCCGGATGGGTGAGTGATGACTTCGCATAATGGATCAAAACAGAACAAGTGATCCGCGATGCGTAGTGGTGCCGAGGTTCCATGCCTCTGGTGGGTCGGAGTTCTAGTGGTGAACTAGATCTACGCTGTAGTAGTCGGCTGGTTATCTCCAACTTTTTTGACGGCTAAGCTGACGGCAACAATGCCAAGTGTCCAATGACGTGTGCAAACTTCCATGGCTCTCTTCGCCTCTGTGGCGCGAAATTCTCCTCTGTTGTCAATGGAACTTCGGAACCAGGTGTCGTAGGTTCGAATCCTACCGGGTGTACCAGAGAGAAATGATATAACTTCGTCAGTGAGGTAACTGACCTGACGGCTAAATTGACGGCTACTGCTGCCGTCACCAACCTCCCGTAACCGCCTATGCTCGCCGTCTTGGGCGGTTTCGCTTTGGTGAGCTATGCGTAAAACCTCTTCGACGCGGCTGAGGGCTTCACGTCGGCCGACCATGTCAGTGTGTTGATAGATCTGCTGTGTGATGGAAATATCCGAGTGGCCGAGTATGGTTTGTGTGTCGCGGGCGGGGACGCCGAGATCTTTTAACAGAGTTGCTGCGGTATGGCGCACCTGATGCACGGTGATCCGTCGCAGCTTATTGCGTTCAATAATCCGCTGGAAGGAGCGCACGAAGTTGCGTGGCTCCAAGGGCCGGCCGGTCCGCGTCGAGAAAACAAAACCGTCTGCATCGAAGCCGAGTCGTGCTTGCAGTTCCACCAGGAGGTTACGGACGAGACTGAGAAGGGGCAGGTCTCTGCGGCCGGAGGCGGTTTTCACCGGCCCCTCTTGCAAGGACCCTCCTACGCGCTGGACCTGCTGACGTATTCGGATGATGGAGGCTGGGAAGTCGATGTCCCGCCAGCGTAGCCCCAGCACCTCGCCGCGACGCAGGCCATAGAGCACCAGGATTACGAAAGCTGCGTGCAAAGGGTCTTGCTCCGATGCTTTCAGGAACGCGCGAGCCTCCTGAGCTGTCCAAGGCTGGATGTCCTCGCGTTCCCACTTTGGTAGGCGGACGCGCTGAGCCACGTTGCGCGCAACCAGCTCCTCTTCGGTGGCCCGGGTCAGAGTTGAACGCAGGACTTCCCGGAGAATCTGTGTACTGCGGACTGACATCCCGTTCTTGATTTTCTGGTTAAGGAACGTCTGAACCGCCGGAACGGAGAGTTTTGTGAGTTGGTGGCCTCCGAGTCCGGGCTTGAGATACAGACGGATAGCTGTCTCGTACCGGTCGTATGTTGACGGCCGCAAGGTCGGCTTCACGACCTCGGCCAGCCAATAGTCAAGGTAGTCCCCGACCAGCCAACTCCTGTCCGCTACCGGTATCCCCTGATCGTTTTTCGCCTTTAGTTCGGTCAGCTTCTTGTGGGCCTCGGCGCGGGACGCGCCATAGACGCGTACCCGCTTAGTTTTACCGTCGCTGGTGAGGACTTTGATAGCACCTTCCCAACGTCCGTCCTTACGCGGATAGATCGTGCCCTCGCCGTTTGCATTACGGCGAGCCATCAGGCGAATGACTCCTGCCAGTCCTTCAAGACATACGCGTTGATGGATTGCAGCGGTATGAGTGTCCGGCGACCAATCTTCTTCACCGCTAGCTGGCGCTTACCAATCAGGTCGTACAACTTCCACTTACTTATACGCAGTCGCAAGTACGCCTCGCGCACGGTGAGTAGGAGGGTGTCTTCACCTCCTGGTGTCCTGTATTTGATTACCTCATTCATAGATAGTTCTCCTTCCAGTTAAACGCTTTTGGTTCGGTTTGTTAAGCCCGTAGGGTGGTCCACGAGCATGTAGTTTCGACATCATGCGGCGGCTCCTTGCTTACCGCTGCCCAGTAGCTTCGTGGCATTGCCGAGGAGCCCGACCACAAACAGCGCTTGGGCGTCGGTGGCCAGCTTCTTAATCACGCCCGCGATCCGCTCGGCTCGGTGCTCGTTCTGCACCAGCCAGACGACCTTGGGGAAGACGCCGTGCCACTGTTGCTCCATGCCGCTTCGCCAGTAGTCGATGTACCGCTGAGACTTCTTCTGGATCGTCGGTAGCGTCTCGGTGGTCAGATCGACCTCGACGAAGCTGCTGTGCTCGACAGCGGCCGTCCCTATCCGTACGAACGCGTCAGGCTTGACCATGACCAGCTCGCCACCAGGGCCGGTGAAGTGTCGCCAGGCGGCCGGTTCGGCGTCGTACGCCAGTAGTTCGCCGTGACCTAGCCGGTGTTGCTCGACCAGTTGGACGTAGAGCTCCGTCACTTCGAGCATGTGGTCTTGGAAGTACGGCTTCGACTCCCAAACACGGCGACGCTTGCCCCCGTGCGGGCCGTCTGTGTCGATGACCGCTTGACCCAGCCCGCTGAGTCCGTAGATGTAGCCGGACGACCCCGCTCGCACGCCCCCGATGGTTCGGGAGAACCGCGTCACGAGCCCAAGCTTCGTGAGTCGGGTGAGTAGTAGTTGCGCTCGTCGTGTCCTGGCACGAGGCGATCCATCCACCACGAGCAGCCGCTGTAAGTGCCGAAGGCTCGCCAGTCGCACTCGCTGCAAGATGCCGAGAACGGCACGGTCACGCTCGCTGAGCTGCCGTCGCAACCGGGCCACTCGCGCCGGTGGGTTGTTGGACGGTCTCACCATGGGAGAACCCCAGTAGGTGAGATATTCGCTGGCACTTCTTCTGTTCCAACAGAGGGGAAGCGACCAGAACAACCAACACGAGGCGAAGGCTGACACGAACCACGAAGCGAAGCCGTCATGACCGCCTCCGTGGCATCTGTCCTATAGGACCGCCCATGTGTCGGTCGGTGCCGTGCCAGCGCTGACGAAGCGTGTCATCGAGGACAGCGCCGTCGACCCCGTACCGCGCCGCGCTTTGGCGTCGTAGGTCGGCAGGATCACTGAGAGCTTGGCTGTTCGGCGGGAGCGTGCGGATAAGGAAGGGGTCGGATGGCTGGTGGTTCACCAGGACTTCGGCGTACGCCTCGTGCGCGCCAAGCCGGGCCAGATCACCAGCAACGAGGCCGCCGCCAAGAACACTCGCCAGCGTGGAGGCGTCCTCGGTACTGGGGCGGAAGACAACCCGTGACCGAGCGTTGGCGATCAGTCCGGCCCGCATCTTGGGCGGGAGCTGTGCCATGTGTTGGTGTGCCACCGTCAGGCCGACACCTAGGCCTCGCGCCTGGGCGAACATGTCGCCGAGGTCTACCGGCAGTCGCAAGTAGTTCTGCACCTCGTCAATGACCACCATGGCCGGCTGACGGTGGTTCACAGGAACCAAGGCACGGCGCTGCATCGCCTGCCAGAGCTGCATCACGAGGAGTGCGCCGACCAGCTGCGCCGTCTCGCTGCCGAT
>Ga0307514_10004313_pt1 | contig 13118 bp, 13 predicted proteins | sample 16_EM_MG_FD_203088 | JGI IMG/M metagenome (GOLD analysis project Ga0307514, IMG submission 203088) | Populus trichocarpa ectomycorrhiza microbial communities from riparian zone in the Pacific Northwest, United States - 16_EM | ecosystem: Host-associated > Plants > Roots > Unclassified | place... | reverse complement strand
CCCGGCCGCGTGTCGCACTGCCGCACCTGACCGCGTTCCTCGTGGGATTCGCCTTCTACGCCAACTCACTGGTCACGGCCCAGCTCGTGCAGGCGCCCGCGGGCACCGGGTACGGTCTCGGCCTGTCAATCGTCGGCGCGGGACTGTGCCTGCTGCCCAGCGGCGTGATCATGCTGTTCCTCTCGCCGATCTCCGCCCGCATCTCGACGGCACGCGGTCCACGCGTGACGCTGGTGCTCGGGGCTGTCGTCATCGCGTTCGGGTACGGGATACGGATCCTGGACAGCCATCACCTGTGGGTGATCATCCTGGGCGGAGCCATCGTGTCGGCCGGTACGGCATTCTCCTATTCGGCCCTCCCCACACTGATCCTGGGCGCCGTGCCCGCCGGACAGACAGGTTCCGCCAGCGGCGTCAACGTCCTGATGCGGACCATCGGCCAGGCCGTGTGCAGTGCCGCCGTGGCCGCCGTCCTGATCCACCACACCAGCCCGGTCGGGGGAGTACCCCTGCCCACTCTGCACGGTTATCTGCTGGCCTTCGCCATGGCCGGCGCCGTCGCACTGGCCGGCTGCGCGATGGCCCTGACCATCCCGAAGGACAGCGAGTCGAAGAAGGCCGGCCGACCGTCCCGGCGGCGCGGCGGACGGGCCGAGGACCAGGTGTTGGAGGGAGCATGAGAGCCATGAGGCCAGCGAATTCCTCCAGCACCGGGCCGAACTCCGCGACGATGGCGCCGAACTCCGCGACGATGGCGCCGAACTCCGCGACGACGGCGCCGAACTCCGCGACGATGGCGCCGAACTCCGCGACGACGGCGCCGAACTCCGTGACCGCGGCGGCCGCGGACACCGGCCCGAGCCGTCGGGACGCCGAGGCCACCAAAGCGGCGATCCTCCGCGCGGCCCGCTACCTCCTCGCACGGCACGCCCACGCGGACATCACGCTCAAGTCCGTCGCCGAACGCGCCGGCGTCAGCCCGCCCCTGATCATGAAGTACTTCGGCAACAAGGACGCCCTCTTCGCGCGGGTGATGTCGTTCGAGGAGGACGCGGCGGCCCTGCTGGACGCGCCCCTGGCGGACCTCGGCAGTCACATGGTCCGCCACGTACTCGTCAGCCAGTCCGAACAGGGCGCCGACCCCCTGCTGCGGATCGTCTTCGCCCCACTCCACGGCGCCCAGGGAGACACCCTCCGCACCAACTTCCGTACCCAGGTGAGCGACCGGCTCGCCCTGCGCCTCGACGGCCCCGGCGCCGGACTGCGGGCCGAACTCGCCGTGAGCATGCTGCTCGGCCTCGGCGTGATGTACGGCATCGCGCGGGGCGAAGAGGTGCGCGCGACGGCCATCGACGAGGTCGTCGAACGGTACGCACCAGCGGTGCAGGCGTGCCTGACGCCGTGAGTGAGGCATCGGGGAGGGACTCGTTGCGATGTGGATCGGCGTAGCGTCCGGGAGCCGATCTCGGGCCCGGCGTCTGAAGTGGGGTGACGTTCCCCCACGACACCACGCTCTGAAGATCGCTAACGGCATACGGTGAATTCGCCCTCACCCCGGTCCGTTTGGCGACGCCTTTCGCGGAAACACGTTCGGCGAACCGAAAGCCAGAGAGGAACTCTGCTATGGGCATCATCGCGTGGATAGTTATCGGGTTGCTCGCCGGGGCTATTGCCAAGGCGCTCATGCCGGGCAAGGACCCGGGCGGAATCATCATCACCATGCTCATCGGTATCGCCGGAGGCCTGCTCGGAGGCTTCCTCGGCAAGGTGATCTTCGGTGTCGACTCGATCGACGGCTTCTTCGACCTGTCCACCTGGATAGCGGCCATCGTGGGGTCGGTCATCCTCCTTGCGCTGTACCGGCTGTTCACCAACCGCGGGCACGGGCGTGGACACCGGCGCGGACACGCCCACGCCTGACAGGTCCGCCTGAACGCGAGTGCCCCCGCCTTCAGTTCAGGGCGGGGGCACTCGCGTTCAGTACCGAGTCGGGTATCAGCCGATGTCGAAATCGAGATTCGTCACGTACCAGGCATTGTCGATCTTGGTGGATTCCACCTTGACGTCTAACTGCCCTGGCTCCACTCCGGTGGAGTTGGACAGGATGACCTTGTCGAGAGTCTGTCCGTCGATGGTGACCTTGTCGGCGGCAATCACCGTCTTGTCGCCGGTGGCCGGGACTTGGGTGACCTCCACCTTCGGGTTGCTTGTGGGTGGCTTCGGCGTGAACGACGTACGGAACTTCCCGATGTTCTCTTGTATTTGCCGTGCCTCGGGTGTGTCGCTGTTACACGTCGAGGGGGTGCCGACCCGAGCGGGCGACGAAGCGGTGGCCGGTTCGGCCATCACCAGGCACGCCTGCTTCGGCTTTCCCTTGACGACCGCGGTGACCCAGCCGGCAACCGCCTCCTCGGCTGTGGACTGGCGGGTGGCCGACGGCGACTCGCCCGCGGGTGAGCTGCTCGCGGACGAGTTGCTCGTGGTCGAGTTGCTCGCGGTCGGCTTCTCCGCCGCGGCGGACTCCGGGTCGTTCGAGCATCCCGTGACCCCCGCGACGGTCGCCACCAGCGTGGCCCCTACGGCCCAGCCCATGGTCCTGTTCCTGTAGCTGTCCGACATCATGCCGAAAGCCTTTCCAGTAGACATTCATATGGCTCGATGGCCCCCCGAGGCAGCTCGCGTCGAGGGACCACATTGACCATGGAGACGGGATGGACGGCTGAGCGGTTCTGCGGCACCCTGACCTTCTCGGCAGGGGAGCGATGGGGTTCGGCGGCCGACCCCGCGTCCGGCGGCTGCGTACCCTGTCTGCGTGTCAGCTTCCCGTCTGCGTCGCGTCGCCGTTCTTGTGCTCGACGGTGCGAAACCGCTCGATGTCGGCATTCCCGCGCAGGTGTTCACCACGCGCGCGAGCATGCCGTACGAGGTGCGCCTGTGCGGTGCGGCGCCCGGTCTGGTGACCGGCGGCGACGGCTTGTCGTACCACGTAGCCCATGGCCTCGACACGCTTGTGTGGGCCGACATCGTCTTCATCCCCGGCTACCGGTTCCCGGACCGGGACGATCCGTCACCCGCCGTCGTCGACGCGCTGATCGCCGCCCACGGGCGGGGCGCACGGCTCGCCGCCATCTCGACGGGCGCCTTCGCGCTCGCCGCCACGGGTCTGCTCGACGGCAAGCGTGCCACGACGCATTGGCACTACACCCGGGCACTGGCGGCGCGGCATCCCCTCGTACAGGTCGACGAGAACGTTCTGTTCGTCGACGAGGGCAGCGTGCTGACGTCGGCCGGCGCCGCCTCGGGCATCGACCTGTGCCTGCACATTCTGCGCGGCGACCTCGGGGTGGCCGCGTCGAACCACGTGGCCAGACGCCTGGTCGCGGCCCCCTATCGCAGCGGCGGCCAGGCACAGTATGTGCCGCGCAGCGTGCCCGATCCGCTCGGCGAGCGCTTCGCCGTCACCCGCGAGTGGGCGCTGCGGCGGCTCGACGAACCCCTCACTCTTGAGGTACTGGCTCGGCAGGCCGCGGTCTCGCCGCGCACGTTCTCGCGGCGCTTCGTCGAGGAGACCGGGTACACGCCGATGCAGTGGGTGATGCGCGCCCGTATCGACAGGGCCCGCGAACTGCTTGAGCGTTCGCAGCTCAGCGTCGAGCAGATCGCCGCCGACGTCGGCCTGGGCACCGGTGCGAATCTGCGGTCGCACTTCCAGCGCATCCTCGGCACCACACCGAGCGAGTACCGGCGCACCTTCGCTCAGGGCGAGTAGCGGGGTGGCCGCACCGCGTGGCGCGATCCTTTTGGATCGTGGCGATCACTCCACTGCCGACGACGGACGCCGCGAGCCAGGCTTGATGGTGAACGGAAGGGACACCATTCATGACTCGCATCGCCATCAACGGATTCGGCCGCATCGGACGCAATGTGCTGCGTGCCCTGCTCGAACGTCACAGTGACCTCGAAGTCGTCGCCGTCAATGACCTCACGGAGCCCGCCACCCTCGCGCGACTGCTCGCCTACGACAGCACGGCCGGCCGGCTCGGTCGTCCGGTGACCGCCGACGGGGACGCCCTGGTGGTCGACGGACGCCGCATCACGGTCCTGGCCGAACGCGAACCGGCGCAGTTGCCGTGGGCCGAACTCGGTGTCGACATCGTCCTCGAAGCGACCGGCCGCTTCACCTCGGCCAAGGCCGCCCGCGCCCACCTCGACGCGGGCGCGAAGAAGGTCCTCGTCAGCGCGCCCTCCGACGGCGCCGACGTCACGCTCGCGTTCGGGGTCAACTCGGACGTATACGACCCGGCCGTGCACACGATCGTCTCGAACGCCTCGTGCACGACCAATGCGCTTGCCCCGTTGGCCAAGGTGCTCGACGATCTTGCCGGCATCGAGCACGGCTTCATGACGACGGTGCACGCCTACACGCAGGAGCAGAACCTGCAGGACGGTCCGCACCGCGACGCGCGTCGCGCCCGCGCCGCCGGCGTCAACATCGTGCCGACCACGACGGGCGCCGCCAAGGCGATCGGCCTGGTGCTGCCGAACCTGGACGGCAGGCTGTCGGGCGACTCGATCCGCGTGCCCGTTCCGGTGGGCTCGATCGTCGAACTCAACACGACCGTCTCCCGCGAGGTGACGCGCGAGGACGTGCTGGCCGCGTACCGATCGGCGGCGGAGGGGCCGCTCGCCGGGATCCTGGAGTACTCGGACTTCCCGCTGGTGTCCTCCGACATCACGGGCAATCCGGCCTCCGCGATCTTCGACTCGGAACTCACCCGGGTCGACGGCCGGCATGTGAAGGTGGTCGCCTGGTACGACAACGAGTGGGGCTTCTCGAACCGGGTGATCGACACACTCGAACTCCTCGCCACCCGCTGACCGCCCGGCCGCGGGACACGCTGCGGGTGGGGCGAGCATCGGGACCGCCCCACCCGCACAGGGCTCGCCTCGGAGCGCCGCGTCGGCCCGCCGACGCGGCGCTCCGAGGCGAGCCGGTCAGAACTGGCAGGTGTCCATCCAGCGCGTGACCAGGGAGGTGTTGTTCTTGTCGGCATCACGTGCGGGACCGCACAGGAACTGGCTGAAGCGGGTGTCGGCACGCAGCCAGAGGCTGAAGAACGACACGATCCACTTGCCCTGCTTGGCCTTGTCGCCGTAGCCCGTCATCGGACACAGATGGTCGCCCGGAACCTCGATGTAGAGCTTCTCGGCCTGGGACATGGAGTTGTACCAGGGCACCGCGTAGCTGTCGCCGCCCGCGACAGGGTCGCTCTTGCAGGTCAGGAAGAAGGTGGGCTCGGTGATTCCGGAGAAGTTCGGGTTCGTGTGGTAAGGGGCGGTGGGCACGCCCGCCCGGAAGCGCGAGTCGTCCCGGAGGGCCGCCATCACGCCACCGCCGCCCATCGAGTGACCGGCCGCGCCCAGCGTGCCGTTGACCTTCCCCGATATCGGGTTGCCGGTGGCGTTGCCGAGGGCGAGTAACTGGGTGCCGGCGGCGGTGATCTGACGGCCGCGCGATTCGGGATCGTCGATGAGGGTGTTGGTTCCGACGTTGATGACGACGAAGCCCCAGGAGGCGAGGCGGGGTGCCAGCCACTGCAGATTCTGTTGTGTGCCCAGATAGCCGGGCATCAGGACGACGCCCGGGTACGAGCCACTGGCCGTCGGGTACGTGACCGTGCCGGAGCCGTACCCGCTGGGGCTGGGAACGGCGTAAGTGGCGGTGGTCAGCGGCCCGTTGGTGGCCTCCAGGGAAGCGGTTGTCGGGTCCTGGGACAGCAGGCCGGAGGCGCCCGCCGGTGGCGCGGCCGCTGTCAGCAGAGTCAGGGCCAGGCCGATGGTGGTCGCCAGCGCGATCAGTGCCGTCAGGGCACGGGGCAGGGTCCGTAACGGCTCGGTCGTGTTGGTCGAACGTCTCGATGGACGCATTGATGTACCTCCCGAACGCGGTGAGAGCGTGGTATCCGGACAGCGAGGTGCGCCCGCACTGTAAGCGCTGCCGCAGTACACCGGAAGAGAACTCTCACAGCGCCTTGCATCCGCCCATACAAACCAACACATCGGATCTCTTTCGCAATGTGGACGACATCCCGCGCCCTCTACACCTTCCGACCCGAGATAGCTCCGAGGAATCTCTAAACGAGGCCGCGCCGTGCTGGGGACTGCCGGGGTGACCGGTGTCCCACCGCGACTTCACGGCGGCTACGACTACCTCAGCGACTCCGGCGTTGAGAAGATCGTCAGTGACCGTCGTGTCCAGCAGATCCTGGAAGGACCAACGAGATCATGCACGTCATCATGGCCCAGGGCCTGACGGAGGCTCCCGGATGACCGGCAGCGAGGAACCCGTCCTGCTGCACATCACCGGTCGGGCCGCCCACATCACCCTCAACCGCCCGAGGGCCATCAACGCCCTGAACCACACCATGGTGCGCCGCATCGACGACGCACTGACCGCATGGGCACACGATCCGGCCGTGCGGGCCGTCGTCATCACCGGCGCGGGGGAGCGTGGCCTGTGCGCGGGCGGCGACATCCGCGCCGTCCACGATGACGCCCGCGACGGGGACGGCACCGCCTCGGCCGAGTTCTGGCGGGACGAGTACCACCTCAACGCCCGTATCGCCCGCTACCCCAAGCCGTACGTCGCCGTCATGGACGGCATCGTCATGGGCGGCGGTGTCGGCGTCTCCGCGCACGGCAGCGTCCGGGTGGTCACCGAGCGGTCGAGGATCGCCATGCCCGAGACCGGTATCGGGTTCGTGCCGGATGTCGGCGGCACCCACTTGCTCGCCCTGGCCCCGGGCGAACTGGGCACCCACCTCGCGCTCACGGGGTCGCACATCGGTGCCGGGGACGCCCTGCTGTGCGGGCTCGCCGACCACTACGTACCGTCCGCCTCACTAAGGCAGTTCGTCGACGACCTCGCCGAGCTGTCCGTCCGGGACGTCCTGGACCGTCATGCGCGGCTGTCGCCGGAAGGGGAGTTGGCCGGCCGCCGGGAGTGGATCGACACCTGCTACGCGGCCGACACGGTCGAGGAGATCGTCCATCGGCTGCTCGCCCAGGGCGACCCGGCCGCGAATGAGACCGCGGAGACCCTGCTGTCCAAGTCGCCCACCGCCCTCAAGGTCACCCTCGCCGCCCTGCGTCGCGCCCGGCGGCTGGGCCCGCTGGAGCGGGTGCTGGAACAGGAGTACCGCGTCTCCTGCGCGGCCCTGGCCACCCCCGACCTGGTCGAGGGGATCCGCGCCCAGGTCATAGACAAGGACCGCACCCCGCGCTGGTCGCCGGCCACCCTCGACGAGGTGACCGACGTCGACGTCGAGCGCTTCTTCACCCCGCTCGGTGAGCGTGAACTCGGGCTCGCCGGACCGGACATCACCGCGTAGGGGGCCTGAGGCGGGGCCGCGGTTCCTCGAAGCGCAACCGCGGCAGGAGCCGGCTTCCGCCGTCGATGACCGGCGAGCGGTCGGTGATCCGGGTCACCTGACGGGCGAGAACGGCGTCACGCCAGGTGGTGCGGTATTGGCCATGGACCCGACACACGGTACCGTCGCTGTGATATTGACGACGGCATCGGAAGCCGGTGAGAACCCGGCACGGTCGCGCCACTGTGGACGGTGTCCCCCGAGGGGGCGCACCGCGAGTCAGACCCGGGGCCGTCGTCATGTGCACCACCGAGATGGGACGCGAACTCCCAGAGGAGGCCCTGCCATGGCGCAGCATGTCGCCCAGCCGACAACCACCACCCCCGTCGTTCCCGCCACGCTCCCGCTGAAGGCCATCGCCCCCTGGGCGGCCTTCTTCGGCGTCCTGATGCTGGTCCTGCTGTACTTCGTCGGCGCAGAACAGGGCGCCACCTCAGTCGTCTCCGGCGAGAACGTCCACGAGTGGGTTCACGACGCCCGCCACCTCCTCGGCTTCCCCTGCCACTGATTCGAGGGACGCCGCACACCCATGAACTCCGCAACAGTGAGAAACCTGCTCGTTCGGGGCATGCTCGCCGGCCTTGGTGCCGGCGTGCTCGCCCTGATCGTCGCCTATTTCCTCGGTGAACCGAGCGTCGACAGCGCCATCGGTTTCGAGGAGTCCCACGCCCCCGCCCACGAGCACGAGGTCGAACTCGTCTCCCGCTCCCTGCAGTCCACCGCGGGCCTCGCCACCGGCGTCCTGATCTACGGGGTGGCGTTCGGCGGCATAGCCGCTCTCGCCTTCTGCTTCGCGCTCGGCCGCGTGGGCCGTTTCAGCCCGCGGGCCACGGCGCTGCTCCTGTCGGGGGCCGCTCTGCTCGCCGTGTACGTCGTCCCGTTCCTGAAGTACCCGGCCAACCCGCCCGCGGTCGGCGACCACGACACCATCGGCCAACGCACCACGCTGTACTTCCTGATGATGGCGCTCAGCGTGCTCCTCGCGATCGCCGCGGTGATCGCGGGCAAGCGCCTGGCACCGAAGCTGGGCACCTGGTACGCCACCGTCGTCGCCGTCCTCGGCTTCGCCGTCGTGATCGGGCTGGCGTACGCGTTCCTGCCCGCCATCAACGAGGTGCCGAGCGACTTCCCGGCCGCCCTGCTGTGGCGGTTCCGTCTGTCCGCCCTCGCCATGCAGATCACGTTGTGGGCAGGCTTCGGCCTCGTCTTCGGGGAACTGGCCGAACGGCTGCTGCACCCGAAGCCGGCCCCGGTGTCCGCGGGCACGGCGGTTGCCGCCCCGCGATGACCTGACCGACACGACGAGAGGGCCCCCGGAAACCGTTCGGGGGCCCTCTCGTGTTCTTCGGGCGGCGACGACTCGGACCATGGACGTGCCGCGGCGACCTGACCGTACCGGCGGACGCGGACACCGATGGCCTGCGCTACGAGATCGCGTAGCTGCTGCGCTCCCACCGGGGCACGGCGTCATGGGACACCGGAGTGGGGGCGTGTGCTCCACTCCGCCGTGGAGTCCAAGCCCGCTTGCGGCAGGGCCTGTCGAGTCAGCTCCACTCAGTGGTCCGCGACCGCCTCGGCCGAGTCCAGCGGGTGCCCGAGCCGCAGGTTCCAGCGGCCGGCGCGCCCACTGATCGTGGTGGCCGTCAGCGGTGGCACGTCGAGCCGCCAGAAGGCCGCCGAGGGCGCCCCCAGCACGTGAACCACCGCGGCCCGCACGACCTCCGGCTCGACGACGGCGAGCGTACGGCCGCCCGTGTCCTGGGACCCCACCAGCCAGCGCGTCACCCGCCCGCACATGTCCTCCACGGACTCCCCGCCATGGGGCGCGGACGCGGGATCGGCGAGCCAGCGGGCCACCGCCTCCGGCTCACCGGCGCCGACCTCGGCCAGGGTCAGGCCCCGCCAGCGTCCGACGTCCAGTCCCGCCAACTCCGCTGCTTCCGCGCCGTCGAGACCCAGTGCGGCAGCCGTCTCCCGACAGCGCACGGTGGGAGAGACCACGACACGCAGGGCTGCAGGCAGGGACCCGGCCACGGCACGCGCCCGCGCCGCCCCGCCGGCGTCGATCGAGCCCCCGTCGTCGAAGCGGGCCTGACGCAGCGACGAGCTCATCGCGGGCGAGACGAAGGTGACACGAACGGTCACGTGGTGGCTCCTCCTGCTGCGGTCATGGGATGGACCTCCGCTTCTGGGCGCGTCCCCAACTTGCCGACAGCGCGGTCGAGTTCTGGGACCGCGACCGCGGCGGCGACGTCGGCGAGCGCGACGGAGGCGCAGAAGCCCATGGAGCGTTCGGGTGCCCCGGCTGCGCGGCGCGTCGGCTACGCGTCGGCCTGCGCGGGCTGCTCCTCGGACTTGGCCGATGTGGCCTGCTCCGGCGCGTCGGGAGCGGTGTAGAAGACGGACGATCCCTGCTTCGTGCGCTGCGCCTGGCTCTTGGCGACCAGCCCTTCGAGTGTCGTGCGCACCACGGTCGTCTTGACGCTTCGCTCGGGGTGGGTCTGGTCAAGGGCAGTGGTGATCTCCGCTGCGGAACGCGGTTCGTTCTGCTCGGTGAGGTGACGGCGGACCAGGTCGACGAGCGTCGGCTGGGCCGACTTCGCGGCTTCGGGCTTCCCCGCAGCCGACTTCCCCGCGGGCTGCGCGGCAGCCGGTTTCCTCGCGGGCTTCTCGGCAGCCGGCTTCGCCGCGGTCGTCTTCACCGCGGCAGGCTTCACCGCGGTCGGCTTCTTGGCGGCGGACTGACCGGACTGAGGGCCGGTCTTCTTCGTCCGTGTCCGCTTGCCCGTGCCGGACCCGGTGGCCGTCTTCCTGCGCGGAGCGGGCACCGAGACGCCGTCCGACGGGGCGGCGGGCCGCGCGGATGCCGGGGCTGTGCCGATCGCCTGCTGGATGTTGGTCAGAACCTTGTGGTCGGCCTGGACGGCTTCCAACTGCTCCTGCAGCGCGGCGATTTCCCCACCGATTCGGTCCTGCTCCTTGGCGTTGTGTTCGAGGTCGGCGGCCACTTGAGCGGTGTACTGCGATGTCAGTTCGGTGACTGAGGCGTTCTGCGACATGGGTGCACACAACCTTTCCTCGGCTTGAGGCCGAAGTCGAATGGACTGCCGCACGCGCGTGTCTCGGGCGGATGCCTGCGGGGCGGCAGTCATGTACAAGGCGCGGGGCCCTGTCGTAGCGATAGTACGGACAACAAGCGCGTGTTGTTCCGCTCACGCGGGTCCCGGCACCGACATGAGTGTTCCGCGGAGCGATGACGGGACCCGCGTACATGTGAGTCGTCCAACTGCCGGGCGGAGCATGCCGGAGACACGGGGACTGGCACACATATCCGGTGTGCGAGGATCCCTCCGCAGGTGGTGACGACCGTAACGGTGACATCAGTGCGTGACGCAGGCCACAGGAACTCCTCCCGGGTCGCGGAGAGAAGTGGTCGTGAGGGATTCAGAGAATGATGTGCGCCGCCGTGTGCGGGAGGGGGACCGTGAGGCGTTCGCCCAGCTGTACGACGAGTTCGCCCGCGCCGTGTACAACCACGGGCTGCGCTTGACCGGCGACTGGTCGACGGCCGAAGAAATCATGTCCGACACGTTCCTGACCGCGTGGCGCACCCATGAACGCGTGCAGGAGGACGGTGGCTCCCTGCTGCCCTGGCTGCTGGGCATCGCCACCCACAAGGCCGACAACGCCCGCCGGGGAGCGCGCAGACGGCAACTGTTCCTGGCCCGTCAACCGCAGCCACGTGTGGAGGAGGACTTCGCACCCCGGACGGTCGGACGCATCGACGACGCACGGTACCTGCGTGCCGTCCAGGCCGCCCTGAGCCGGCTCAGACGACAGGAGCGGGAGGTACTTGCCCTGTGCGTGTGGTCCGGCCTCGACTACCAGCAGACGGCCGAAGCCCTGGGCATCGCCGTCGGAACCGTACGTTCCCGTCTGTCACGTGCCCGCAGGAAGCTCGCCCAACTCGCGGCGGAAGAACGGGAACCACCCACAGCCCGCGGAGAGATGACAAGTGCGGCCGCGATCGCGGCCCTGCCCGTACGGGAGGAGCTCACATGAACGACAAGGCCACTGGGGCCTCCCCTGAGCGGCACGGTGACCGCGACGAGATCGCCCGCCTGCTGCCGGCCCCTGCCGACTGGGACCTTCCGCGCGGGCAACACCTTCGTCGCAAGGACCTTTTGATGCATCACATCGACCACGACCAGGTCGCCCCTACCCGGCCGGCCCGTCGGCTGCTGCGGCCCGCGGTGCTGGCGCCGGCGACCGCTCTGGTCCTGGCTTGCGCGGTGACCGCGGGAATCACGCTGAACGGCAGTGACCGGGGGCCCGCCGGCACCGCGTCGCACGGTGCGGCCACGGACATGCAGCCCGCCGCAGCGCTCCTGGAAAGGATCTCCGACGCCACGGAGAAGCGCACCGACCCCACGGTGCGCGACGACCAGTTCCTGTACACCAGGGAGAAGGCCAACGGGGCCGACCTGACCAGCGGGAAGGCTGTCCTCGGCCCGCTGGTGGACCGTGAGACGTGGAGCGCGCAGGAACCGGGGCCCCTGCGGACGCTCGGCATGACCCGGGAGGACGGTGAGACCTCCCGGATCAACGCCAACCTCGGTGACACCAACGGCACACCGGCCGGCCTCGGCCGGCCCACCTACCACTGGCTCAGCTCCCTGCCCACCGACCCCGACAAGCTGCTGGCCTATCTGTACGCCAACACCCCGGCCGCGGAGAGCCGGGAACGCGACCAGGCGGTGTTCGAGCAGATCGGCTCCCTGCTCGGTGGGTTGATGCCGCCCCGTACCGCCGCGGCCCTCTACCGGGCAGCCGCGAAGATCCCCGGAGTCACCCCGGCCCCCAAGGCCCGCGACGCGATCGGCCGCCAGGGCCTCGGGATCGCCCGCGACGACACGCGCTACGGCATCCGCACCGAGTGGATCTTCGACAAGAAGGACTACTCCTTCCTCGGCTCCCGCACCTACCTCACCAAGGACGCCCCATACGCGAAGGCCGGCGCGCTGCTCTCCAGCGAGGCCGAACTGGAACACGCCGTCGTCGACAGGGCCGGCCAACAGCCCGGCGACGCGAAGGGCACACAGAACAAGGGCCAGAACTGACGGTTCGGCCGCCGGCGGCGGGTGCCGAGATGGCGTTTCACACCGTGCGCGTTCAATGATTCTGATCGTCTCCAGCGCGCGGCGGCCCAGAGCCGCCGCGCGTTGACGCTCAGGTCCCAGTCCGCTCCACGGGAATCCACAGCTCCGCGTCCGCTTGGGCCGCGTCCTGCGACAGCCGGGTCCGCAGGATCTCGGGTCCCGGCCGGCTCCGGTACGGATTGGACGGGAACCACTGGGTGAACACGTCCCGCCACAGGTACTGGAGTGCCTGCGGAAACGGCCCGGAGTTCTCGAAGACGGCCCATGTCCCGGCCGGGACGGTGAGCGAGTCCATGTCCTCAGGCACCTCGGCGCGGGTCAACACGCCGTGGTAGTAGTCGAGTTCGGTTCCCTCGGCGCGACTGTCGTCGAGGTTGTCACTCACCGAGACGATCCCCTCCAGCGCCTGATCGGACAGGCTCTGGATCCGCTGCAGCGTCTCCTGGCCGATGCCCCGGATGAAGGCGCCGATGGCCGGGTTCATCCCCTCGTGCACGAGGGGGACGCGGGCCTTCTTGCCGACCACCCG
>Ga0307514_10004312_pt1 | contig 13119 bp, 14 predicted proteins | sample 16_EM_MG_FD_203088 | JGI IMG/M metagenome (GOLD analysis project Ga0307514, IMG submission 203088) | Populus trichocarpa ectomycorrhiza microbial communities from riparian zone in the Pacific Northwest, United States - 16_EM | ecosystem: Host-associated > Plants > Roots > Unclassified | place... | reverse complement strand
CATCGGCAAGGTTGAAAAACCTTCGCTGGACGCCACAGAGAGACCTCACCAATCACGTACCAATCATCATCTCATCTCTTTCCTTCTTCTCTCTTTTGTTTCTTAGTTCTAGCGAATCAACTATCTCGCTGCGGCTACTCCCTCCCTACGCTCCTCGAAACGAAACCTCCATTTTCGTAGCTTCCTACGGAAGCTACCGTGTGCAATCTCTTGATCCGGGATTTCCGCCACAGCGGTCATATGGCTGGTAAATGGCCGCGAATTGTAACGAGAAAGAGCAGCGACCGCATACGAGATATCTGGTCGAGTTGCAAGTGCTGTGTACATTAGTGATCCCACGACTGCTTGATAGTCTGTGATATCATCCAATGTCTTCTCCCCCCGATCCTCGGCCAAGTCCAACTTTACATTGGGATCCATGGGCGTCGAGACACCGTGAGTATGCTCCATGCCGAATCGTCTGAGGATTGTTGTGATATAGCCTTTCTGACCGATACTGATCCCGGTACCATCACGGTGGATCTCGATGCCGAGAAATTGGCGTGCCGGGCCAATGTTCGTGATCTTGTATTTCTCTGAGAGTTTCGCTTTGACTTTGATCCCGGCTTTGGTAGCAGCCTCCGGGAATGCCATGGAGATATCGTCTACATACAGAAGTATCAGAATGCCGTCGCTGCGGAGATAGAGATTGGGATCAGCTGAGGACTGTGTGAACCCAAGAAAGAGTAGAATGGCATTGATATCGTCGTGCCATAACCGTGGAGCTTGTTTAAGACCATAGAGAGCTTTCCTGAGTCTGACGACAATCTTTGGGGCGTTGGAGCCTTCTGGCCATCCTTCTGGTAGAGTCATGTAGATATCGTCATCGTCGATTTCGGGATTTAGGAAGGCGGTAACTACATCCAAATGGTCCATATTCCACCCGGTTCCGTATTTCCCGATGAGAGAGATGAGATACCGGAATGTAGTTAGCTTCCCAACGGGGGCATAAGTCGCACCGAAGTCCGTCTGCTCATATCCTTTTATGACTAGCCATGCTTTGTACCGTGTGGACCTGTCAGGATTGTGTTTAGTCTTATAAACCCACTTAGAGCCAATCGGCTTAACATGCAGTTGCCGTGCTTCCCTGGAGTTGACAGCGGAGAACGTGTTATTAAGCAGGATCGATGTGCTTTCTTCCTCCATGGCTCTTTTCCAGTGATCTCGTTGAGGGCTTTCCATAGCTTCCGCATAGGTGTATGGATCTCCAGTGGCTGCGGAGGCTTTACCTTGACTTCTTGTGACACGACTCCCTATCGGCGGAGCTGGAGCTGGAGCTAGAGCTGCAGCTGGAGATACTAGAGGTACTTGGCTTGATTTCTTGATTGCTGCTGCCGAACGCCGGGCAGTCTGATCCTCTCTGCGGAGGCACCAGCTATGGGCGATGTTTTCTGCATCTGCTGCCGAACTCTGGGCAGTCTGATCCTCTCAGCGGAGGCGCTGGCTGTGGGCGTTTTCTGCTTCCTCGTCAGGAGCTTCATCCATGTCAGATGTGGATCTCTTACCTATCTGCGTAGGTTGACTATCTTGTCCTCGGAGAGACTCATCTCCGGTATCTTGCCCTCGGAGAGGCTCATCTCCGGTATCTGCTTCATCGACATATTTCTCATCTTCTGGTAATCCAAATATGTCGATTTCATTGCTTTCATGCTGACACGACATGTGTTCGTTTCTTTCTTCGTCGAAGACGACTTCTGATTGGGCTTTCACCTTCTGGAATTCGGGATCCCATATCCTCCACAGCGTCTTTGAGTCGTGTGTGTAGCCTACCATCATGCAGGGCTTTGACCTTGGGCCGAACTTGCCCTGGCGGTGCTGAACTTCGGGAATGAGTCTGCTGGCGTAGCATCCGAATCGACGTATATTGTAGAGAGAGGCTTGATACGATATTTCGTTGCCATCAGCATCGTGTGTTGGTTTGCCAAATCCATGCAGCATCTCGTATGGCGTTTCGTACGGTGCTTGATAGCCATTGCGGTCATTTCTTTTCAGGCCTTCATTCGGTGATCTTTGATCGAGATAGACTGCGGTATTGACTGCTTCTCCCCAGAGACGAATAGGAGCCTGGGACTCAATCATCATCGCCGGGGCCTTTTCAGTGATTGTATGGATCATTCGTTCGGCAACACCGTTCTTATGGCGGGCGTATGGAGGGCATGGTTCTTATGAAGTACCGCGGGCCGCGAGGACATATCAGAAGGTCTTATTGTCATATTCTCCCCGTCCATTATCGCACCGAAATCGCTTGATCTCGTATCCCATTGAGTCTACTTGGGGCTGAAATGACTGGTAGGCGGAGGTGCAGGTCTCAGCTTTCTTATTTGGGAGCAGCCATATAGATGTGTACCTCGTGTAGTCGTCGATGAACAGTATATAGTATCGATTGTCTCCGATGGTCGGTGTAGAGAAGGGACCTCACACATCCGAATGTACACGTTCAAAAGGCTTCGTGGTGCGCTTGACTGGCACTCCAATGAACCTTTGCTTGTGCTTGGCCCGGATGCAGACTGTGCACATTGAATCGTCGTGTGTATATCTGCCAATCAGAGTTTTCATGGAGGTAGGATTTATATGGGCTAGTCGTCGGTGCCATAGTCTTGATTCTGAGATTGGGAGAGACTTTCGAGTGGACTTGGGTTTTTCTGACTTGATTGTAGGTTCGATTGTAGGCTCAATTGTAGGTTCTGCGATTAGTGCTCTTGGAAGCGAGCTGTCTCTCTTTCTCTTTCACCCGTTCTGGGTAGTCGATGATAGGAGTGCGGTTGCAGGGACTATGATATATATGCCATTGGTTAGTTTTCCGGCGAGGGTGCAGGAAGATGGCGAAGTTATGGAGCATTTTCCTTTCCGAAATATAGTCGTATGCCCGCCCAAATCTAATTGGTTGATCCATAGAAGGGAAAGTCGAAAAGCAGGAGTATGGAGGGCTTCGATTTGATAGCCCTGTATGTCGACGAAACCATAATGTGTGGCTGTGACTGAGTTATTGTCTCCAAGTTCGATTACTATAGGAAGTGAAAGCTTTTTGAACGTTGAGAATCTGCTGCGGTTATTGCACATGTGGTGTGATGCTCCGGAATCAACGACCCACTTCGGAGCGGCGGTGGCGGCAGCGAGAGCACAAGCTGTTAGTCAGAGGGAATCGCAGTCTCCGGTCGTAGCGAGAGCTGCTGTAGCAGTGGCTTTGTTCACTCTCCACCATTGCATTATACGTTTGTAGGAGACGCAATCGACTTTGACGTCGCCTGGGAGCCCGCACTGGTAGCAAATGCGCTCGTCGTTTCCTCCGCCGTTTCCTCCCTCCTGAGCACGTTTCCGCTTTCTGCATGCATCTGTAGTATGGCTGTCAGTTTTGCAATAGGTGCACTTACTCTCGTGCCTATCTCCGCTTCCACCACTTCCACTGCGTCCACTGCGTCCACCGCGCCAACGGCCTTGGCCACGGCCACAGTAGCCACCACGTTGAGACAATAGGGTGGCCCCCGTGGATGCATCTCCAAGATTCTTGGTAAGGCCGGTTGTAGTTTCTTCATCTAGGAGGTCATGCATGGCTTCTTCGGGCGTGGGCAAGGGTCTTCTATGCTTCAGGACCATTAATATCATCGCATACTGTGATGGCAATGATGTAAATATTTGCGTGCGAAAATTGCGATCAGTGATTGCATTGTCTGAATGGTCCAGTTGTGTGCGGTAGTTACTAAGCTTGGTGAAGTATGCATTAAGTGGTTCGTCCTCCGTGGGTCGGCAAGCACGGAACTGGCGAAGGATGTCTTGTCTGCCGATATAAGATCCGGCTGTGTCCAGGCTGGTTTTTAGTGTATTCCACATCTTGTGAGGGTTTCTCATTCCCTTGATGATACGCCGTACTTCGGGAGAACAGGAAAGTCTGATCATAGACGCAGCTTCGGCTTCCTTAGCCTTTCAATCATCATAGTTGTCATCGTGGTCGAAATCAAGGGGCTGTGGGTCAGGATCATCTCCGGTGACGATTGCGTATGCTCTCATGGCTGATAGGACAAGTATCATGTCGTCTTTCCATTCGTCGTAGTTTCTGTGAGTGAGCTTGGGAATGTCGCCCCACCTGGACTTGTTGAAGGCGGGTTCGGAGGAAGACATCGTGAGATCGTGGAGATGGTGTTGAGTTTCTAGTGCTGTTTATGCGGCTGTTGCTACGGCGACGAGGTTTAGGGTTCTTTAGAGATCGTAAGAATAGGATTTTATATGGTAGCGATATCCGGGCTCATAACCTGTTGAAATACTGTGATTTCTAGAAGCTTGATTCTATCTAAGAGGGCCGCAAGGCCATATATATATGGTACGAGCACGTACGTACTCATCTAAATGTAGAGACGGCTGAGCTCCGTCAGCCCGTATCAGAGCCAGCCCCGTCAGCCCGTATGAGAGCCAGCCCAGTCAGACCGTATGAGATCTATTTATGCAACATAGGATTGCCAGGGCGAGGAGAGTAAAAAAATATGATGATGGTGATGCAGACGTATAAGCGGAAAGTGGGGCACTATTCTCGCTGACTGGCTGCAGGCTCTCTGTTGGAGCAGCAACAGTTGAAGTACTCGAGAGTCTAGAAACGTGTGTGGTGAGCCCTTGGTAGCCTGGGTTAGAAGTGTTGTTTGTTGCGGAGATAGTGCGGGCGAGAGCCAGCAGAAGGATTGGCATAAGAGCCCATCTCGAGGTTGTGCATGTGCTGTAAGACTTTGGAAGAAACCGCATTGGAGCGAGGAGTGGCAAATTCAATACATGGAGTAAGGAGAACCGGGAGACAGAACGCCATCTAAGTACGCCTACATGGTGGCCTCGAATCAAGCTCTCAAATGTATATTTGTGAGGCATGCACTAAGATGAAAGTGCAAGTGATAAAAAGGTAATAGTGTGGCAGGGGTGAGAAAGGTGTGAGAGAGCCTGGAGACTTCGCTCCACACAAAAGCTCACTGGTCAACCAGATCAGCATCTCATCAACCCGGCGAAAATCTCAACACCATGGGTTTGCACCGGATTTGGATGGAAAGAAGTGTTTAGAGTGGGTAAAAATGAGTTTGTATGAGCTCTAAGCAAGCTGGACATAATACATGTGCAAAGGTGAGCAGAGTGACCAGGAGTAGGTGGTGTTTCAAATACCAATCAATAAATAATCGTCATACGGCTGTGGTCACGTGATAGCAAGAATCCTACCAAGGCGTCTGGCAAAACTTGAATAACTCATCAACCGATGTTTGCTTGGGGTAGATGTCACATGTTTCAGCGAAAGGTCGCCATTTATGCAATAAGTTCTCCCGAGCTTTCCAAATCCAAATCACTCTTACCGAAATACTATACACCACGCTTTTTCTGACCCAAAGATTTTAGACTGTTGCCTTTCTCAATTCTGTATTCGATACAATACAACTCTGCTATTTCTATCTTGCTCCCTTGGCATATTGGTATCCATTGGTCGATAAACCGCGTTTCCGAACAGTGGTCCATTCAATACAAGTTTCGAATCCGCGAACCTCCTGCACCTTGAAAGGATTCTGACTCCGTATCTCTTGATCCGCTTTTTCGCAGGCTTTACCTATCAACATAGTTCATTAGCACTACATTTCCAAATCCCGACTCTCCTACACCTTATCACTTACCTCATGTACTCGGACCTCTTTACCATCGCTATACCACCGACACCACCTACCATCATATCCAATATACACACTCAATGAATTCTACCAACATTACGACTCGTCTACCACCAATAATTACACAATGACTTACAACTATCCAGCCGACGCGGCAGACAACGAGGTAGAGGGCATGGATACACCGTTTAATTCGAGCGTTATTCAGTCCGAAGCTGCCGATTTCAATAGCTATCAACAGAACTCTACGAAGAGAAGGGATTCAAAGAGTCGCATAATGTCCCATGATTTCTCTGCCTACAACGTTGAATACGACTTGGAGGTACATGATACCCCGGTCATGGCGCATAACAATCAAGGGAACCCGACGAGAAGGGAATCGAATGAGGGAATACAAATTACCCCGGATATGAAAAATTGAGAGTATACATTCAAATTGCGAACAAAATAACGATCGCAGAGATGGTCTAGTAATCCTGAAAAAGAACACAATCGATATCAGAAAATTCAAGGAGAGAATGAAGAAGACAATGCAGAAGACAATCAAAGTGGAGACGAGAATAAAACTCGGGATGAGAACGAAAGTACAGACGAGGAAGAGAGCCACTATGATGAAGATATAGCTGTGTGGGAGGATGTCCATCAGTCACTATCAACCAATGCTATTACACTAACCCCTGCCTCACCCGCCGGGGCAAGTGACCACGGCTCTGAAACCAGCGACTTCTACGAGGATACGGAAGATATTGAAGAAACCCAACAGCTAGGTTTTAGAGGAAAGCCTTCAGAGAGCCGGAATATTCAACATTGTCACGGACGAATGTTTCAAGGCTCCTGCGCAGTCCCGAAAAGTCCATTTTCTTTCACATTCGACAAGATATCCCGGGTATTAGTAGTTAACTGTATGACGAAGGAGTTAGAGATACCAACAACAGAAAAATACTGAAGTACATCCACAACCTATAATTAAATGACTCCCGTATTGGCTCACTATGTTGCTGGAAGCCCTAAGGTTCACGGTCGTGACTGCCCCTTTAGACTTCACACCATGACTGTTCTATTAGACTTTACAGTATGCTCTCCTTTCTTCGCGCTTCTCTGACCTTCACACTTGTACCTACAATCAACGCCGGCCTGGCCGCTTAGGAACACTGAAGTGCGCTGAGTACTTATGGGAGTGGATGCTTACGCTATTGTTATTAGAGAAGAACCTGAACTAGAAGGTACCAGCGCAACCATCCGTATCGAGTAGCGCAACTGGCGTAGACGAAGAAACGATGCCCAAATTATCATCTACATGGGATGCTCTGACGAGATTCTCTCGCACATTAAAAACATCGTCCATCCCGCAGAGATGTGGGACACCCTCAACGATCGATTCGATAGCACGATCTTGAAACTCGACCATACGCAGATCCTACGCAACTTCGAGGCCTGCCGCCCAGCAAAAGACGAGAAGATAGATACGACTTCACACGCCAAATCGACTACCGTAACTAATTGATCGGCTCTGCCAAAGAGATCTCCGAAGAAACCTTCGTTACTCACCTGTTTGTCAATATACCGAAAGACTTTGCAATGAAAATCAACATCTTCGAGCGCTAAATCCCGCCTCCCACATCTCAACAAATCATGGATGCTATACAATTGGATAAAGAGAACGCAGTCACATCAACACACTACTTTAGACCTAAGGCTCCGTCTTTAGCTCAGGCGCAACAGAAAGAATCTTACCATGAGAATGGGTGCGTCCGAAACGGCGGCCAGGCCAGGCCAGGCCAGGCTTCATGCAAGCCGGCTGGGCCTGACCGCTTAGGAACACTGAAATCATTCAACAACTTGGGGACATGTTGTTCGAAAACACTTCTTCGGTACGTGGCGTTGGGATTTGCGGAGAGCGATCTCTGGTATCTTCTGCATGGATGTTATCGCAAGGGAACACTCGAGAAGAATGCAGAGGCGTTCAGACTTGGCAGGGCGATGGACTTGGCAGGGTGATGGCGGATCGCATGTTTATCTTTCGAGGTATAGCTGCATCTTGCAAGTCGTCGCTGCTAAAGGCAATCATTGGCCTTTTGAGAAACCATAGCTTGGACTCCTTCAAGGTTGGGTACGGAAGCTTAGATCTGTATGAGAAATCGGCAGTCTCTAAAGCTACACCCAAGGTGCGTAAATTCACTGATATTGTGACTAGGGAACCTCGATGGACACAAATGGCTCGTTGCCCAAATCCAAATGTAGCTTGGTTCAAAATGATAAACCAACGGCAGACTAGGAACAATAGTTCCAATGCATGATCGAGCCGTGACGTCTTAATAATAGACTTCTTCATTGACGATGACCATATTTCAATTGTTGACTTGTTTGGTAGTGAAACCGTGATTGAGGGTGTTGACATGCTGGTTATTACTAGTAATCATGTCGGATATATTCTTCGTAATATCGATTCCATGGTTGAAAGGATTCATAATTCCTCGGTTAGGCAGACTAGGGCTACAGCAGCGAATAAATGCGTTATGAACCGCCACAAGATCACCATTTTGATGGAACGGTTACCGTCGTTAATTTAACAGGGAATGGCACCTCCAGTGAATGGAAAAGTTGACAACATAATAGTTTTGGTGTACTCTGTATAGGTTGGGAGCTCTGGTTGAGGTGACGGGTATTGGCCTTTTGGAAGCGAGATGATAGTAGTCGGGGTGGAAGGGTGAGCACTCACTAGTTTGGTTTGTTTTACGTTTTTGTATGCATGGGGGAGTGAATGAGTGATTTTTTTTGCATAGGGATTAATTTTATTTGTTTACATTGGTGGGGCTTAATATATACATCGTCGGTCAGACTTATGGATACAGGCTTATGGAATTCAGCTGGAGATGCAGGTCGAGTGCGCATACAGGTGCGCAAGCACACATGGTCTACTGTATATATGAGCATAGAAGCTCCCACGATTGAGATAGAATCAAGTCAACGATCTCTATCGGCAAAGTGCAAATCGCCTATAGACTGCGTTGCATGTAAACATGCACACGCGCAGTTCATAACAAGCTTCCCTGTACACCTGCGCGACGCGCAGTCTATAGTCCTCCATCGTCGATTCATAGTCATATGCCCGTGGGCCTATAAAACAATATACGGCTGGCGGTCGATGGAGATGGACCTATGCCAACTTTTACTGCTGGCAGGCTTCGCTGGTACGTACTATACACACTATGGATACTATCATTGAGACTTGTGAGCATGCTTGAGAGTCCACCGGCGCTTGAGAGAGGGCTTTAGGACCTGCTTGAGAGCCTTCTTGAAGAGAGCGCTTCAGGGTGATTAGTACTTTTCCGTGTTGACACGCGGGCGATGTGGTGAGCGTGGAAAATTCGTCACTCGTCAAAGTTCTAAAGAGAGAAGAGAAGAGAAGAAAGCTTAATTGCACGATGTCAAGATAACCATACTGAAAGTGGCAATCCACGCAGTGTGTTGCTCTGCAGAGTGACTTCATTAGTGTTCTTAATAGGCCCGGCCCGGTCGGCCTGGATGAAGCTGGACCTGATCTTCGCTAGTGAAGACCTGTAAATTGAAGTGTGGCTAGCCGTCAGACCTCAGAGCCTAGGCCCGGCCGGCCGTCAGATATTCTACATACCGCCAAGTCACATGCAGGCCTCTAGGGTATATGCAGGCTTCCGCAGGCCTCAGAGATATACGTAGGCCGGCCCAAGCTTGTACCAGACTACGCCTTGAATTATGTTGAGATCTCTGTGGTGTTGTCCTTGCTGTTTCTTATATAAGATGGAAAGCTCCAGTTGGAGCAACACTGCCACCGGTATTTGTGCAATCTGCATCTGCATCACGTCCAAGTGTACACTAGGTCGTAGACTTGATGCATTTTCAACATACAGTAGCACAGTTTGCTTTGTACCCAAAATGTACTTGGATGGATTCAATAAGCAACTGGAGGCTTGCAGCTTCAAGGAGAGTGAGTTCTCGACCACTGCCTTTTATAATTGAAGCATCATATGCTCGGATATTTTTATATATATACAGAAGTCTAAACACTCATTGCACGCAAGCATGCGCACGAATCTATGTGCACTCAGCTGGGCATAACCAGCTGAAATTCATCAGTGCAACAGAGCACCTTCAGCGGCATTATGTATCACCTACACATAGCTCCAGGTGATGTAGATGACCTAAATATATATGCAACAGCCTACAGGTATTGTTGAAAGGGCACTCTGTGAAGTGACTGGTCAGCCCAAGAAATGTGTGCACTCGCCGAGCTGACTAGAACACCAGGTTCAAATAAAAGTCAGCATTTGATGCCTATTGCGGACGAAAGCTCGGTTTCAAACCTGTAGCATGAAATCAGAAACTATATCATTCTTCCACAAAGTACGGGACTCGATGCCGTCAAAGGAAAGCACGGTTTCTGATCGAAGCGCATAGTGAAAGCTGCTGACATGAAAATTGGAGCCCCAATCAGGTCTAAAAGGAAGTATAACTGTAGGAGAAACGTACAAACAGATCAAACGAGCTGAACGTTGTAGTTGATATACGGCAGTAGATATCGGTTATCGGAAATGGCTAGTATTCAATGCAGTACACAGCGTTCTAACGGCCTGGTTCGAGAACACAGGAGCTAGTTAGCCTTTGGGTAGGGAGTGGTAGTTTCGTTCGTAGAGAGTAGACGGTAAAAAGGATGATACAAAGGTTCTCGAGTTGAACAGGTTATTAGAGAAGTCGCAAAAACTTTCCGCCAATACTTGGCAATACTTAGCATGTGACCCTCTGGCAACACAGACGCATCATGGCTTCTACACCGCTTCCGTGAACCACAAACTAATCGATACTTTCTCTGCATCAAATCCATCCTCGAAATACCCCAACAACCTCTTCTACTCGAAGAATACTTTGTTACTGGAAATTCTTCGCATCCCGACCTATCCTCATCGGGGCACAATCCAATTCATGCAGAAAATGACGGACATTCCCCCCGGATACATTGTTATCGTAGAGGGTAATTTCAGCGACCGCGAAGGCCCCGCCGGAATCATCATCGACCGAGCCTGTCTCGTTGCCTGCGATCAACTGTCCTCACAAAGGGTTGTTACTGCCTACTCTCATTCTCCAGTCTTAAACTGATATGCAATACAGCGCCTCCAAGATGTCCTCGAGTCACGCTTCGGATTATCCAAGTGGCCAGAAGCCTCCTACGTACAATGTGCGCTGTCGGCTAATTCTGCAAGCGAGATGGCAGCTGTTTTAAATGCTAGAGATGTGGTTCCATCGCTGTTGTCGGTGGGCGCATATGATCATATATATGTTATGATTGATAGCGGTCGTCAAAGCGGGGCCCTGCCAGGAAATGAATTTACCACATACTGTCTCTTTTTGTCTAAGGGGGTTTGGAAGTGAATGTCAAGGCGGAATGTATTAACATTGTTGTTGTTAGGACAATTGAATCAATTGGGATGATCGACTTGTCTGTTTAGGCGGTCTCGGGGGTGAATCGATGATGGGGATTATGTTGGACGATTGCTGTAACTTGAAAGAAATTGAAGATTCATCACCGTCACTATCACCCCCCAAGCCTTATGTCGATCCACAGTATCAATTGCTCATTTTAACTGTCTCCGCCCCTCGCCTCCCCCATCCATCTCGGGGATGGAGAACTACTGCACTTAATCATCCAAGGAGCTTTGGACGCAGTTGGTTCTGACTAGACCGTATGATTCATATCAAGAGATGCTGAACTGAAGGTGAGGCCAGTCAACCTATTTCAATAATCAAGGGACAAGCATTATAAACTTTCCAATCTTGCCGAGAATCCTGCCCAGACTCTACTTATACTCTTACCTCGACTTAGTAGCTACCGAGTGAGGCAATGTTGGACTGAAACGAGACAACGTCTGTCTATTGTGAAACTTAGTCTATGTAGTTTCAATACTCGCTGGCTGTCAAGGTAGTTAATTGGGGTAAATTTCGCGACAAGTGGCGATAGTTTAGAATCTTAAGCCCTAAGCCCTTATAACCTGTGGCAGCTTCCAATATATATTACACACTACTTAGACCCACTGGAAGAACTAACTCATCTCCACACAGCACAATAAAGATATAAACACCACCTGTGCACCCTCCCACTTCCATACTAGTTACTATTTTAGCAGGGTAGATAAGGGAGAAGGTAGACAAAGGAGAATCATGGGTGAAATTCTACAACCTCCAACAGTGAGCGGTTTCATCGTTTTGTCCGTTTCTTTTGTTTTTAGTGTCCGGTTTTTTTTTAGCCTACCTCACGTATTATCCAGGTTTGATTTCAATCGCCGATTTGAGAGTATCTGCAGCTCAGCAGACGCATCGCCAAGACATGTAAGCTGCAGCCCCAGATATCTACCCCGCTTTGATATACCGCCAGGGCGCTTATAAAGGAATATAAATCACCAGTCATACCAGTTCTCTCGATAACCTAACTGCTCCTCTTGACAATAAAATCAAGATATTATTTTACTATCTCCAACACAAGCCTGCTACTATTGAAACATTGTATAGGAGAGCAACATGCTCAAGAACTCAGTGGCCACTCAAGAGGATGCTGCGATCTCAACTAGGCGAGCAGCAGTCGGTGAGGTACGATTGGATGGCTGTCACAAATTGATTTAACATTGTCCCCTGACATAACCAGCCAACTGCAAGTGTTCCTCCGGGATTCATTATGATCGTCGAAGCGGAATTTTTTCGCCAGTCGAAAAGCCAATATACCTTGACGACGATACTCACGCCCGGCTGTATGGTGTGGCGCACGGATATTGCGGAATTCGCAGTAATTCTTAATACATTTTTTTCGATCGGATATCCGATCTGACACTTCTAGGGGTTTCGAGCAAAGTCACGCCTGTCTGGAGATCCAACAATCATTTTAGTGAACTGCAACCTGTCCTCCAATCCTCCTGGCCGTGAATTTGCTTTTGTGGACAAATCTCAGAATAGGTGGCAACACCTGATCTCCAACTGTTCTTATGATTACATCTATATTGAAAAGGGTGGTCGCAAGGGGTATGTAGGAGAAACAGTAGATAAGGATGAAGACGTCTATAGACTGTTTCTATCAGAGGGTGTTTGGAAATAAATGTCGCTGCATAATGGTTATAGCGATCGGAGGGCATTAATTCTTGTTCGGCGGTATTTTTTAATTGAATCTGATCATACTACTTTAAGTTTAAGTAATTACTAAATTTCAGATCATGAGACTCTATCTTCTTTCCATGTACTGTCTCCTTCTACGCGACTTTTAAAGATGATATTGATTGCTAGTGATGATCCTCGAGATCTTATACCCCTTGCTGGTGTTGTGACGAACCTGTCGAGACGATTGATTGATTGAGTCTAAGTCTAAGATGACACGTAGCCTATATAGTAGCTGCCAGCCCTAACCCACAGCCACGTGATGACGTACTCTACAAAGACTCGG
>Ga0307514_10004310_pt1 | contig 13121 bp, 17 predicted proteins | sample 16_EM_MG_FD_203088 | JGI IMG/M metagenome (GOLD analysis project Ga0307514, IMG submission 203088) | Populus trichocarpa ectomycorrhiza microbial communities from riparian zone in the Pacific Northwest, United States - 16_EM | ecosystem: Host-associated > Plants > Roots > Unclassified | place... | reverse complement strand
ACCGGCGCTTGTCATCCCCTAACCTGCCAAAACTCCGGCAGGTCATCGGTCATCCCCAAGTCTGCCGGGCGCTTGTCATCACCTTCGGCAATTGCCGTTGCCGGAGTGGTCGTGCGCCTACAGTATTTCATTACGTAATTCCACAAGTGAGTGAGAGGCGGGACTCGGGACGTGGATCTTGATCAACAGTGTCCCAAAAGCGAGGGTGACAACCACAATAAGTGTTACGTATTACAAACCCCAGCGAGATGACGTCTCTCCATGTCCGGAAGCTTCCAGCGGAGGTACGGAAATCGAGCAGTCTGTGACTGGTCCCCAACAAAGCAACGAACCTGCTTCTCCTCTCCACTGCTGGACGGTTGTGCCGATCCTAAGCTCATGGTGGAAAAAATTCACTGCAGCCTGCCGTTCGGCCGGACAAGCTCACTGGGTCCAGTACACGCCCCCGTGACTTCTATGGGACAAATAAATGTAAACTATCCCTTGTGCCTGTCACTTGCTCATGATGTGTGTCTTATCTCCGTCCGTACGTCCGACAGTGAATAATGTGAACCCGTACCCTGAGACTGAATTAACCCTCCTTCAGTAGCTGATCGCCAAGTTTTTAGGTGGGAAAGGCTCAAGAACCCGAGTAAATCCGCCACATTCCAGTGTTGTGCCGGCCATTAGCCAGCTACGCGGTCCCACTGGCCGTCCAAAATCGCGGCGATTGGCTGCCAATACAGCATGTCACAAAAAACCCGGGATCATCAAGGAATTCCATTGGCCAGCAACCAGTGCCCGAAGAGGCCGATTGCCAACGGACAAATGGATGAATGGCTATATCCGATAACTTTTGATGGCGGTGGCTGTTGGAAATGGCGGTCCAACACTGCGACATTCCCAAGGGATTCCAAGGCCGGGAGGTCCGCTTGGCTTGATGCTGCTGTTGTCACCCTTCAGAACGTCCTGGAACGGAATGCCCTGTTGTTTCGACCGCATTCCCATTACAACAGGTGGTGGACGACGCTGGAATGGCATGTTACTGTCACCCCCAACTCTTCGGCCAGAAACTAACTTGCATCTGTTCCCACTTAGTTTGAGCAAACCTGCTGACGCCAAGGGGTATAGTTGTAACGGACTGAATGCTCCCACGATCAGGGGCTGGCTCCTGAATCGGGCATTTAAATCCGAAGTTAACCCAATCGGAAGTGGGATCTGCGATGGGGGCGGTACATGGGCAAGACGATCAAGGTCCCGTGCTCTTCCCCACCTCGCCAAGAACGTTTATCTCAGTGTATGCTGCCCCTTTCTCTTCGCATGGACGTCGTGCGTTGACGTGTTTCCTCGTCCCTTCTGCACGGTACATACTCGCTGAGAACGTTCAAGCGGGGATCGCCGCAAACAATACTTCTGTGAAGGTCTCATCCTCGGCCGATAATTCAAACCAGAGCCAGATGTAGCCAGATCACCGCGAGGTGAAAAGGGTGCCCCACTGTAAGCGCGACGCTCTTGGCAGGGCAAAATGATTTAGCCCATGAGCCGCTTGGGTTACATAATTCCCAGGTTGACGCCCCCCCTTTCTGTCCTTGTGCGCTCATTTCCCTGCGATCTCGCTGGCAGAAAAACGGTGCAGTGTGATGTTTCGAAGTGGGCGCCGCCTTTGAATGGGCGGCAGGGGAATGGACAATCCCTCGCCCGCCTTTGCATCAAGGCGTTTCTCAGTGTTTCCGTCAATGCAATAGGACAGTGGGGAGGAAGGAGAATACGTATAAATGCCACTCCTCGTCGATGCTTGTGTTCTCCAGGATCTCTTTTCTTTTCCTCCAATCCCCCTCCGTCCTCCGCGATGACTACCCTTGCTCACCTGTGTCTACTCCTTGCCGCGTTCTCGGCTTTGGTTTCGGCGAGACCCGCCTCTTCTCTGTCGAAAGCCACCGTTTACAACAACTGTTCCGGCGACTATACTCACCATGTTCCCAAAGGCGTGGATTCCACCTACTACAAGGCCCAGGTTCACGTCAAGCCTGAGGACGCCCCCAATAACGGTTCCGGTTGGGAGGAGTGGCTCTTCATTGGTCATAACGCCCTTCCGGATGGAGAGATGATTTACGGCTACAAATTCGTTTGGGGAGACCCGACCTCTGCCAACTACTCGCATAAAGCGTTCATCGGCTTCGTGAATTTCCCGAACGGAACCGCCTTCCGCCAGATCGACCATGGCGTCTACGATTACAAGGAGACCTCCGACGGCGGCTTCACCGTATCGGTTGAGAAAAACTCTCTCACTTATGACCCCGTGAAAAACCATTGGCACGTTTCCATCAACGCTATGGGATTCGTCATCGACGAGTACATCGAAAAGTCAGTATTTCTCTCCCTCTGCATCCTTGTTTCTTCGTTACTCATTCAGGGCTATTGCTTGTAGCGCCGAGCCCTTCAGCCCTTACGAACCAAACTACGAAGGCAAACCTGGTCAAATCCACAAGGATTTCTACAGCAGGATGGACGCGCCTCGTGCCTACTCTAAGGGAGCGCTCAGCTTGCCCTGGGGCGACAAATACGCCATTAAGAGCGTCGGAAGTCTGAAGCATACTTGGAGCTACGAGAGTATGCAAGACACCATCGCCGCCTACGTTCGTGGCTCGACATTCCTTCCCGGCGTGGCCACCGTCCACTGGTACCAAGCCTGGGACAATTCCGGCAAAGGTCCGTTTATTTTTTCTGCCCACGGATGGCATTTCACCGCGCATATATTCAACTTTTTTGTTGCAGAGGTCGATTCGGTGCAATTCATCGCCCAACCCGATGCCGACGTCGATAGTCAAGTTTTCAGGTACCAGGCCACAGATGTCGCAAAGTCTCTTAGCATCGTCACCACTCCGAAACCCGTGGGACTTCCTCTCTCCTACAAGGAGAGCGAGATCACCTTGCCCCTGTGCGGACCTGGAGCCGGCTACAAGCACGGCGACAAGATGACTTGGAAGGTTAACAACTTGTTCAACATTAGCGATTTCGTCGACTTTGTCGGTGCCCATACTTTGACCCAGAAGGTGGACATCACCGCTCATTTGTGGTCTGATGGGAAAGTGGTAGACGTTGACGGCGGCTTTGGTCTCATTGAGGTGTACCACCGTATATGAGCGAACGGCGAGGGTCACGAAGGCACGTCACTATTGTTTCCTTCGTCTTCTCCCTCCACCACTTTACATCAAATTTTATCTCTCATCGGTCTTTTCACGTCACTACGATTCTGGTCATGACTTTATTCCTTTTCACGTTAACATACCGCGGACACTTGTGCGTCACGGACGATCGGACCATCACTTAGTTCGATAGATTACCCTGTTGCAGATACAATGTGATATTGATCTTTCGAGACTGCCGGCTGCTCAGTGGTGAAGAGAAGAGGTGCTTGCCTGGATCCTCAATCACTAATGTCAATTAGGGGCAGTAGCCGGTGGAATACACATGAGGCTGAGGAAGCTCCTCTCATACTTTTCCAGCTCATGCTCCAGGCGTTTTCTGCGTGGAGGGAATCTCCGGATCAACAATTCTCTACCTCGGAATACTGGTGGGACCGTATCCTGCCTTGGTTTCGAGTTTCCGCACATCTCGCGTTCCCACCGTTCACCGTGTTTGGTGAGGGATTTTTGGAAGAGTGACGGTCGTGAAGATACTATGTATGTATATCTGAGCATGGGAGCGGCAGAGAGTTCGAGACCCCGCAACCGCCGGAGTTCCTACTAGGTGGAACGACGATTCGTCGATCCGGATCGATGTATAGTGTAAAATAATGCCAGGGGCAGCAAGGTTTCCGTGGAGGGAGAGGAATTCAAGCAAAATGTATCCCTACATCATGGAATGCTGAGAGTAACCTGGAGGGGCAAATTAGATATCATTGGAACGGGAAGTCCTGGAGATGGAGTCGTACTTGAGTAAATCATCGACACTCATCTTAGCCGCTCGCTGCTCCTTGAACCCAGTTTCCTCCAATACCTCTTCGACCATCGCCTTTATGTCCACGTCGTCTGGGATGATCTGACATGTGCGTCAAAACACTGAGCGGTGCACCGTGGAAACACGACCAGTTCGGCGGCACGTCATCACTCCAGCCAACACCGAGTTGACCGGATGTTTCAGCGGCTGGAGTGGTCGTGCTCGTACGGTATTCGACAGAACAGCAAACGTACCTGATCCCTTTCCGAGCACCAAGCCCTCCAATTACTCTCAAGCATCTCCATCACGCCTTTCGCCAGAAAACATGCGTTCGTCATCTTGTTCCTCCGCGAGAACAATATCCTATTCAACCCATCGAACTCCTCAAACTTTATAGGCGGTGGTGGGTCGATGGGCACGATCCGGACGACGGAGCTCTCGACTTGCGGAGGCGGTCGGAAGTTGTTCTTTCCGACCTTCATGATGTGATCGACTTTGGCATACAGCTGGACGTTTGCCGATAATCGAGACCACAGAGACGATCCTGGAATGGCGACTAGTCGAAGAGCGAACTCGCGTTGGAACATGAGGATCGCGACGCGAAAGAGAGGGCGGTGGGAAAGGAGTCGGAAGACGAGAGGGGAGGATATTTGGTAGGGGGTGTTTGATATACATACGTCGAAGTAGGGTAAGTCGGCTTTTACAAAGTCACCGATTAGGATCTCCAGCCGTTTTTGTTCAGGTCTTTGGGAATGGTTAAGTATTTAAGTTGAGTGGAAAAGGGACCGGTGCTTACTTCCCCTGCACACGCTTCGTCAACTCAGCGGCCATCCGAGGATCCATCTCCACCGCGGTTACATGCTTAGCCTTCTCCAAGATCCTGACCGTGAGGTTTCCAGTACCAGGACCGACTTCGAGAACTTTATCCGTCGGTTTGAGGTTCGCCTTTGCCAGAGGTAAAAAAAAAATCGACTTCGCCTCTAGCTAACAATAAGCTTCACCTTATCGACAATACTTGAGAGATTCAGTCCCGACGCAGTTCATCAAACATACAGAGAACGAAAAAGAGCTCACCCTTGAGCTACGAGGGGATTCTTTAAGATATGCTGGCCGAACCTCTCGGTGTTGAAAATCGGATTCCTCGTTCCGGACGACGAGGGTTCCGAACTTTCATTCGTCTGCTTCTTTCCAAACCTTCTGGCTGCAGATTTCATGGAGGGGTCATGTCCACGAGAGAAACGATCAGAGGTTGCTTTCGGCATGTTTTTCAGATGAGGCAGTGGGAGTGGGCGGAAGCAGTTAAAAAAAGCCGCCTACCAAACTGGGCGAACCGAAGTTATCAGATAACGCTCAACCACCACTGACCGTCATGGGTATCACCACGACCGACCTTGAGATCGCCATAAGAGCTGCCTTCCCAATAATCCACCTGGAAATAGAGGACACGTCCTCAGGGTGTGGGGAAAATTATTCCGTGTTCATCGTCAGCACCGTCAGTCACTCAGAAATCCCAGTGACTCAGCAACGAGGACTCGGTCAACTAAAATGTTTCACAACCTTTCAGGCGTTCGAGGGCAAGACAACTCTAGCGCGGCATAGGCTAGGTAATGCCGTCGTGCGTTGACAGTTGGGATTCGGAGCTGACTGTTTTCCCCCCTTCTCTACTTCTCAGTCAACGAGGCGCTCAAGAAAGAAATTGCGATGATACACGCGTTCTCTCAGGTTTGCTTTCGCATTTTTCTTGTTCGACGAGGGTTGGAGCGGGCTGACCGAATTTATAGCGGACTCTCACACCCGCTCAGTGGGAGGCTCAAAAGGCCAAGAATGAGTAATCCCACTTTTGTCGCGTCACCGCTCTCTCAAACTGGGCACGGCTTCCCAGAGGCCAATTGCTCGGATCACCCAGTAGCACTCTTGTCAGGCGTCCAGGAACGTCTAATCGCTTGTAATCCCCCTGGCTAGTGAATGCAATCGTGCAATATACCAGAACCATATGACAGAAAAGGGCGCCCACACCCGCAAGACACCAGTCGAGTAAAGGTCTCGACGATACAAACGCACGGAGAATTTTCGTGTCACGAGGACGTAGAGGGGGAGGAGGGTTGAGGAACTGTTGGGGAATGTATAAACGGGGACACCGGAGAGATGGTGCCTAATTCTTAGCGGCACACCTCTGCACCTCCGTCGCTCCCAGTTACGTCCCATCCCAGTGGTCCATATTCGGACCCGTTGGACGACGCTCTGAGATCGCCCACCGCCACGCTCCCCCCATAGCAGCATCAGTCAACGTGAGCTCTGGCGGGTGGATCCGGTTTACCCAGCATGTCACGCCGCCAAGGGGTCGGCGATTCAGACAAAGGGCAAGCAGACGTTCAGAAGCAATCTACACATCTCCTAGACCCAATGAAGAGGAGAGATGATTTTGGAACGGAAGAGGAAACGGCAGCTGAAGATTGGCGACGACCACTCCAGGCAGTTCCTCTGTTGTTTCCCTGTCAGGCCAAGATGACCCTTCTTCGTAGCCTGATTCTGAAGAAAAAAACCACTGGCTGCTGGACGAGAAATGATTCAGTAATGAAGTATCACGAGTCTGTCGCATCAAGTCGATGAGTTCCGGCGACCTGCGACAAGAGAGCGGATGGCTGGAGGATATTGAGCGCAACCAGGTGGTACAAGCGGCCAGTGCATAAAGACATTTCTTCTGGGTGTCTCATAAAGTGGTCATGCGCTCTGGCAAGTTGCTACGCCAACAAAAAAGAGTCAACTTGTGGAAGCCGATCACCTTGTGGCACCAGCAGGCTGCGGTAAAGGGGAAATAACGACGGGAGCAACCTTCACTTACCAAGGCTCACCATCGTCGTCACCGTCACATGGCTCGTTTATACGCTTTGTTCTCCCACAGCGCGCTCCAGACGCGTCGGCGAAGTTCGCGAAGACTCGCGCTCCTGCGAGTATCCACTTCCATCTCGTTTCAGCTTCACCCTGCGTTCAGGAGAACCTTCACGATGACGGAGTTGCTGCTGCCGGTATGTTGTGGTAGCTGCTGCGATGCGCTTTCTCCCGTCAACGAATTGACGAACAGTCCTTTTCTATTTTGCAAAGCATTAGCGCTTACGTCGCCCACACAAAGGCCACATCGGTAAAAGTGTGGCGGCCAATCTTAGGTTCGCACAAGCACCATGCCGCGAAACCGCGCTCCCTCTCGACAAGGCTTTAATACCAATCTACTCGACCCAGATGTGCTGGTTACCCCAAACGGACTACAAGCCGTCCTAAGCTTAATCAAAGCAGCCTGCTCCCTCGACGATTCCTCAATCAGGGAGGCGATCGTGGGACTCGACAGCCGTCCCCATGTCCTGGAGTACATTTTCTCGAGTACGTCGTGCATGCATGTGCTTGCTGTGGATCTGATGGAATGAATTGTTCCTATAGTCTTGGACAATCAAACCTACGAGAGCTTATCCAAGTGGATCATTGCCCAGTTCCCTGCGACCACCACGCCAGATGTAATGGAGACTTTGGGCATCAAACTCCTTCAGCGATTATCCTCTTCCTTTGCTGTTCTCGATGGGGCGCCAACGGTGGAATACCGCGATAAGCTTAGGGAGTTACGAAGGAAAGTGGACCCGTCTTTGGATGCGTTGAAAGAGCTTGGCAGATGTACAGACCAAGCTTCAGCTGGCGCAAATGTCTCCCCAACCAGCCGTAAAAGACCGAAGGCGCAAGTGAGGCACATACAAATTGACCCTCATCCTTTTGACCGTATGGGAATCGCGGTACCGATGACAGAAGACGAAGCTCGTGCAGCATATGGTGATGTGTTGTCTCAGCTGCGGGGTATATTGGGAGTGTGTATATCCTCCCTCCGGCTTGCCTTGAGACACTGACCCGACTTCAGCACTACCTACTCGTCCTGAGACACCCTCGCGTATCAGACTCATTCAAACACCAACTTCAAGGTCTAGGAACCACATCAGTGTCCTCCGAGTCCATAATCCAGCTAATTAGGGCTGATCTCTACCCCGAAAACGCGGATGGTTTTGGGGAATGGCGGATGTTCCTATCAACAAAGGCACAAAAGTACCTGCGAAAAGTCAGACGTGATGGTGCAATGTTTGATATTGTCATGAAGAAACTGGAGTAGGTGGCACCTGTCTGCTTGTACTCGGTATCCTAACTTGGTGGTAGGGAATTGTCCCATGGTCATTTCTCTCATGACAACCAGAAAAAACTCACTGGCACAAAGACCATCATCCCAATATATGAAGCTAAAATGACCGGTGACACAAGGCTTGTTGTGCGTTGGTGTTATGGGACTTCCTTGCTCTGTGAACTAACCTCTCTCTAGTATCATATTGACTGTGTGCCTGATGGTGAAGTAAGCCATTTTATAATATTTCTTATTTCATTCTCATGATCATCATTAGGGTGAAACTCAAGGTGATTATTTTTCTGCAATGCTCAGGGTTCTGCAACTGGCTGCCTTAAAATCCAGCAATCTGTGTTTTTGGTATCTACACCCATGCCCAAATGAACCATGGACGTTTCTGGAATACCCTCAGCAGACAGCTCCAGAACAAGGGTCCAGATTATATTTCCAGGTGTACCTCCAGGAATGAGCCTCTGAATACCAGAGACAATGTCATCAGACCTGCCACATTCTCCCAATCATCAATCCAAGTTGCGGAAACCACACCTATGGTTAAGGCTTGCCACAGGGAGCTGAAAAATGTCTGAACAGTTACATTATGAAATCTTTGTTGGGATCCACACTGACACCTTGAATGAGCAGATCCACTCCATGCTTATGTATGTGCCTGCAGAATATTTCATAGCATGCTGACTTATCTCTGCTCCTACAAGTCTCGAGAAACCTGTCATTCTGTCCCAGGTAATAAGTATAACCCAGTGTGGAATAATACCCTTGCTGACTCTTCACAGGCTCTTCTTAACAGTAGGCTGTTATGCCATCCTCTACAATGCTTAACTGCTAACCTACATCTGAAGCCATCCATGCAAATTGGGAGATCCCACACATGTTTGCTGTCTCGTATGTACCTAGTTTTTATTGAATCTCACTCCTAATACACTGGAATAGTGCACAGGAACAAAAGGTTGTTGAAAACATGACATCTTGTTATGTTATTGGCCGGAGCGGTACTGGGAAGACAACAACAATACTCTTCAAGATGCTTGGCATTGAGCATGCCTGGAACCAAGTTGGGGTTGAAATACGCCAGATATTTGTCACAAAATCCAGGCTCCTTGCAACTAAAGTTGGAGAAGACTTTTCAAGGTTCATGCTATCACTTGAAGCCACTTCCTATTCCCCTGAGGAACTCCAAAAAAGGGGGGTTGAGACTAGGAAGGAGATGGAATTTATAGACCTGGATGATATTGAACAATGGCGACCAGACCTACCCAGCAAGTTCAGTGAGCTCACCAACAAAAATTACCCATTGTTCATAACATATGACCAGGTGTGTGAATGGCAATTAGTTTTGCTAATTTTTCATCCCTGATAACCCTGGTTATAGTTATGTGTCATGTTGCAAAATGATATTGGGGAAGACAATGATAATGATGGATTTATCATTCCAATGACCCCAATAACACCAGGGGCAGGTAGCTCTGCAACAGGACCACCATCACCTTGGAGATCTCGGTCAAGGAGGTTACAAAAAAGTTTTCCTACTGAACAAGGCAGTGAACCACCCATCACCTACCAACATTTCCATTCACATTACTGGCACCACTTTCCACAATTCCTCACAAAAGACCTAGGTGTGTGGATAATGTATCTGATATGTTCATTAGTGACTTTGGGACCAGATCCTGCTTTGGTTTTCAGTGAGATTTTAGGGATTATCAAAGGTTCTGAGGAAGCTATTGGTACGAAGGAGAGGTGTCTAGACCGAGACACCTATTTGTCCAGCAACAGTCGGGGAATATCCTCTGATACAAAGGGGGTCATATATGACCTTTTTACTGCATATACCAGATTAAAGCAGCAGTGTCAAGAGTATGATGCAGCAGATCGGTCAGTCCCACTTTTATATTCTCCTGGCAGTAAATAGCTGATATTCAACTATAGGACACATCACATACTGAAAGAATTTCGTGATGCTGGCTGGAAGGAAGAAGAGAAGGGGAAAAAGGCTACCTTCTTGTCAGTATAATGATCATGTATGCCCCAGCATATTGGGCTAACTCATGGTGTAGGTATGTTGATGAGGTACAAGATAACCTCCTCATAGACACCCTTGGTATGTCCTCAGCACCCCTCTCCCTCCCCAGCTTAACTAACCCACTTACCTCAGTTCTTCGAGCCTTATGTAATAACCCAAATGGACTCTTCTGGGCTGGTGATACTGCACAGGTAAGCATTGCTTTTTTGTAAACAAAATCTTTCCTAATTAATTTCTAGACAATATCCATTGGAAGCTCATTTAAGTTCAGTGACTTGAAAGCATTCCAGTACCGCATAGAGGTACCAGTATACTCTCATGCTACTTCTTGCACTTGTTCACATTTCACTAGAGGGGACCCAATTATGGAGCAAAACCAGCAGATCCAAAGACCTATGAACTGGTTGTAAATTATAGGTCTCATGGTGGGATTGTGAATTGTGCCTGTTCTGTGGTGGAACAAATCATGCTCCACTGGCCACACTCCATTGATGTACTGCAGCCAGAAAGGGCATCTGTTGGTGGGCCTTTACCAATGTTCTTTTCCAACAAGGGAGATGTAATGTGGTTTTTGTGCTCTTGTTTTATCAACTAACTAACACTTGTATTAATAGAGTAACTTGGAGAGATCTTTCTTTGGTGATGGTCAAGGGAAGCCAGTTCAATATGGGGCAGATCAATGTGGATGCACAGTTTCCACTTTCTTGCTTTACCAGAAATTTAACTATAGCCCAGGTATCCTTGTTCGTGATGATAATGCTAGGAAAGAGCTAAAAGAGAGATTGAAAGGAAAAAACATTGTCATGTAAGACATCTTGTCAGTGCCAGCTTATGCCCATGTAACACATATTTCAGGACAGTGAATGAGTGCAAAGGCCTAGAATTCAATGAGGTATGTCATACAATAAAGGGGTCATAGATGTTTAACACTATGCAGGTCTTGCTATACAACTTCTTTGAGGACTCAACTGCAAATGCCAGCCAGTGGCGACTGGTGCTGAGGGGCATGTCCAATGGAGCATGTAATGTTCCTGTACCAGATTTCGATGAAACTAAGCATGCAAGCATCTGCACAGAGGTAGTTTTCTTAATTCCTCCCTACCTGAGTTACTAAACCATCAGTTGTAGTTGAAGTTTCTCTATGTTGCTATTACACGTGCCCGGAATAAGCTCTGGTTTTTGGACAGCTCTGAAAGTGCAGAACCAATGAAGGTACTGAACCCATCAGTTCCTTTCTGGTGTTACTAACTACTTTGTATAGGCTTATTGGGATGGCAAAGAACAGATTGAAATCTGGGAGCCTCCTTCCAAGGTTCCACACTTTGCCAAGAAATCTACCTCAAAAGATTGGGAAGATACTGGAAAACTGTCTGTTGAATTCTCTCATTCTAGATCAGTGCTGATACCAAAGCTTTAGGATGTTTATACACAAGCACTATGCCCAGGCTGTGGTTGCATTCCAGCAAGCTGGAAAACCCCAAGAAGTTGCTATCAGTCATGCATATCTTCTCCAAGAGAATGCTAGGGTAATACCAGACAACCAGGTAACAGAGAGGGCAGGTGCTTTTACCAAAGCTGCAGAGGCATTCTCTACTTGTGCAAATGGATCCCAACCACACCAGAGGAAAGAAAAATTGGTATATCACACCAATGCTGCAGAATGTTTTCTCCAAGGCCACAAGTTCAAAGAAGCAGGGAGCAACTTTATTCATGCAGAGAAGTACTCCAAAGCAGCCTGTGCCTATCGAGAGGGTGGTCACTTTGATGAGATGGTGGAGATACTTGAGGAGCATGCAGAGCAGATTGGAGCCCATCTCCTTGTTCAATTGAGGAAAGTGGCCACAATGAACTATTTCAAGGTTGGTTGCCCATTCACCATAAGGAACTGAGTAGCTCAAATTGTTCACCCTTAGCATGGAAAGGTTAAGTGAGTGGACCTGGAATTTCACAAATCCAGGCTCTAACAACCAAGGGCAGGAAAGCACAGAAGTTATTCTCCTCTAAGGAAGAAGCCATCACATTTGCAGAGGATTATGGCTTTGATGAGGCACATGTTGAGTTGCTGCATACATCAGGAATGGTCTTAGAATCTGCAAAGGTCCTTGCAAAGAGTGGTAGGATAGCAGATGCGGTCAACACCTTGATTGCTTCACGAAGGGCTCCAGGTCATATAAGGCAAGCAGTGGAATATCTGTCAACTGGGTTCTGGCAGTATCAGTCTTTTGGTGTGGACCACCCCACAACAGATCCAGAGACTGTTTCTGAGCTGCTAAAGCTAGGAGACACTCTGAGGAATGACATGCACCAAACAGAGGCCCGAGAGGTGTGTTTCTATTGTTCTCCTACGGTATGAGACTCAGAACAGTTGAAAAATGCAGTTTGCAATGTTCAAAGCGAGGCACAAAGCCGATTCTCAAACACTTCGTGTTCTGCATCCCAAGTTCATCAAAGACGGAAATTACCCCGCTGCTCTGTTGTGTCTCGATCCGGTCTTCATCTCCACTCTCCCTACACAGGGCGCTCCCACAGTCGATCCCACACCCACTCTTTCCCTTCACCTCGCCTACTTCGAGCTTTTAGATCGCCTGAGGCGCGAAGATTGCTTGGATACAGGCTCCATCCGCCAAAAGGTTTTCGCTTTTCAACCGTGTCAAGATGACCGGGTTTTCATCCCAGCAAACAGTTTCTTGCACGCGATTTTCCTACCCGAGCCAGACACTGTGCACGAAGGGGGTGGTCGTGTTGTCACTCACGAAGATCTCAGGCGTGCGCTTAACCGCGAGATCCCGAAATTCATCTACGAGCGCGCAAAAGTACAAAACAATGCCTATTGGAATAGGCTCGGAGCCGCTCCCTGCCTGATGGTGATCACCAAGGGCGAATGCTGGAAAAAGGACTGTAGGTACGAGCACCTTCGACCCGAAAAAATAACGGTTGAGTGGTTCAACGCTCGCATCCGGTCCGTGTTGATGGAAATCCGAATTCTAAATCTGGCCGGTTTCCGCCCCAAAGGTG
>Ga0307514_10004309_pt1 | contig 13123 bp, 10 predicted proteins | sample 16_EM_MG_FD_203088 | JGI IMG/M metagenome (GOLD analysis project Ga0307514, IMG submission 203088) | Populus trichocarpa ectomycorrhiza microbial communities from riparian zone in the Pacific Northwest, United States - 16_EM | ecosystem: Host-associated > Plants > Roots > Unclassified | place... | reverse complement strand
GCACCAATTAATTCAAATATATAAATATATTTAGTGCACAAGACTTGCAATGGCATAAGGCACCAGACAACTGGGAATTTCTCTGGAAATCTGTCCCCAAGTCGTCACCCTAAATTGACCCATTATGGCTATATTGGCATGTATTTATGGTGCTGGAAAAATTTAGTGGACAACTATATGTAGAGTACAGAGCACAGCTGAGGTTGATATGTCATTACAAGTCCGCTGCATCTCTTGCCATAGCCTAGAATAGTCTGAATGCGAGTAATGATTTCAAAAAAAAAAAAAAAAAAACGTCTGCTGCATAACGCCCCCGCCGATCAGGTGCAAAAGTGTATTGCGCCTAGACCTATGATGGACAAGGATAAACTCCCCAAGGTGAGACCTTTGAGGGCCACAAAATTGCAGAGGAGGGCTACCTACTGTACACATCAAGGGGATTGCATAACTACTCTTGGGGGACTATCGAATCCTGGGCATGCATGTCTTCTGCTTGCAAATATTTCTAGGTAGGTACATGCCTTGGCCTCCTCCACACACTGCCTAACATACTGCCTTATACATGTCCAAGTACGGATATCTATACATACGTACATACACATGGAACACGGCTCTCTTGTGAAGCGAATTTGATTACTCGGTACGGAGTACTCCCATGAGTTATTGCAGCCTGTAGACCAGAATTCATTAGCCAGTCTGATAACTAGGGGTAATGGTTGGATAATTAGCTTGCTGCAGTCTGCATGCAATATATAGTACTCGTACAAGAGTCCTGGGAAAGAAATGAATCAGTAAGGTTATGGGCAAGATCATTTTGCCGAGCCCCAATCCATGGAAATGACACCACTAATCAGGCCCTGCAGGGAAAAGATTTTCAGGCTCAGTACCGGTATGCTCGCTTACGCCTTTCTTTATACCCACACCCAGTCGCACTCCTGATTGGGCTCTACTATTGCCATTGTAAATTGTTTATAAGAAATACCAATAGGGCGCTATGGTAAATGGGTGTTACCTGAAAGGCATTTCTCAAACCAAACTACATACCTTTCCCAGGATCGAATTTGAAGCGGGGTACGTTGTAGAGTGTACATAGTATCAAAACTCCTATCTGCATTTTTCAGCCCCCTGATTGGTGGTGGTTACCTAGGTGGGGGATGATTTGAGTTAGTCTGGCTGCACGAAGTGGGGCTCTACTGCAAGGGACTGACTTGTCAAACCCACGTTCGATGCACACTGTTCGGGTACCTTACATCCAGTAATTTATAAAACCCCTAAGGAAATTTAAGTACTCAACCTGCCTGTCAAGTTGAGGTTGAGTTTTCACAGTTTGGAGTTTGCACGCTACACCTAAATATGTGTTAGGTGGTTTGAAGCATTCCACGTACTAACACAAATGCCAAACCGTTCGCTTGCTTGATAGTGAGCCACCCAACCCTACAGCCGATGTAGCTAGCACACTGTAGGGCACCATGGATCGCATACCGGTATACAGTACTCTACGTATGGCTCCGTTGCCAGGTGTGTGCCAAGTTTCTCCGAAGTCTATGTTACCACTAATTCTACAATCCCAATTTTGTCCAACCTCCCTCCTATCCTGGGCCACCGGAGGACAGTTTGTACGACCAGCTTATCCTGGCAACGGCTACGGCAGTTCTGCCCCAGCCGCAGGTCCTTCTTCATCTGCTCAGTGGCGTCATGATTCTTTCTCCTGTCATGGTAGGTATACCATTACTAAGGATGCTGCAGGTTTCTCTCACAATTTCCACTCACTATATCTAGGAGTTGGGTTTCGAAATTTTGCTTACTGTTATTTCAAAACTGGGTTGGGGCCTTTGCTTTCACTCTCACATATTTCAAGTAGCTTCATATTTCCTGTACTCTTCTCGTTCTCTACACGTAGTCTGGTTGAGACTACTTCATCATGGATCATTGAGTTTCTTATATCATTTTAGCACGGTGTACAAGGGTTGTACTATATTACATTACTACTTGCTTCTTGCTATCATACTCGCAGGTGTTATTTAATTTAACATCACTCAATCCCCATTGCGCCAAGCCTCCAAAATTCTCCGTTGGCCTTATACCCAAGTTCGCATCTAGTGGTCCCCACGGTCCCCACCCTCCATTTACACCCCCATCAGCTAAGCCGTTTGGCATTCCACTCCAAGTACCATGTGGTACTGTGTTTGCTATCTCAACTGCATCTGCTGCCCGATCTACCCCCCCTCCTAAAACCACCACTTGACAGCCCACTCGACCTATATATTGATATACCCACCGGAGATGCTCCATTAGGTATGCCCACCAGGCCACCATTAGGCACCATTTCTACACCCTTCTCCTGTAATCTTTCTCTCGATTTGACTATCGCTCGCCTGACAACGTCTTCTTGTTCTGGAACTGAAATAGAGGAAGGAACTGAATATAGGAGCAACTCGATCGAAGTGGACAAGCCCTTTGACCTCTCACCCACAAGTTGGTATGGGATCTTGTTGAGTTTTCTCTCGATATCGGGAAGAAATACAATTCTATCGTCTTCATCTGATTCTGAGTCTGAGTCCAGGTCAGAGACGTATCCACGTTATCTACTTCCATGCGCCCTTGCTCGGCTAGAGAGGGGTGCTGATTTCTAGGGGGGTTGGGTGTTGGTGCAGGTGTAGTTTTCCGCCATTGGATGAAGTTGTTGACTGGGGGAGGTTAATGTTTGTGGGTGATTCGAGGGTTGATCTCGTGGGGGAGTGGAGACAGGGGAGAAGGGGAGAAGAAGGGGGGGGTTACAGTTGCCATAACTGAGGCTGAGAAGGCTGAGCCTCTTAGAGAGGGGCTACTCCTCATTGAGATCATCGGTGGGATGTCTTTTTCGACGAAACTCCGAGCCTCATCCCATTGATGCACTGATTCATGAACTTCGTGACCTAGGCCAGCAAAGTGCAAGATTCAATAGGGTAGTGTTAGGCGAGTGGGATATAATCCCCTACTGCCTGTCGTGATATTGTAGTAGGAGGTGAGCCCATCGAGCTCTTATGTATAACGATGCCGCATGCAAAGACAGTTACACGGGTTCGGTAGATTAATTTATGTGTATAATACGAATCCTTAAACCTTCAAAGGGGTGGGAACGGGGCTGCCTCATAGCCTATGGCTCCCTTCGGGGGACAGACGTATAGACTCAAAAAAAAAAAAAAAACCCTCGCTGTAAAAATATCCAGGCTGTCAGCCCAAGTTGTATAATACCGAATAGGAAATTTCACCCCCCGGTCAATTTTCCTTTGATAATGTGCATCAGTTCCCGGAAGTTGTTGGTCAGTTCCCACTAACTGTTGGACTAAGGCCTCGGGGAATTCTGAGGCGGTATGCAAGTAAAGAGCCATCTTTATCTCGGATCTCGGCATGGCTGATAGAGGATGGAGAGGTGGAGAGGTTACAAGGTAGCATAGTAGGTGCCCTTACAATTCATATAATTAGTACACATACATAATTAAATATTAGAAATCTTACATTACCTTTTTGGGGGAATCATTAATCGTATTGAGCATTACCTTTGTTATCTTTCAGTGACCATTTCACGATATATTGATTTCAATAGACAGATCCCAACTGGGCTGTTTGCGGGGGCCAAGAACTTGCAGAACGCAGAGATACAGGTGCGAGACAAACCAGAGCAACCCCCTTACTGCTTACTACTATGGGCGTGCAGGTGGAGTTTGAGGTGGTCTAGTAGAGTGACCTGCTTCCCTACCAGGAAGGGGTATTCGGAGAGCACCTGAGGTGGTACAGGTATATCACACAGTGGTAGAACCTCTCAGTATATGTATACGGGGGAGCAGTTGGATTAACGTAGATTCTATCACACAAAACTTGAAGAACGAAGGAAATACAAACCCCAGCGCCAATATCGATGTGAATGGCATGCTTCTCTCAGCACCGTTCCCCCGGGCACTTCAGTCCTCCACTTTCTGCACAGCAACAGTCTTCCACCCTTCCCAGCCCGTGCCCTCCTCACCTTCCCCATTTTTCCAGCCCCACACTACACAGTAATGCCGGGCTAATAATTTCCACTCTTCTACCTCATCCAACATTTCCAGCCTCGCTAGCCTCTCTTTCTCACTTTGCCTGATCCAGCTCTCCCAAATCCAATCTATATCCCCGGCAGCTTGTCCACCTTTGAACCCTAGCACCTTTAATCTCTCTTTCTGCTTTGATAGAGTACTATATTTCTTCAGGGTTTGCAGGACGATTCCCCTTGTGGCTAGGTTCTGAATCATAACCCTTCCAAAGGCATCACCAGAGCCTATTGGCTCGTATAGTACTATTGACAAAGGATGGGACGCTTTAAATGTACTGGTGAAAAAGGTAAGAATTGCATCTGCCTCGATGGGGGCAAGGTATATGAGGCAGCATTCGGATATGATGAGAGTTGGTATAGTTGTTTCAATTGTGGCGGGGAGGGGTGATGCGGGAAGACCAGGTTTGAGGAAGCGAATATCTATAGCATGAAGGTAATAGTCGGGAGATGTAATATTTCCAGTATTTAGGTCAATGTCAACGGTATTTACCGGAGAGCAAGTTTGTTGGATTGATAGTGATGATGGCGTAGGTGTTGCTCTTCCATCCCCACCATTGCCACCAACATCATGACCAGATGTGGTATTTCCTCTAGGCTCCAGTGCTTTCGATAACACACCCCACCTCTTCACCCTCTCTGCTTTTTTCCTTGCTACTTCCGCAAAATCCATTTCATGATACACTAAGCCTCTAGTCCACTCCCCACCCCTCTCCTTCAACCTCCAATATCTTGTATCACTTCCCGCACCCAAACTCACAACTTGCTTCTTCTGCTCTGTAGGCACACTCTTCAAGAACTGCACTACTAGTTCGTCGATTGCCGTAGTCCTAGTATACGTCCCCCTATTTATCAACGGGAACCGCCTTGGTTGATCATTATCACCACCCGTATGGAGTAAAGCTGCATATGGATCAACAAGATAGCCAAGATTAACTGCGGCAAGGCGGGAACCCGAAGCATCAACGTCGGTTTGTTGGACAATATGGTCCTTGTCTTGTGGTGTGGTTGGGTGGAATCTCCCTGCTCCCGAGTACGAGGACATTGGTGGCGTAGATGAGAACCGATCTGGTGGAGACGCATCGCGGGGTAAGACCTCGTGACGTAGATACCTATGCCAAGACCTTGTGTGCAACTAAGCTAAGGACTTTGAGGACAGTACCCTTTTGGGTAGTACTACCTAATTAAGCTTGGGGTTGATGCGCGGACGGACGTATACCGTGTGTTGGAAGCCAGGCAGCCTATGTAATACTCACAATACTCAGCGTACCAGCTGTGACCAGGGCCAACAGTTATATCCATATAAAACTGGGCATGACTGAGCCGACTAGTCTGGTTGGCACTGAGCCGACCTGATTTGATTTATTTTAGAGTTGCGATAACTGACTAGTGATAAACGTGCGACGGAGCTAGGTAGTCTAGTACATTATGGTATTTCAGGCACTGGTCTGATTTGAGGTTAGATGTCCCATCATACCCTACCTATACCTTGCACGCTTTGGCGTAGCCGGCGGAACAGCTCGTGGGATTGAACAGCAGAAACGCACCCCAAAATTGATATCCAGTACGTTTTTAGCCCTTAGCGGAGCTACTGGGAGTCGGACACGATTTACACACACCAAACGGTCTGGGCATGGACACAGGTGCCGGTAGAACGAACCAGCACCTACCTACCAGAAACTCATATGGATAAAAAATAAAATTGCACCCGCATTATATTTGCCTAGTCGCATGTTGATCCTGCAGTACATTAGATCGCATTAGGTATGAACTCTCTTCAATTTTTACTGACATTGATCCACAGGTTGCACAGGTGCATGACCTTGTACCAGTCACTTTTGTCTCATGAATTGTACGACCTATTTTCTGTAGCTTCCCTGGGGCTACTGAGACAGAGCGTAATAATGCTATTGTTACGATTGTTTTTATTGTTCCAGAACAATAGAATAACCCCTGTAATTCCATTTCCCCTCATGCACGGTAATTATATATAGACTAATCTCTTTCCAATGTCCACTCCGCATATCCATGAATTAGTTACCTGCTAGCATGCTGTCTCATTGGCAAAATTGCTACCGTGTGATGTCGGGCCCTCAAAATCGTTCCTTTTTCTCCACTTCTCCTTTTCTACTACTCACCACCTGCGACAAGGTTTTTATCCAAAAACCCATTCATTCATTTGAACGCACGATATTCCGTTTTCGGAATTCAGTCACTCCTTTAGACCGCTATTAGTTTGCCTATACTGGATTAGGGGGTTTCCGATTCTCAACTTATCAAACCGAGTAAATTGTACCAGTTCATCCGATTATAATTCCGACTCGGCAATAAATTTGATATCTGAGGATATAACAGTCAACCGAAATGCACGCCACTATCCTTTTCTCGATTGTTGTTGCCCTTGCTCAAGGCGCCTGTGGATTTGTCTCCCTTGGCCAAGTTCCAGCAACCCCTGCCCATCGTGTCGATTCTGGAATTCTGTTTAGGAGACAGGAAGTTTGTGATTCTGCTTCTGGCTGTACGTTCTTTTGCTTCCGCTATGTATTCATCCTAGGGGTCAGAGGATGAGTAGGCTGACTTTGGGCGCCCCGTAGTGTCTTGCCGTGTTGGTGAATATTGTGTGGTAATTAATGGTAGAGTTGGGTGCTGTCCTGAAGGGTAAGCCCAAGAATGGGATATCCAAGAAGTGTTCAGACTGACCCAAGGGGTGCTTCTAGGAAAGTATGTGGTAGTATCAGGACCTGCGTGGATCATGACACCTCGGGGTGCGAGAAAGGAGGAACTCTTGATGGCGCGCTCTGCTGGTATTGGAACTGTCCCAACACCCGTTTTTCAGTTGATAATGACCAGTTAAATGAAGTGACGCCAATGTTCCCTACTGCAATACCATCGACAACACTCAATTCTGTGATTCTGTAAAACAGGAAGTCATTACCAAGACCATAACATCAACCACCACGGCCTGCCCTCACTCTAATGCCACCGCAACAATCACCCGAAGCTATCCATCATCTCCTGCTGGCAATACTACGACTACTTATATCCTGCCGACGCTCACACCCTATCCATCAGGAAAGGAGCCAAAGGTTACCTTCACCGTATCGACCGAATTGCCCACTACACTCGTTGTGGCTAAGACTAGCTCCTATAATGTCCCAACTGCCAATGCCACCTCAACCATTCCAGTCCCCAGCAAACCCGCAATGGAGGGTAACGCAGTTGCATCTAGTGTCTCGTTCAGTCTAATTCTTGGAGGCATTGCGGTTGCCTTCATGGGTATTTTATTGGGTTGAGCAGCCAACGCTTATGGGGTTGGCCTTATGCCCGTCCAACTATTAACCTTGATACCGAGCTAGTCTCAAGCTCTGGGCTATTTTCTTTTGTCATATGACATACCCTTCATATTTCTGTTGTTGGGACTTCCCCTTCTTTAGGAAGGACCCGGGTGCGATTTTATATGATTATTTGGGTTAAGGGTATCTCCTTCCTTATTCTGGCTTGTGTTGTTTTCCAGAGTTTCTCGAGGTATAACAATCATCTGCTGGACGTACTAGTGAAATCACTCGCGATGATGTTTATATTCGTGGAGTTCTAGATATTTTCATCTTCCGTGAGAAAAAAGCAGCCGAAGAAGCTCGGGTACGTCATAGTCGGTCGGTCGAGCTGTAATATACATGAGTATTTATTAGTTTGGTTGGCACACGGGTTGAGATGACAATTGCATATCTGTGGTCTGGTTGGCACAACACATAACTCGGCATCTACAACTATTAGGGCACTTCAATAAGTTCCTACAATCCGAGGTTGAGCCAGCGGTTTCGGCAGCGCCCACCGGCCCTATCACCGGCCTCACATCGGCACATGTGCACGTGCCATCGAAATCTATCCCCCTAACTCAGGGGCTGCGGGTATTACCGCATTGGGTCATATCCCGTCCAGCTAACTTCCTTTGGGCTGGTATTGTAGACGCTATTAAGAAGTTAATTTTAAACTTTTTAGATGTAAAGTAAAAGGTCGTACCGAGTTTTCGAACTTGGTATCGTGAGGTTGTGAAACAAGGATTCAAATATCGGCCATTTGTTTCGAGTGGTACGCAGGGGTGCGCTGCACCTTCTGACCCATGCCACACGCACTGGATAATTTCCAGGAACCAACAGTTGGAATAAGGCAGGGAGCCAAAGCCGATGAGAATTGCTTCATCGCGGATATTGGTATATATATACATATATGTCAATATATAGAGTACCGGTATATACCGGTAGAGTACAGATGTAGGTACTTACCTACTTATAGCCAGGAACCTGCTAATGCTATGTGGCGAGCCTGTCAGTTTGAGCCACAATGACAATCTGCAAAGATCAGCTGCACTTCATGGTCCTACACGTACTTGCTGTAGTGCGCGGTTTCGTCTCGTACCACAGTTGATATTGATCACGAGAGGGGTTTGGCTGCACAGGCTGGATACCAGGTATTGGACTAATACAGAACGGTGATGCAGGGGCCAGCATCCCAGCCCCTGAGGACCGTGCAGCTCCGCCAAATTTTGACTGGCTCGTCCCGTCCTGTACCGTACGCAGACTTGAGGGTCCTCGAAAAGGGAGCCTGTGAACCCAGATGCGGAGCTGAAGTGGGTAGGGGGGCGCCAAAAGGTACCCTTCTCTCTACCTATGGATACAGTCTCAATCATAAGCTCATTGAAGTACTAATTGCGTGTCTTGCTTCGCATACTAAGTACCATCTCTTCTTCCCTCTTGCTGTCGTGGGTCTGCTGTGCGTTTCAGTTCAACCTTTGAGATGGTACATGGGATCGCATTGATCGTCGAGGACCAAGTGTACTCTACAGGTGCTTCAAAATCCAGGTCTAGCTGACCAAGGCACAGCCAGTCGGTAATCCCACCCTCCCCTATCCATACAAACTCAACATAATCTTCGCATGGCAGACAAAGCGGCCACTTCTTTCACTATTCCCCAAGACGCCTGACTCCCCTGAACAAATATTGCCGTTGCTCAACAGTGCTGGTGTCACAGGCAGCTCTTCATCCGGCAGCATCGACCTTTCGGAGCCACATTTCCAATTGCTACGGTTTCCTCCGCCTTACGAATATTCTCTGCTTGTTGACTACGATTCTCAAGCATACCATATATTTGCTTACACCCTCCATCAACGGGCAGCACCTGGATGCCATAGCGTTTCGATCAATTGAGAGACACAGGCATTACAATTTCAATCACTGCGAAGAAGCCCGTGGCTTTGGGGACGATCAAACATTTCCGGGTTCAGGTGTGGTTTGTGGTCAGCATGGTGCATGGCTGTCGTGTTCTATCGTAACTAGCAAAACGGCTACATAGGAGTTTCGTCTAGTAGTTTTGGAGATCATACTACTGGGGCACCTGGGACTTAAACTCTTGTACCAGGTTTGCCTCTTCTTTATATCTGTTCTAAGTTGAGTGAAAGCTAATATAGGGCCCATTCAGGGTCCAATTGCGCAGGTCAGCGATTCAGAATAGACCCCTTCACACCCGATCTGCGTCGGCAGCGCTGATCTTCAGCAGTGGACCCAACTCCACAAGATGTCGTGGCTTAATACCCCCAATTCTCAGATGTCCCTAACCGTAGAGTCCCTAGATGGGGATGAAACCGACTACTATACAGATGCTCCCCTTCCGAGTCCCATAAACACTCCATACCGTACACCTCAATTATCACGGAAAAGTTCATATCAGCGCGATCCATCATTTGCCCCGTCACCTCCATCAGGTCCCGGAGCACCTCACCATAATCGAGTGAGCTTGTTGACACAGGACCCTTCTATGGACGAAACAATTTCGCTGCTAGACCCTCGGCGGTTTACACCCACGTTACATGCCAACTTAGTCGCTGAAATTTTGTCTTTGCGTAGGGAGCTAGAATCTAAAGCCCAATTTATCGATTCACTGGAACACGACTTGTCTAAGGCACGATCGGAGCAGGAAACAGCAACCACATCCATAGCATCAGCTCAGCGTGAAGCAAGGGAAGTGAAGCGGAAGCTTGCTGCAGCAGAAAATGACTCTGCCGTGGATGACGTTGCGAAGGAACGTGATTCTGCCGTGGAAACCATAGGAGAGCTGCGAAGGCAGGTTGAACGACTTACGAAAAATCGGCGCATAGCGGAGGAAGACGCTGAAAGAACCAGGAAGCTTGCCGAAAGAGATGCGGAAAGATGGGAAGAAGTCAAGCGGGGTCTTGAGAGGAGAGCCCATGTAGCAGAAGGAAGGTTAAAGATGGTATTGGAGGAGCTTGCTGCTGCAAGCACGAAACCTCAGGATGAGCCTCGGCCAGATACAGCTTCCGAGACAGAAGGGACGGAAACCGGCAGTGTTCACATGGCGGGAAGTGATACAGCAAGTATCCGAACGATTAGTAGGTCAGGCCATAGGCCCCAGAGCTTTATGGCAGGTGACGATGTTGCAGAACGATTTGGTGTTAGGTTCAGTCACTTGGGATTTGGCCAAACCTTGGCGGATGAATTGAATTTTCCAGAGGAAGAGGGTGAGGACCCAGGTGATGAGGGAGAGGAGGAGGGTCTAGAGGATGAAGAAGAGGAACTTGAAGGAGAGGAAGACGAGATGGAAGCTGACGAAGGAAGCCACGAAGAGGACGAAGCTGATGGTTATCCTAGCGAGTTAGAGGAAGCGGAAGGTAGTCTGACACCGATGCAGCACGAACGTGTGCCAGTGGCCACCTCTGAGGTAGCTGTCCAAACAGAAGCTGAGCCACCACAGAGTCCTGTGACTATCATTGATCCCCAACAGCGGCTTGCTCTAGCTGAAAAAGAGGCCGAGCTTGCCCATGTGATGGAGCGAATAATGGAACTGGAAAGCAAGCTTAAATTGAGAGAAAAAGAAGTCGCAGAGTGGGAACGACAAGATGTAGAACGCTGTTTCCTTTTGCGGGAGAAGGAGGAGAAACTTGCACATACAGAGCACATCCTTGCTGGGAAAGAACAGAAATTGGAAGAACAGGATATGCGACTGGAAGAACTATCACTCTTTGTGGAGACCTCATTGAAGGAGGTCACTAAGGAGAATCGTATGGTGACAACGGGAATGCAAACTGCTGAAGCGGAAGCTGAAGCGAAACGAAGATCACTGCCTTTATCATCACAACCCAAAAAATACACTACTGGATCATGCCAGACCGATCCACTCCCTCCGCCTCGCAAAATACTATCCCACTGGCCTCCTAAACCCCCGCCAAAGCTTCCAGTATCTACTGGGACACAAACTGTTCCATCTGTATTACCTACAGCTCCAAAAATTGCCCCACCCGTGTCGGCGGGGACCCAAACCGACTTACCACCTTCGCCGCCTCCCACACCAAAACCAATCACCCTGCCTGCAGTCTCTTCTGGAGCACAGACGGATGTTCCTCTAACCCCTCCTCCGCCCCCGCCGCCGGTGTCTTCCAGCACCCAAACAGACCTGCCTCCATCCCCGCCCCCTTCTCCAAAAGGTGTACCACCACCTCCAGTATGTGCAGGGACCCAGACAGATGCACCTCCAACTCCACCACAGCCCCCACCGCCTGTGACTGCGGGGACTCAAACAGAACCTATTTCATTGCCATCAGCACTTAACAGGGCTGCTCCACCCCCACCACTTCTTCGTGTTATTCCAACTATTCAAGTTATTCCACCGCCTTCCACTCCACCAGCAATCTTTGCGCCTCCATGTATGAGAGACTCCACTGCTCAAACTTCACCTCCAATCTCACGAAGTGTCTCAATGCAGACTGACCAGGTCAAGGCTGATCCTGTTACAATCAAGTTTGCACCTACATTGCTACCTTCAGCTCTACTATCAAGTGCAACGCCATTACCATTGCCTGATACGGGCCCAGCGCCATCTCTCCCACGGCGAAGTTCTAAGAGGGCGGCCCGGAAAGACCTTGCTCCTGCCCTAGTAGCGCAGACGCCAGATTTTGGGGGGGTCGTTCTCACTGAAGAGCCTTCCGAAGACCTTGATCTCGGTGCAACGCCACCTCCAATTAACAAGGGTAAAGGGAAAGCTAGAGATAGCTTCTCAATCTTGCGGCCTTCTCGGATCAGTGCTCTATTCCCTGGTTCCTCACTTGATATGCTTGGATCGTCTGATGATGAGTCCCTAAATCTGAGTGATGGTGAATATAAGACTGTACTCTCGGCACCTAAGCCTCGGAAAAGATTTTCACGGAATCCAGCACTCTCGGAAAAGCCCAATGCTAAACAGTCTAACATCCGAAGAAACGCTTTGATAACGAGTGGTTCACAGGCTCATGTCAGCACTTCGATGGCTAGAAGCCCTAGCTCAGCGAGCGGAGGTACTGTCGCAGTTGGACCACCATTCCCAGTCCCAACTAGGTTTAGTTCAAGAAAGGTTACTCCGACTGGAAGTGAAAGGACTGATAGTCCTATTCCGTTCCATGGCCTAACGAGGAGCACTGGGAGGAGCAGACGTAACCCCTCTCTGCGGAAATCGAGATCTGCCACCCAACTGAGTTCGACAATCTCACAACGAGAGAGATCGCCTCCCCCGCCATCAGCATCTACTATAGCGCCAGAGGGCTCATACCCACCTCTTCCCCGAGATGAGGTTCGTCCGCGCTCTCCAGCTTTCCCTACACGAACCTATGAGACAAAATTTCAGACTACGAAATATGACAATAGAAATGACAGTAAATATGACCCCAAAAATGACATCAGAAACGATATTAACTTTGAGAGTAAATACGAAACCTCACCACAAGCCCTCCATTCCCCTAATACGTCGAATACTGGCAATGCCACTGTCGAGAGTGCTCAACAAACCAGTGTTGTGGATGCGATTGCGCAGACTATGGTTGGTGAATGGATGTGGAAGTACGTAAGACGGCGGAAATCATTTGGGGTGCAGGATTCTCCCAACGGGTGGGATGGTAAAGATGATGGTATGGGTGGTGGACAAAGGCACAAACGCTGGGTCTGGCTTGCTCCCTACGAAAGGGCAGTTATGTGGTCGAGCCGACAGCCGACAAATGGAAATGCATTGTTAGGCAAGAGT
>Ga0307514_10004308_pt1 | contig 13125 bp, 15 predicted proteins | sample 16_EM_MG_FD_203088 | JGI IMG/M metagenome (GOLD analysis project Ga0307514, IMG submission 203088) | Populus trichocarpa ectomycorrhiza microbial communities from riparian zone in the Pacific Northwest, United States - 16_EM | ecosystem: Host-associated > Plants > Roots > Unclassified | place... | reverse complement strand
CCATATGGATATGTCCTGCTCCAGATCGAATCCATGATACCAGTATCCATCCCTGTTCCCATGGCTGGTGCCATCTATAAATATGTCCACCCAGTATCCATCACATTAATACAGAAATTATCCTACATATTTAAATCAATTGCTGGAAAGCCCTGTTGATGGGAGACCTGATAGGCTTGACATCCTTCCAGAAGTCGATGGTAGCAAGAGCCCCTGTTATGAATTCGTCAGCATCACATACTTGTGTAGCCTGGGACTGTAGATACTTACTCTTGGTAATTCCCTCGACATTGAACTCAAACTTGTTGTACACATCCTTGTATGGACCAGAGGCACCGAACCTGTTGAGGCCGAATTGCTCATGAGAGTATTTCTCCCAACCAAGGGTAGACAGGACCTCAATGCTCAAGCTTGGAATACCGTCTGGAAGGACAGATAGCTTGTACTCCTTGGGTTGGGAGTCGAACACCTCCCAACATGGCAAAGAGACAACTCGAGCAACGACGTTATGTTTATCCTTCAAGTTCTTAGCAGCATCAACAGCAATACCGACCTCCGACCCAGTAGAAATGAGGGTAATATTGGCATTCTCAGCCTCAACACAGGCGTAACCACCTTTGATAGCCCCCTCAATGGTAGAGCCCTCTAACTGAGGAAGGTTCTGCCTAGACAAGGAAATGATGGATGGAGTATGCCTGGAAACAAGGGCGATATAGTAAGCGGCGGATGTCTCGTTACCGTCAGCAGGGCGCCAGACCATGCAGTTGGGAAGAGCTCGGAAGTGGGCGAGAGTCTCAATGGGCTGATGAGTTGGCCCATCCTCTCCCAATCCAATGGAGTCGTGGGTGGCGACCCAGATGACTTGGTGGTGGGACAAAGCGGAAAGCCTGACAGCACCAGCCCCATAGGAGACGAAGTTCAAGAAGGTACCAGAGTATGGGATGATAGTTCCATAAGCGGCCAAGCCGTTCATGATGGCACCCATACCGTGTTCGCGGACACCATATCGGATATACCGCCCGGTCCAGTCACCGAGTTTGGTTGATGGGGGCTGGAAATCAACAGCGTTCTTTGCCCTGGTCAAGTTGGATCCAGTAAGGTCGGCGGAACCACCCATAAGTTCTGGGATGACGTCAGCCAACTTGTTAAGAACAGTCTGAGAGAGTGTTCGCGATGCAATAGCGGGATCTGTTGGCTTGTACCTGCCTCTCTGTTAGCTCCACTGCTAATGCCCCCGAGGGGATATTTGAAACTTACTCTGGAAGGTGCTTCTGCCATCCCTCAGGGAGTTGGCCAGCCAGCCGTCGAGCCAGGTCGGCGTGGAGCTCCGGATGCACCTCCTTGTACTTAGCGAAGAGCTGGTCCCAAGCCTTCTCAGCAGCGGCACCACGGGCAGCTGTCTTTGCATAGAGGTCATAGACCTCTTGCCGAATGTCAAAGGACTTGGTTGGGTCAAACCCGAACTTCTCCTTCACTTGGGCAGCATCAGCAGCCTTAAGGGGAGCTCCGTGGACACTTCCGCTACCAGCAAGCTTAGAACCATATCCAATAGTGGTAGTAAGCTTGATAACGGATGGCTTATCCGTGACACTCTTTGCAGTGGCAATAGCGCGCTCAATTGCCTCAAGGTCATGGTCACCGTCCTTAACCTCCAAGGTGTGCCATCCGTAAGCCTCAAATCGCTTCAAGACATCCTCAGTGAATGCGCAGGCAATGTCACCGTCGATACCTAGGGGAAATTAGCATTCATCATGCATAACGGGCATCGCCAAGACATACTGATCTTGTTGTCGTCGTAGAAGGCAATGAGGTTGCCAAGTTGAAGGTGGCCAGCTTGGGAAGCAGCCTCAGACGCCACACCCTCCATGGCACATCCATCACCGAAGAATACAAAGGTGTGGTTGTTAATAAGCTCATATCCAGGCTTGTTGAAGACAGCGGCAGTGTGTTTCGCAGCAATGGCAAGACCAACAGCGTTGGCGAACCCCTGCCCAAGAGGGCCAGTTGTGACTTCTATACCAGGTGTGTCGTGCTATGATTCCTTCTTAGTTATTAGGACTTGGGGGTATAGAATTTCTCGATTTCACTTACGGCCTCTGGATGCCCGGGAGTGATACTTCCGAGTTGCTGTAAACAGTCAGTTTATTCGAAAACATTAAATCTTGGAAAAACATACACGGAAGCTCTTGAGGTCATCTAACGTGACCTTGTATCCGAAGAGGTGAAGCAAAGCGTACTGGAGCATACAACCATGGCCATTTCTGTTTCAAATCAGGTCTCAGTTAGCTTACGTCATGACCCCTGTAGAGACGGCGATAAGGATAAGGCGAAACTTGAAGTCCCCATGCAATGCCAGATGCCCATCCCTCATACCCTACCACAAACATTGACAGAGAATAGAAAATATCTCGACTTACGAAAGAACGAATCGGTCCCTATTTAGCCATTTGGGGTTGGCAGGGTTGAAGGTCATGTGCTTGTTGAACAAGACGTGAGAGGCAGGTGCCAATCCCATGGGAGCACCTTCGTGCAGCCCGCGTTAGCTTTTGCACGAAAAGTCATTGCATCAAGCGGCCATGGGCTTCTTACCTGGGTGTCCACTATTTGCCTTGCTGGTGGCATCGACCTGTATCCAGGCAGTCAGTTCTCTGTGACTCTCCAGTACAGGTAAGTAGGTTCGCTTACCGCCAACACACGGATGCTGTTGATGGCCAATCGGTCAATCTCTCCGTATGCCATTGTGAATATATGTCAAGCGTCTAAATAGGTGATGGGAATAACGTCTCTCAAGAATTTGCTCGGAAAATCGGTTTGAGGAGAGAACAGAGTAGAGAGACAGAGAAGGAGGACAGAGAAGGGGGACAGAGAAAGAGAGGGACAGAGGCTAAGTACTTAAGAAGTAAGTGTTTTAGGTGGTGGGGTAAAAATGTGGGACGGGTCCAGAACTGTTGAGGGGTTATAACTGTTTCCTGAAGCTTGCTGATACAAAAAGGAAAAAAGATTACTTACCATGATGCCCACTACGGGCTCAGCAGAAACTTGGCTAGCAGCCGGATTCTTTTTTTGCCCTTAGAAAATCTCAGTTACATTAAGCATACTTTAATATTGCTAATGTGGAAGCTCTAGATCTTTACACTCCATCTAGAATTCTGAGATGGCCACAGCCCCCACTGGCATCTCCGCGCGCGCCGTACAAGTACCCCTCATAGATCTGCTCCTCCGCGGGGTTCCGCGGAGGTAACAACCTCATAGCTCTATGAAGTTCGCCGATAAGGCAACTACCGACGAAACATAAAACCACATTCGGCTAGATCACGTGCCGATGATACCTCGCTTGGCGCTTGCACATGACCTCACCCCACCACTCGGTTCTGAAAAGCTCCAATTTCAGATATCAAAAACTATGGCAGGTGAAGATAAAGAAAAAGCAGAGAAGCTTGCTGCAGCTCGGAAGCGGGTAAGCTGAGTCATATATCAATATATTCTAAGCTTCCCACTCCAGGAAACGCGGACTGACGCCTGCTCTTTTGCACTAGGTAGAGCAACTGAAGAAGCAGAAGGAGAAGGCTGGAGGAAAGAAGAAGGACAAAGCTGAGGGCTCTGAAGGCAAAAAGGAGAAGAAGGGCAAGAAGAAGGCCGAGGGGGGTATTGAAGAGAGTGCTACTCCCACTCTTGCTGCCCTGGAGCTGGAGGCAGAATCTACGGTTGATATTGAAACTTTGGAAAAGGATGCCGAAGCTGAGAAGAAAGTCCCCGCGGGGGAGCAAGAGGGACTGAAAGAAGAGGACCCAAATGCTGAGGAGCAGAAAGAAGAGACAAAGGATCACAAAAAGTACAACCTGCCTTAACATTTATACAGAAATGTTGGCTGACTTGGAAAATTCAATAGGGATATGCATACCGTCCCAGAAGAGCCAACTGAAATAGCCACCCCAACCCCACAGGCCGAGCCATTACCTCTCACGACTTCCGTAGCTAGAGCATCCCACTCTCGGGCCGCCTCATTCAGTGCCAACCGAGACCTAAAACAAACCCTTCGCCGCCCGTCGATCTCCTCAGCTGAGCTGCTACGCTCTTCCGGTGCAGCACGCTCACCCAAACCTCTCTCCCCTGCGGAAATGGCCCCTGACATCTACAGGAAACAGGCGGAAACAATTTCGATGCTGACCGAAGCCAACGAGAGACTGGGGGCTGAGGTGAAGGCATTACGGGAGCAAGGAGAGAAGCTAGGTGCGGAGGTCATGAAGAAGGAGGAAATGGTAGAGGAAATGGAAGAATTAAAAGGTGTTATGGAAGGACTGAAGAGGAAGACATCTGAGCTGGAGAAAGAAAAGGAGGCTAGGGGAGGGGAATTGGAGAAGCTGGTAGGTCAATAACCCCACGTGCGATCTCACTACGAGTGGTTTATGAAGTCATTCACTAAATCCGCATTTTCAGAATTCAGACCTCGAGACATCTAAACGGCAAGTCAACCTCCTCAACTCCCAAATCTCCTCCAAAGACAAAACAATCTCCGAGCTCCGCTCCACTGTATCCCCAAACAACACCTCAGCAGAGGATACCGTGGATCTCCTCAAATCAAAGGAAGACCTTATTGAGTCCATGGAAATGGAGATCTCAAAGCTCCGTCTGGACCTAGACAAATCTACCAAACCCCTCACCGATGCGCAAGCCCGTGCCGCTAGTCTCGAAGCCCAAATCGCTGACACAGAAACTAACACCACTTCCCTCACATCTCAAGTCGAGGAATTGAAAGTTAAACTTGAGAAAGCCTCTGAGCGGCTTGCCACTGAAGGGGCAGCGAGGGAATCTGCTGAGGCGAGGATTAGGGAAAGGGATGCACAGGTGGAAAAACTTGAGGCGGCGGTGAAAAAACTTGAAGCGCAGGTTGCCGGGTGGGAGAAGGACCATAGCACCTTGAAGCATCTCTACAAGGAGACAGATACCATTGCGCAGATCGCACAGAGGAAATCAACCTCTCTAGAAACAGAAAATGCAGAGCTGAGGAAACAATTACAGGAGCTTCGCGATCGGTCTACAGAATTCCGGAGGGGCACAGGATCGATGCAAGCCGACGACGATATCCTCGACACCCTCGAGGACGACGGACGTCAAAGGCTAAAGCGGCGAATAAGGGAGCTGGAGACGTTGTTGGAGGAAACTAAGCAATCCCAGAAGGACCATAGGAGGAGGATGTCTGAGAAGGCGGGGTTCCAGGAAGTACAGTTTTTGGGTAACTTTCCAAGTATTGAGGATGATGAGGATTTCCTGCCCAGTACAGATGATGAGGGGAGGATGGGGCAAGAGGCGCAGGAGGCGGAGTGGAGGGAGAGAGAGGAGAGGTTGTTGGAGCTGAAGAAGGGCCTGGAGAAGTGGAGGGGTTATAGGCTAGATTTGACGATGGTGCCAGGGAGGGCGGGGTGGAGTGGGCAGGGGGGATGGGGGGAAGTTTTCGAGGTGTAGGATTTATAATATGGGGATGTGTAGTTGCGGTATTATTTGGGTAGTGGGCGTTATTGCTGGATATCTGTTGTTTGATCCATGACTTTATTACCCTGAACTCGAATCGCTTCAATTCTATCCTGCAGGGTTGGCAAGAAGGCAAGCGTGGGATGGTATTATATTGCGTCTTGCTATGTCATTCGCTTGCCCTCCCTAGTATTAATTCTATGTGATATGTACAATTCATAGGATGGATATTGACAGGTTTTTCCCCCTCTCATGCCTTCTTCATGTTTGCAATAGACTAAGGCAGTAGAATGGTACTTGTATATCGCGGAACCTGACGCAGGTTTTTGCACGGGCTGTTTTGTGAGGCATGGGTAGTGGGTAACACCTCTCCTAAGCTTGAACTATCCCCACTCTCACAGATAAGAAGGAATAAATAGCTCCAAACAAAATCTCCTCTACTTCCCCACCTCACAAAACGCTCTATAGACCACCAACCTCTCCTTCTCTGCCACTAGCTTCACCTTTGCCGTTGCCCCCACAAAGTACACCCACCCCTTCCTCAACTCCTCTCTCTTCGACCCCACCTCAATCAAGCCCCTTTCCCTTTCTACAATCAATATTCTCGGCCCCTCAATCCCGGGAATAGCCCCCTCTTTGCCCTTCTCCAAATATGTCTTTAACATAGTAAACTCCTAAGTTGGCAGGTCATAGAGCATACGATGTTCTGTCCCCCTGAGCGCGATTGGGGCTATCTCCTGTTCTTTGGGGGAAGTATAGTTATATGTCAGCATATCAATAAGGTTCTTGACGTCTTTGAGTTTAGGAGTGAATCCCGCGCAGACAACATTATCTGGCGAGACCATGCATTCCATGATGTCACCAGATAGATATGTGTGGGGCTCATTTGCACGGAGGAACATTGCTTCCCTGGGGTGGAGGTAGACGTAGTTAAGGAGGGAGGTATTGAATAGGCCAATACCATTTGGGGATTGTGAGTTTAGGCGGGGAAGGAGGTTGGAGAGGGTCTTTGAAGAGACTTGGCCATTATTTGTGGCTGGGAAGGAGTCGGGTGGGTTATTGCGAGGTCAGCTAGTGCCTGAGATATGGTATTGTTGGAGGCGGACATGTAGAGAGAGCGCAGGGCAGACTTATTTCTCTGGCCTCCTTTGTGCTTTTCCCCCCCGGAGCTAGTAGTGTTGATGAAAGCATCGGCCTCGCCCTCACCGACTAATTTCCTCAATGGTAGGACGACCTTTAGAAATGCAGTGATCTCCTCCAAAGACCTGAACCCACAGAACCCATTGAACGCAGACACGGCAATTGCCATTTCCGGTTTATGGTTATTATCGGGGTAATTCTTTAGATCTTGGGCGTGAAGACATTTAGCAAGTGACTTGTCAGGGTGGGCTTGGATGCTGAGGGCCTTGCGGGTGGAGAGGGCTTTGAAGAGGAGTGGAAGGTTAGGACCATATTTTTCGATGACAGAGAGGGAGAGGATAAGGTTGAGTAAGGGGCAGTTGGTTGACACGGAGGTTGGGGGGGGGTGCCAGAGTTGAAACTGGGAATTGGCTGCTGCGGAGTCGGAGTCGAGCTTGCCCGGCTCATATCAGTACTTTTTACCCTCGGGCACCTATAGATTACTTCCAATCATATGAATTGGCACCCTACACAGTGAATTAGCACACAAACATATACACATGCCATAAAGTTCTAGTCCACTGCTGGGCACTAAATACCTTACGGGAGGGTATACAGGAAAACATACCACATTGCAGCCTATAAAACAAGACTTCCAAGACCATCTTGATCATGATCTGCTCCAACTGTCTATTTAATATGTCCGCAGTATTGAGGGGACTCTGCCTTTATACCCAAACAAGAGAAGGACTATGTGTAACTCGTCATAGCCCATATAAGAGGGGCGGGGAGGAGACGGTTTATCCCCCGCAGTTATGCTAAGTCTTGGCAGGAACCGTTTGTTGAACTGTTTACATTTCGGTTCAGTCTGGCGTATAAAAATGTCTCAATTGGCGATGCTGCAGTCTTCTGCAGCTTGCTTCCGTCTTAACCTAGCTTAATGCCCGCCCCTGGGAGCTCATCTACGATAGATGCCCACCCACTCATACATCAATCGTCAATCAATTAACCAAGCAAGCAATGCTGTAGTATACTGTACAGTACGCATTATCCCAACCCAATTGCTCCAATTCTCCGTGACAGGCAAGTCAAAAGCAAAAAAATCCGTCAAGAAAAGCCAAAAGCGAGTGAACCCAGCAAAAGAGAGCAAAGACAGCAAAAGCAGGGGGGTATATAGACAGAGAACCACCCACTAAGAAAATAGCACAATCATGACCCTGGAATTAACGCCAATACGTACGCCTTGGGTGCCCCAATTCATCATTTTCATACAGTGAATGGCGTTCCTTCCCTCAAATCAGCAACAAGATCCTCCACGTTTGTTAGCCATTCGCCAAGTAGCTTCTGCTTCTCTTCAGTCGTTCTTATATGGTGTGAACTTGTGTATGATCCAGATGAGCTGGTTGAACTACCTCGTTTCCTTCCCTCACGATTCGGGGTGGATGGTTTAGATGACATTATGGTCGTTTCGGGCATCAGGTAAAAATAGAGGAACTCGAGGCATTTGAGTTTGACATCTCGGAGGGTACTCCGGTTTTTAAACAGGGACGTTACTGTTGGGAGGCCTTCGAGGGCTTCGAATGTCTGTGGGGTGGAGTTAGACATGTGATAAAAGACAATTGAAACATGCAAGTACATACTCGTGTGTTTTGTGGCTTGTCAAGTAGTGCAGTGACAAGCGTCAAGAGTGTTGCGCATTGCACCGGCCCACTATTTCCTGCATCAAGCAAATCTAGAAGCACCTATAGAATCAAAGCAAGCAAGTCAACACGCCGGTTGACGCATGCAGGTTTCTGCGATGGACTAGAACCCACATTCATATGTATCTCTCGCGCAAATAGATGTCGTGATGGGGGATGAAGCAACAGCAACCCTTGGAGCAGGTCAAGTGATGATAATATCAGATTGTTAGTCTGAGTACCTGTAAACCGCGGTCATGTCAATTTTTGCCCTGCATTACACACCACATAACAAGGCATGGGTACGTACTACTCTTCTTGCCTAGTAATCGCTCCAAGCACGAGATCAACCTTATTGCAACTATAGGTCCATCAGTTCATGGTCTTCCCGGCCTCTACTCATGCAGCTCCTTCGTCGGTGGGTTGAGCAACCAGACTATGCAAGGGCGTGTTTCGACGTACCATTCCACTCGAACCCATTCTGTAGCTTCACAAACTCTCTAAACACTGGGTCCTCTGGCTTCCTGTTCGGCCCTAATGATTCCTTTCCTACAGTCGGGGCGAGACACATCTTGGCCAGCAAGCCGTCTAGATTCCGCAGGCCCCTGCGGATGTGTATTGGGTCGAATGAAGACAGTAGGTCGAACGCGGACGAAAGTAGGGCTTCCATTGCTGGCAGTCAAGCAAGCTGCTCTCTAGTTGATAATAGGATCGGGAGGTTGGGGGAGTTGTGATTAGAATGAGTAGAGCCTGGCGAGGGTCCCGTGCTAAGTTGACTGAATGCCTTGTGTACCAGAATCGAAATATAAGAATCCCTTGTATGATGCTGACCCGGAGCTAAACGTATTAAATGAGTGGTTTACAGTGTAACTCGGGGGGGGGATGTATGATGGTTAACACCCGACAATTGGAGTATTCAAGCTATGGCAGTCCCGCGTTTATCTTATATGCGTGTATGTGTTGTACACTGATCCACTGCTGGGTCGGAACGATAAATAGAAGCAGTGCAGCCAACTCTATCGACGTTCGACGACTGAGGATGTCCGTGTGTAAATGTACAACTTGGAAGGGCGAAGCTTTTCTCCAAGCCAATTGGGGAAGCCAGAGGAGATCAGTTAGACTTAAGGCCTTGGAGGTGAAGTTGCTTGCATACAATTAGCACACAGCGGCAATGGAGCATGGGTCGGCCACTTTACGCCGCAACACGCTCAAGTGCACGAAAAACACGAAAGCAGCACCTCCCCATCAGCTGCCCGGACCTAGGAGTTAAGATACAGAGCGACAATTCGATCATGACCAGGGGTGGCCTCGTGGGGCATCCAAGCAAAAACATTTTTTCTTGGAAAAAGGAAAGAATTCGTATGGAAGCCGTTTCGTATTGAACAGGGCTGGCTACTGCTTGCGGATTTGCAGTGGACAGGAGTGCAGCAGCTGGGAAAACCTGGTCAGCTGGGATATGCATGAATGAATTTGCAGTGGCTGGCAAACACGAGAGGAAACCTCAGCAGCGTTGGGCTATGCCACTTGCGTCGTCCACGTGCAGCAGCGGGGGGAGGGTGTGGATTCAGCCGGGGCGGAGGGAGGCACGAAGCAGAAATTGAATATGGAATATGGAGATATATTTTATTAAAGGGATAGAATTGTTCTGGATGCGTGCACTGTATCTGCCGCACACTGCACGATTTGCGATTTGCGTGGAATTGTGGAGATGCGGGGTTGGTAGATGAATTCAAACCCGACGGCGTGGGTTCGGGAACGGCAATAGAATAGCAATGGAATGTAGTTAAATGAAAAGAAAAGAAAGGAAGTGCAAAGGGCATTTTTCGGTCTCAGTCTTGACATGGAGAGACTGGAGGGATTCTGTAGGGGGTGACATCGGTATCACAAGCAAGATCTGTGACTCGGAGGCTCAATGTCGGCTGTGTGTGAGTGTGAGAACATACAGCGATTTCATATCCTGAGTGGGAGCAAGAAACGATCTCAACCAGACTGTTGCCATCCTACCCTCAGTCCCTGATACACTGCAATGCTCGAACCCGGAGGGAGCGCTTCGAATCCAATTAGGCTTGTCTGTCAGCAACCGAATACATACGGAGAATCCGTCCTCTGTCCTCTACCCGATGGGCGATAATACATACCAATACCTGGCTCACATCACCCAAAGCTAAGGGAGGAACTAGGAATCAAAGTATCGACTTACATGCCTTACAAGCAGCCCGTGGAGCGGCTTCTCGCTGATCCGAATGGCTAGATAGGCCGATACCCCAGCAAAAAAGAAACCGTCCTGGCATAAACACTGTCTGCTGCAAGATGCCATCATCACCACCATTGATCTCGTACCCGGACTGTCGCTCGTGACTCTTGCACCACCATCCGCTGAACATCTCTTGACACTGGACTGAGCTGAGTCACATGCTTAGATAGGGAGCCCCGAAACCCAAGCAAGCCCCACCCTCGGGGACTGTGTACGTAGCCCAACCCACTTGCTGTCCTCTTTCTATTTCTTCGACCTTAAAGACTTCGTTGCCCACCTACAGTCATATATTTCAACTTCCCGTTCACCTGCAAGGAGAAGCAACGGCGGCATCCGTTCCAACCACACGCCTGAGCTGCGCCCGGTTACCTACCAGCCAGCAAGAAGACGTCCACGGACTGACGTGCAGATAGCTAGGTTTGTCCGCTTCTTGCCAGCCTCAAACGAGACCTCTCTGCTGCGGACGGAACACTTGTTATTTGAGCCTGAACGGCCTTCACGCCTACATCAGGCAACACTGAGCTTGGGCTCGTTCCCAGCTCCTCCAGCCTTCCCTACACCTCTAAGGAACGCACACCTTCATGCTTGCTTCGTTCTCACAAATCGCATCGACCATTATGAGCATGGAGGGTGAAGACACCCCAAAAAGCCCAGTGAGCCCGACAGTGGAAGCACTGCACAAGGCGGAGGAAGCCCTGGTGGACCCAATAGCATTGACTGGGGGCAACCATCTGCTTGATGCCCCCCCTTGGGATGCAGAGAAGGAGAAGGTGTTACACTATCACAAAAGGCACAATGTGGGATGTTGCTAACGGAATGGAAAGATACTACTTGACCCATTCGAATATCTTTTAAAAGTCCCTGGCAAGGATATTCGATCCCTCTTGATCACAGCATTTAATGTCTGGCTCAAGCTCCCATCAGAGTCCCTGAAGGTTATCAATAAAGTGGTGGCAATGCTTCATACTGCTAGTTTACTGTACGGGTACCCCGTTCCATTGTGTCGACGACTCTGGTTAACCTGGCTGGTCGTGTAGAATAGATGATGTGGAAGATGATTCTGTACTACGGCGTGGGGTACCGGTGGCACACAAGATATTTGGTGTTGCCCAGACCATCAATTCAGCAAATTATGTGTACTTTTTAGCGTTGCAGGAGTTATCAAAGCTGAATAACCCGGCGTTGATTACAATTTATACAGGTAAGCTATCCGAAAACCGAACTTTGGGGGAAACCTGTATTGATAAGAGGATTCTGTTGTTTTAGAGGAGCTTCTCAACCTCCACAGGGGACAGGGAATGGATCTATACTGGCGGGACTTACTCACAGCACCGACAGAACAGGAGTACCTTGACATGGTCAGCAATAGTACGAACGCTCTGTATATTCCTGTGCGACAGTGCCACATGCTAACCCCGTGCGTCTAGAGACTGGGGGATTATTCCGTCTAGCTGTGAAACTGATGCAAGCAGAGTCTAAGACAGGCTTGTGAGTACCCTTTCTTGGTATCACCTAGCTCTCTCTACTGCAGCCAATCCACAGATACACCCTAACAAATTCAGTGTAACACTGAGGCTAACCCCTCCCTTCCGGGCACAGAAACCTTGTCACACTAGTCAACCTTATCGGACTCACTTATCAAATCCGTGACGACTACATGAATCTCCAGTCTGAGCAGTACTTGAAAAACAAGGGTTTCTGCGAGGATCTTACGGAAGGGAAATTCTCGTTTCCCATAATCCATTCAATTCGAAGTGATCCTACGAACAAGCAGATATTGAATATATTGAAGCAGCAGACGAAGGACGAGGATGTCAAGTTGTATGCTGTGAAGTATATGCAGCAGACTGGGACATTTGAGTATACGAAGAAGGTTATTCAGAGATTGGGGAGGGATGCAATGGGCATGGTGGAGGCGCTGGGGGGGAATGAGGCATTAGAGGCGATTTTGAGAAGGATGTTTGTAGAGTGATTGAGGTAGTGAGGCGAGAGGTCGATATCATGAGATTGGTATCTATTTCCTTTCACACGTCGGGATCTGCTGTTTCGACAGATGGGCGCAGCAAAACACAACAAACTCAACGATTTGATACGGTACTCCGACACTACATGAGATTGCATAACGACACAACACATGGTCTCTCTATTTGGCGTTAATTGGCGTGGTGTGGCATCGGTCAGGGTCGGGAAAAGAGGGTGCTGCACTTGCATACTTGAGATCTGCTTAGCCAATTTGGCCTTGTTGTATTATTTGATTCTTTGAGTTGTTGTTTGGTGGGGGGGCTGGCTTGCGAATATACATGCCGGCAGGAGGCTAGGGGAGCGGGCGGAGGGGTAAATAATAAGAATAAAGAATTGACCGGTAGTAGTAGGAGTGTATGGAGTGTCCCAGGGAGTAGATACATATCTTTTGGTGCTTGATCCAGATTTTACTCGTACTTTATGTAACCTTACTCCCATGCTATGAACAACGCTACCTACTTATGAATATGCCTTGCGGTTGGGTATGCCGAATTAGTCTTGGGATATATGTGATGGATTGACAGATAGGATAACAGGGATTCAGGGTAACAATCTACAATCCCATATACAGCTTGGTGGCAA
>Ga0307514_10004307_pt1 | contig 13133 bp, 20 predicted proteins | sample 16_EM_MG_FD_203088 | JGI IMG/M metagenome (GOLD analysis project Ga0307514, IMG submission 203088) | Populus trichocarpa ectomycorrhiza microbial communities from riparian zone in the Pacific Northwest, United States - 16_EM | ecosystem: Host-associated > Plants > Roots > Unclassified | place... | reverse complement strand
TCTACCATGGTACGTCCCTTCCCGTGAATGATGTGACCAACACTCGGTGGTCATATGTATCTCCAGGCACACAGCTAATCTGTCATGTCATAACAGTTCGACAAACTCGCAGGCCTGGCCATGCTCCTCATTGCCACTGCCGTCTTTTTATACTACTCAATCTGGACCCTTTTGATGGTTAGCCCACTCAATTCCGACCCACAACTACAATTTGTGCGCAGACTAATGTCCCCACAGCCCTTCGTTGATGCCGGTCATCCCCTACACGACCTATTCCCTCCCCGAGTATGGGCCATCAGGATCCCAGTTATCCTCATCTTGATGGGCCTTGCCGTAGTTGGATCTTTTTTGAGTGTTGTCATGATACGGAGTGGCAAGAAGGCTAGGGCAAAGGCTGCGGCGGCCGCTGGAAAGAAGAAGGCATAGACTTTGTACAATGCTTATGTTATTAGAATGCGCAAAATAGCAAAATCATTTGAGCCCAGAAATGCCAAATACTGTATCTTGCATCAGGTAGTACAATATGTCATTTCTCAGTTGAATGCAAATGGGAGCGCTCGATCCAGAGCAGGTTGACTAAATCGAATTTTCTGAGAGTAGTCCTAATACTGATGAGAGTGAGAAAAAGAGGAAAGAAAATGCCATGACCCTATACAAATGAAAAGGAAAATACATGGAAGCAAACAACAGTCGAAGAGAAGATTATAGAAGTGACATTCAGGCCATCAAGACGAGGAGTTAGATCTCCAAAGTGGTAATGACATCTAACCCCATTCGGCCTACTCTCAAACCATCTAAGCGGCCCAAACTATCCCTTTTTCCCCCCAAATTTCCATTCACGCCAGTCCACAAACAAATAAGGAAAAGGGAAAAAAATAGGTGATATTACAAATTTTAGTCCACCTCTTCCATGGCAGACTCAGTGGCCTCCGCAGCGGCGGGAGTCTCTGTGGAAGTAGGGGGCACCTCATCGTCGACAGATTCAACGTCCAAACCAAGAGCAACGAGGGAGTTAATGCGCTTAGCGAAGGCATTGGGGTCTTCAAGAGTGAATCCAGAAGACAAAAGAGCAGTCTCGAATAAGAGAGTGCAGAGGTCGGAGACAGCGCGGCTGTTTCCCTCATCGGCCACCTTGACCTTCAAGGCCTTGATGATTGGAGAAGACGGGGAGATTTCGAGTGTCTTCTTGGAGGCCATGTATGAGCTCATGGAGGTGTCACGGAGAGCCTGAGACTTCATAATACGCTCCATGTTGGCGGACCAACCGAACTGAGCAGTCCTGATAGCAGAGGGTCTGTCCTTGGAAAGCTTATGGGAGACAACAACCTTCTCGACCTTGTCACCGAGGATCTCCTTCAAGGCCTTGACCAATGACTCGTACTCTTTCTCAATCTCGGCGTACTTGGACTTCTCTTCTTCAGTCTCCTCAAGCTCAAAGTCCTTGGTGATGTCAACCAACTTCTTCCCGTCGAACTCCTTGAGTTGGGTCATGGCATACTCGTCAATTGGGTCGGTCAAGAAGAGGACCTCAAAGTCCTTGGCCTTAAGAACGTCCAAGAATGGAGAAGACTGGACAGCCTTGAGGGATTCACCAGTGATATAGTACATCTGCTTCTGATGAGCGGGCATACGGGTAATGTAGTCTTGAAGGGAGGTGGTCTCATCACCAGACTTAGTGGAGTGGAAACGGAGAAGCTTAGCAAGAGCAGGTCGGTTCTGAGAGTCCTCGTGGATACCAAGCTTGATGTTCTTACTAAAGGCAGAATAGAACTTCTCGAACTGATCACGGTCCTCTGAGATTTCGTTGAACATCTCAAGGGTCTTTTTGACGATATTCTTCTTGATAACCTTCATGATCTTGTTTTGCTGAAGAGTCTCACGAGACAAGTTGAGAGGAAGATCCTCAGAGTCGACAACACCCTTGATGAATCCGAGCCACTCTGGAATCAAATCAGTGCAATCATCAGTGATGAAGACACGGCGGACATAGAGTTTGATGTTGTTCTTGGTCCTCTTGGTCTCGAAAAGGTCAAATGGTGCACGCTTTGGAACGAAAAGGATAGCACGGAATTCAAGTTGACCCTCAACAGAGAAGTGCTTGACCGCAAGGTGGTCTTCCCAGTCGTTGGAAAGGGATTTGTAGAAAGAAGCATACTCCTCAGTGGTGATCTCGGTGGGGTTTCGGGTCCAGATAGGCTTGGTCTTGTTGAGTTCCTCCTCGGTGATAGTCTCTTCCTTAATCTTCTTGGTCTTCTTCTTTTTGTCCTCATCTTCATCGACTTCCTCGATCTTGGGCTTCTTGTCCTCACCCTCCTTAACCTCCTCCTCATCTTCATCAGGAACCTCCTTCTCGACCTCCTTGGTGACGTGGAGAAAGATTGGGTAAGATATGAACTCACTATAGGTTCCAAATTAACAAATTTCCATAAACATGCTCCAGAATATATAGGTCAACCTACGAGTGCTTCTTTACAACCTCCTTGATCTTGGACTCCTCAAGATAAGAAAGCTGGTCTTCCTTCATGTGCAGAACAATCTTGGTACCACGTCCGAGGCGTGGCCCCTCAGTGTCAAGCTTGATGGTGAAGCTTCCTCCGGCACTAGACTCCCAGATGTACTGCTCATCATCGTTGGACTTGGTGATGACCTCGACCTTGTCGGCAACCAAGTAAGCTGAGTAGAAACCAACACCGAATTGGCCTAGCAATGCGCATTAGCAAGTATTCCATAGGCCGCCATTCTAGGGATTAAACTTACCAATCATGGAAATATCAGCACCGGCAGACAATGCCTCCATGAACTGCTTGGTACCTGACCTGGCAATGGTACCAAGGTTGTTCACCAAGTCAGACTTCGTGAAACCGATACCAGTATCCTGGATGACCAAAGTCTTGTTTGCCTTGTCTGGGATAATGGAGATTTTGAGGTCCTTCTCAGAGTCAAGGACTGATGCATCTGAGAGGGAGTTGTATCGGATTTTGTCAAGAGCATCGGAGGCATTGGAGATCAATTCTCGTAGGAAGACTGCAGTCCCATTAGTATTTGTATGCAGTATATCCAAAACAATGGTGACTCCTGAACATACTCTCCTTGTTCGAGTAGACGGTGTTAATGATGAGAGAGAGAAGCTGAGAGATTTCAGCCTGGAACTCGAATGTCTCAACCATCGTATATGTATTCTAATATAAAAATGTGTTAGTTTGAACCAGGATGCATTATCGATAAAATGTTGCCCCCCACTATGCTTTGGAATTGCAGTAGGTTTCCCCACTGTGCATAGGAATTGCAGACACACAGGAACTACAAAGGTGATGTGACCTACACTCGAGAGCTTGGAGGGAAATGGAGTGGTAGGTAAGTTTGAACGACTATGGCTCTGTCACTGCTTTGAGCTCAGTGATATTAAAAAAACGGTGAGGACTTTTCGAGAAACAGAGAATCAATGCAAGGAACTAAGGTTGATTGTGAGGAAAGGCGATGTTGGAGGAAGATGGGGGGGTTTTGAAGGCGAGGCACCCAGAGTTTGAGTGTGCCAAGACCGAATCGAAGAGAATCTCAAAGAAGCATGGAAGTAACTAGAGGTATCAATCCATGCGCGCGACTCAGGCAGCGGGGTACCTACAACGGCGGGGTGAGGTTCCTCTTTGACTGGAAGCCCGCAGAAATTTCTACAGAGTTTGTCTCAACCCTCGCCCGACAATTGGCCTGAAGGGAGAATTGTGTCTTCCTCTAAGCAGAGGAAGTGAAAGAAACTACCCGTTACAATTGTCAAACTACAATCACCCTCAACCTTTTGTCTTCTTAGGCTATCTATACATGTATGCATCGTGTTAAAGAGATAAGAGAAAATGTATAAACGTGTGTATAAATATAAAGAATGCATAAATAGCAGAACCAGTGAACTGCCACAGCGAATGAACGGATAGAATGGACAATAACAGACATAATTCCTTAAACTCCTGACCATCGGAAACTCATGAACTACTATTAGTTAGAAAGGAGAAGAGTAAGCCGCATGTAGAGGGACAAGATGCTTAATCCTCGTGCTGAGAGAACATTCATCAGCCCATTCGAAACCCAAACCATTCCGAGAACTCCCCCAAAGACATTCCGTAATTCCCCAAGGCCCAGATCGCCGCAATAAAAGCAAGCATACCGCCACCATATCCAATATAGACAGTTCCTCTACTTAGCTTCCGGAAGCTTCCTAGGATTCCAAGTGGATCATTCGTAGAAAACCCACCCCATTCCTCGGATGCCCTTGCTTGGCCTCGCCTAGCAGTTTGGTCGTTAGGCCCATTGATCAATGCCGAAGACATTGGGACAAGCTGCCCATCCTTGATGCACTCGTTTAACCTCTCCGTCAACCATACGGCTCGTTCCCCCTTGGCCAATCTTTCATATCTTTCTCTCTCTGACCGTAAGCTGCGTCGTAGGTCAGTAGCCCACCTTGCCAGGCGAGCCTGAGCAAATCTCTCCTCTCGCTGTGTGTGATCAGATAGTCTTGCTAGAGTAAATGTAGGCGGTGAGTTTTGTATCAACGATGGGGACATGGAAAACACAGCAGAGGAGGGGAGAGATTGCTGAGGCGAGTTTATAGAATCCGATGATAAAGTTCCTGTTCCGCGGCCTTTGCCACTCCAGTTGATAAACCTTTTCGCTGCTGCATGTTTCAACCACGCAATATTCTCTGATTCAAGAACGTGGGCAATGAGATCTCCCAATTCCGACTCAGCTAAAGGTGGACTGTAATCTGGTGACATAAGGACACTTGCGTCCATGTTTCCCTGGTCACTTGACACTGCCGATGAAATTGCGAAGGGAGCACAAGGGCCTGAGCCACCCATAAAATCCTCATATGACTTCCCAAATAGGAAAGGGCGGATTCCCGCCGCTCGTAGGTCTGAAAGAATTGACACCTTCAAAGCCTTGATCTGCTGCTGAGTGAGGGAGTCCGCCTTTGCGATCACAGGGAGAACATTTGTTAGAGGAGAGAGTCTCCGTATGTACTCCACATCAACCGGTTTGAGCCCTATACACGTCAGCCCGGTATGGAGGATATGGATGACCCAGTACACATATGAATCTGACCAACATACTGTGTAAGATAGCATAAAACACAATATCCACTTGAGGGGTCCCAGCACCAGAAAGTAAAGACAGCAAGTCACCATCTCCCATTCTCAGGATACCAGCTGTCTTCTCCATCTGCATTTCCACGTATCGAACCACCGGTTCAACACATCCAGCAAACTAAAAGAACGCATCAATATTTCTTCTCGAAAGGCCTCATATAGGGTACATACTGAGGTACCTGAACCATAGCCAGGGGTGTCTACAAAACATATATTCCTTTCGAGGACAGTCTCAGTGGCAGCTGTACTAGGTTTTCGTCTCCGCAGGACCTTGCTATCTTCGTGCTCGCTCCACCAGTGAGGATATGGTTTGGTACTTGCGTAAACCTCTGTGATTCCCTTTGTACTCTCACCCTCTGCTCTGCTAGAAAGTGTATAATATGATGACGTGATGGAGGCTGTACGGGCACCACTCCCAGTAGGAACCTCTACAGCCACTGGATCGACATGGACGATATCCTCACAACTTTGAACAATAGCTTTTATTAAAGACGATTTTCCGATTCCTATTCCAGATTCTGGGTCAGTACTCTGTGGTATAGCTATCTGCAAAGTAGTATGTTACCTGAGTCGCCCGCAACCAGGATTTTTAGTCTTCCCACATTTCTTCCTCTGTTTGTGAATGGTCTCCGTGAGGGCATTTTGATTGTAGGCATAATGAACTGGGGCGGAGGAGCCATAATGTCGGTGCTTGAAGTTTTCCTTTTCTCCCTTGGCCTGGGAGCTGGTGAAGCTGATGAAGAAAGAGGGGGGGATCCTAAGAAGGACTCTTCCTCCTCTTCCTCCTCTCCCTCTTCCTCACCCCCTGAGATTACTGCTTGACTAGCAACCTCCGAAAAATCACCACATGACCTTGGTGACTTAAGAATCCCTAAGAAAGGTGAGCTAGGTGCTGAAACTTGTCTCCGAGGAGATGAACTGCTAAATCCACCTTGATTTACGGCAGTTTCGGGATTTTGGTGAGCCCTGTGAACACTTCGGTCATGGGATTCCTCTTTCCCATACAGTTCCTCTTCATACTCCTGCGGCTGCTCATCACCCACCCCACGTACAACTGCTCCACTGCCTCTCCTCAGCTCGACTAAATCGCTGCCCTCAGCCCCGTCCTTTTTCGTCCCTCCGCTGCTTGTTGACCCGCTACTGCTCAAGCTATGCACCCCAAATGCACCTGTAGACCCCAAGCTCTCCGATGATCTTGTCATTGCAGCAGCATTCACGGTTGCTTCGTCTGCCAAAAAGTACGTCATCGGCGCAACGCCGGGAGCGTGGGGCTCTTCAGCGGGCGAAGCCGACGGCCCAAGACCGCCACCTCCACTCATGGATGCCGAAACAAAGGAATCGGTACCGGCTACTGTAGGCGGTTTCCCGGACCCCCTTCCACCCATGAATCCTTCGGATGTAGTAGGTCTCATGCTTGCCTAGGCCCCGGACCAGCGCAGTTGGGAGAAGGTGGCGCTCGTAGCTGCTTTGCCTGTGGAATATTTGCGACGACGTAAATATGGCTGTGGAAAATACAGTATTGTTGGATACAAAGGAAGGAGTGGGAGCAAAGACGGACCCAATAGCTTGGTTATAAGGCTGTAATGGTGATAACTTCAAGTGCTACCCGGGTCAAGTGCAAAGTACAGAGCCTTGTGACTCGGCCAGCTGTTTTGCACTAACCTCATTAGCCTATCAAGCTCAGCACTATCTTTGCCGAACCGAAAAATTAAGCTTGGAAAATGGATATACGTTACAGCACTTACAACTTAGTTGAGAAGACGACAGCTGCAAGCTCAAAAAACATAGGAGAGGGGTTGGTGGAGCTATCCCTCTGTGCTCGTGCTTAATGCAGGGATACAAGAAATGTATCTGAGGAACAGTGGACATCAACCACAATAGGATCTGTGTTCAGCTGCTGGATTCCTCATGGCGGGAGACGAGATGAATGCACAAAATGACCAACCTGATTGCATACTTGGCTTACCAGGGAGCTTCACTGGAACTGGAGTTGTATCAACCTCCGATTGCATCCCCGAGACTTACCCTGAACTTGAACCATGCTAGAATTCACTACACGACTCATAAAAGTGTTTTGGTGGTCTGGATTTTGTGCTTCACCCTGACTAATGCCATTGCAAATTAAGTGTTTTAACGTTACGGACAGAAAAATGTACAAAGGATTCAGAGATTGATCAGGCACGCCCGAAGAACACCACACAGGAACTTTTGATTTCAAAATCAAAATATAAGCAACATACAACACATATAACATTAGCAATACCGAGCCAGGGAGTTTGCTCCAGGCCTGGTTATGTGATCAACTTGTGCAGCTACAGCAGAACGTGCATGCCACCAGTGGAACAGAGAGATGAGAACAACGAGCCAAACCATGCAACACTTGCTAGCTGCCTTTGCAGAGAACCTATAAGGGAAGAGAGGGCCAACGCAGAGTTGTGTGTCTGAGGGAGAAAACTGGAACAGTGAACCTTGCTGACATGCTGACCTAGTGAAGTTCGTAATAAGTCGGTCATGGGACATCACCATTTGTGTTCCAGCCAACTATTAACCTACTAAACCACAGTAACCCCAGTCCCCCAAGACATGCTGTATCCTACCACATTTGCCATTATCGAATCCAATTGAGGCTTTCTAAAGAAAATATCTGAATGGGCACATGAATGAAAGAAGAGCATACGAATAACAGAAATCAGAACACCTGAAAAGCCGTTTTTGGGAAAAGGAGTCATAATTGGAAGAAAATAAAGGACAAGCCCAACAAAATACAAGAAAGACCAAGAGATTGGAGATCATGAAACGGAGATACATCAACAAATGAAAACGCAAGAGCCAAAGACACATGCCTGATGAGTGCATTTCTGACCCGACTACCTTTAAAAGATAGGACATCTGTAGCAAGAGAATATCAGCCTCAACACCCAATGACTACCCATCGGGTGAGAAATGCCTTTCACCTTTTAGACATATACTCTGTATCCCCTCCCTAGTTTGTTGCAGTGGCACCACTCCTGCCGCGCGAGGAAAAGGCTCTGCTGCTACCACGGGTACCACCACGCCCTCCCTCTCGAGAATCCCTTCCATCAAACCGGCCTTCAGCCCTCGGGAATCCACCTCTCCCTTGCCCTTGCCTTTCACCACGCTGGCCTCCAGCTGGACTGCGCGGGCCATAACCACCAGGTCCACTCATCCGTCGACGCTCCTCAACATGGATATTCTGATCACCAATGCGCAGTGGGCTGGCACCAATTGCTGCCTTGGCGCTGGCTGCAGTGTCGAACTCAACAATTACGCAGTTCTGAATGACATTCAGCATTGAACTAGACGAAGAAAATGAACCACAAGAAAATCGATCGCTTAACATACCCTCACCTTGTTAACCTCAAAGCCCTTAATGGAACCGAATTTTGCCAGTGCCTCCTTCAAGCTGCTCACATCAACACTCTCAGATACAAGTTTGATATAGGCTTGGGTTTGTAAATCCCCAGCGCCTGCAACAGATGTGGGCCTTGGATGGCGTCTGGAGCTGTCGGACACGCTTTGCCATCCCTGCCCACCTGAGGCAGAGGCTGGAGTAGTGGCCGTAGCAGCGGTGCTTGACTGTGGAATCTGGACTGGTTGCTGAAACACTGGTGGTGCTTGTGTAGTTTGTGGAGCCTGGCTGGTTACGGGGACAGTTGGCTTAGGGGTGGACCCGAGCAGGCTTGCATAGGTAGGCTTAGTGGGTACTGGGGCTGGGGCTGGAGCTGCTGGCTTCTCCACAAGTGGCCGCTGTGGGGGTGGGGTAGCAACCGGAGTGGGGTCCGCAGGGGTAGCATCGGCAAACTCGGCTTTTGGTGCTGGTGGAGATGGTAGAGCTTCCTCAGAGGGCCCAGGGATAGTCTCTAGCTCTTCAGCAACAGGCTCGGGCTCAGGCTCAGGCTCAGGCCCAGCTTCTTCTTCCACAGCAGGTGTTCCGTTTGTGATTTCATTAACAGTTGGGACAGCGGCCGGGATCTCTGGAACGGCTGGAGCAATCGATACGGGCTCCCCAGGTTTAGTTGGTTCTGGCTCTGGTACAGCCTCAGTTTGGGAGCTAGTATCCTCACTCTCCTGGACTGGTTCCTCGACTGGGGTTTCCTCAGCGGGCACATCTTCTGGTTCAGGAGCTGCCTTCTCTTGCTCTAGAATGACTTCCTCTTCAGCATTCTCTTCAAGCAGTCTTTCTTCCTCCCCCTTCTCCCCCTCCTCTTCCCCCTCTTGCTCCTCCTCCTCTTCTTCCTTCAGGTAACGGAAAATATCGTTCAACACGAAGTAGCCATTTTGTTGCTCAGCAAGGAAAAACGTTTGAGTAAACCTCCGACAAGGTCCCTGGTTATTGATCATCTCACCCATAACCTGAATTAGGATCCCTCCACCAGCAGACGCCTGTGAATCAACATTGGTAACGCAGACCTTGCAGTCCTTAAAGTTCAATGACTTGATTCGCTCATAGATTTCCTACCAGAGCAATGTTAGAACCAAAACCATTCTAGTCAAGTAGATGTGAACAAACATTTCTGCCTTGAATCATAGGCTGAACTTCGCCTTCTGTTCCCCAAACCAGCGAAGATTTCTTATTATAGAACAACTACTTTGTGTGAGCTGCATTGCTAAGGTCTCTACAGGTTAGGTATACTCACACTCACTTGATCGGGGTTCTTCCCCAATATCGTGTAGTATTGCTCAACGAAGTACCAGCCAACTTGGTCAGGCGGTGGAGGAGTGGGACCAGAAGGTTGACTCGCAGACAATGTTGTGGTGGCTGGTGAAGCGCTCTCACCCTGCTGAGGGTAACCGTTGGAGGCCATAACTATGTGCAAGTATTTCAGACCTAAGAATAAAACCTTGTTCAGAGGAATTCTAAGGCAAGTAGCAGTGAAGAGAAAAAATCCAATATTGGTGTACAGGGATCGGAGTGCTTACAGATGAGGTGTGATTGCTAACCCCGTGACGTTGGAGAACTTAGAAACGCAAATATGGAGGTCTGCGCGGAGGGGGGTAGTGACTATAATCTTGGGTACAGTGGCGTAATGATACAGGGCCGGTGAGATGAGGAGAATCGGTCAATTTATCGACAGATGGCAAGTAGGAGAAGGCGAGGGTGAAGTTGAAGGAAACGATTTGAGGGGGAGAATTGAAAGCCCAATGATTAAACTTTTTTCCCTTTTGTGGGATTTGTTAGTGAGGAACTGCCATCCCAGCCACGCGTATGTACAGTCACTAAGTAACCATTGCACCAGGCCCTCCACACAGGATATGCAGCCAATCACAATAAATCCCAGTTCGATCTATCGTAGCGGAACAAACACCTGCTTGAACACCTAAACTTGCATTCAGTTATGTAGGTACATCTTCATATAACACACACCCTCCGCCTCATAGCCTAAGCTTATAGACTCAAAAAATATGTATATATATAACACACCCAAAAAATAAATCGGTCTGGGCACGAGATCATTTTCCCCTCCAATTTGGGAGTATGTAGTGGATATGCAAGGATTATGCACTATCTACAACCAGGCGAAGCCATATAGGCTCAAAAAAAAAAAAAAAGGTGGTGAATCATAGCAGTAATGCTCCCACCCACAATAGGGTGATAAATGATACCTTTATTCTGCTCCATAGGTGGTTCTGAGTAGATTATAAGTTGTTTATCATGTGGCATACGATGATGCCAAGGCTATGGATATATATGTTGGAATGTGCCTTACACCACTCTATCAACTCCAACATATACTGTACTTACCTCACAGCATGTGAGTGATGATACCTGAGTGACATTACATGCACTCAATCATGTATATAGATAGGTGATGAAGCTCATCACAGCCTTCATAGCTTCTTAATTACAGAACGCATAATGTCTAGAGATACTGTATATGGTCTAGGTGAAGTGTTCCTTCATTAGCCACATATCTGTACTGCTGCCACTCTGATATAACCATATATTTCAACAATATACATACATTCCTCCTGAAATAGCCTTGGCATGCTTTGCAAGGCACGATATCAGCATTGTTAGGAACAATTAAGACGTATAGGGTGTTCATCGTTCCCAGACCTCATATTTAGCTTATCTCATACATTCGGCTAAAGATTGGCTAAGAATAATTGGCACTAGATCAGTGTTCAGGAGCAAAGGGGGAGTATTATATTATCTATCAGTGCATGGCATATGAGAATAATCATACTGCCATTATCTACGACCTGAACTCCGTCCTAGATGTAAAAATTCCAGATTGCAGATAGTGCATATGCACTACTCTAGAATTGGAAGGGAAAAAAACTTTTGTTCTGCTACATACTTAAGTAGATTTCAGTAGCGGTTCCGAGACTAGATTATCGTACCAGTATCTTGGTCCCAGTCTCTTAGCTCCCTACGCTAAAATAATTATGCTTCAGGGATGCCATTTTTCATATGCCTACAATAACTCATCAACTAAAAACCTACAAGGGCATAATGACTATATAGAGTTAAATAGTAACACCCAAATTAGATGAAGCCACAAGTTAAAGTATACGCAAAACCAGTAACGACAGTAGCAGAAACATAGCAAAGCTGGGAACTATATGAGTCCCAAGAAACAAAGCATGACAATGGCAACTGAGGCAGCAGCTATAGCCAATTGACCAATGATCTGGGATAATATTCAAGAAACATGGCTCGATACTAAGAAACATGGCTCGATACTAAGCAACATGGCTCGATACTAAGCAACATGGCTCGATACTAAGCAACATGCATCATTACAAATAAAGTATGATAAACACGCGGTGGGGGAGAGCACCCCAGGTATTCAAACACGCAAACCTCATGAACACTCAACTTAGAGACAACACCCAAATACTGTTTATCTTGATCTTATCACTGGGCCTTAGTTGGAAGCGCGATAGAAGCCCTCTTAGGTAAAGCGTCTTGCCCACTCATCCTTCTTCTCAGAGCCCTATCCAATTTGGCACCGAGTGCCAATTTGGAAATCATCTCAGACTTCTGTTCGCTGGGAACAAATCGTTGCTTTTGCATCCTGCTGTCCTCAAGCCGCTTCAATTGTGATTCAATCTCCGCAAATTGCAGCTCGTCCGCTGAACATATGGAGCTCGCTGTCGATGGGGTATCAGAGTAGGTGGAAGAGCGCGGATGCCGATGCTAGAAAGGAATCCGTTAGGTCATAGAACTCACGTACATAAGAGGATGGAAATCACAAGAACTAGGATTGGTCTGGCAGATTCCAAAGACAAAGGCATGTTGTGATAAGGGTATATAAGGCCTGATGCAGGTTTTCGAGTTGATGGCCCAGAGTAATATCTGTGCGACAGGTGATCCAAGGGGCAGAGTAACAGACGAGACTAGACTAAGAGTACCTAGCCTTGTGCCAAGCCCCTTCGGGAACCGAACACCAAGGGAATGGACCCTAACCCTTAAGTACCTAGGTATATATCATTGGCTATTTTCGGAAATCCTGGGATGCTAGGCAAGCAAGTGGAAAGAGACCATTCCAGCCAGATTCAGATCTATGGAAACAATTACGCTCTACAAAATGGCAGCCCTCATGTCCTGCCAAAACCAACATATTACCCAATATCTCCAGTATACGATATGACCTCCCCGTCTACCAGCACCCCCCCCCCTACCCCACCATATAGGCTGAATATCAGGCAGGTGAGCCTAGGAGCATGAGGAGGCATTTATCACGCAGCTATCTTCATATTAAAACCGCTCTTATAGCAGCAGCCTACAATATAGTGAAATCGTATGCTATCAAATAAGCCATTCACCACTGTAAAATGTGCTATTTTGAGAATTCGCTAATTTTCCTTGATTTGTACTACCCTGAACCTCCTGCTCTCAATCCGCTGCAAATATGTATTCATAGTACTCTCAGCCGCCGTGGAGAGGCTTCCGATAGCACCAATATGCCCCCGCATTAAAGACCACCGCCCTCTCCAACAACCCCCCAACCGCACCCCCGACTACCACCA
>Ga0307514_10004306_pt1 | contig 13133 bp, 16 predicted proteins | sample 16_EM_MG_FD_203088 | JGI IMG/M metagenome (GOLD analysis project Ga0307514, IMG submission 203088) | Populus trichocarpa ectomycorrhiza microbial communities from riparian zone in the Pacific Northwest, United States - 16_EM | ecosystem: Host-associated > Plants > Roots > Unclassified | place... | reverse complement strand
GGCTGGCTGAAAGTCATTCTACATATTAGGTTGAAAGGCATTCAACCTATACTCACCCAGGATCAAGTTGAAATTGGTGTTCCAACCTGCCACAGGTTGACGATCAACCTAATTGATGCCCACAGTGGCCAAGAAACCAACTTCAAATGCGTTGAACGGCTCGCTCTGCAAAATAGGCTGCCTCTTAGACTGGTCACTAAATCTAAAAGGGGGATCAAAATTTGTCGCTGCACGCCTTCCAAATACCAGGATGGGAAATCTGTTGAACGGATTTAATTTGGGTCCAGGATACACTGCTTCAAGTCTGCAGATCTGAAACGCCTGCAGCCACAGGGGTCATCTTTTCCGAAGGCTCTGTATTTGTACACATCGCTCCAAGTTCCTTTGCGCCACCATTGACTTTGATTTTTCGTGAGCAGCGGAACATGCAGTTCGTTAAGTATTTTATCTACTTTATTTTTGGTTGTCTCGATTGGGACCAGATTGTCTTGGCGACAAACCTGTTCTGCACCGCCATGGGCAGGCCATGCGGACATCCAATCAGGATTCAGGAGACAGTTTTGTCGGACAACAAAACGTTTGAAACATTTCACCCTCTTCCTTCATCCCTACCATCCGCAATCTAATTTCTTGAACAAATAATGTGGCGACAGTTCTATCTCTTCACAGCAGCACTCGCTTTCTTCACCAGTGATTTTTTTTTTTTTGGTTTTTACTCCAGGATACTCAGGCTAATCCCACAAAGCAGTTGTGGTTGCGCAACAGGACCCTATCTATGTTCCCTTTGAATGGTCTGGAACACCTGTCTCTGCTACTCGGCTTGGAACCGCTGGTGGAACTACCACTTTTGTGCTCATTGATGGAGCGTCAAGAGGAGTAGGACCAGGACCAGGTGTGTGATTTAATAACTGGAGGTATAGAGTTCAGACTGACCTTTCCTTCAATTTTACAAGCCACTCTTTTTCAAGCGGCATCAGTCGCCTCCATGCAATATGCTGCGCCTTCAGAGACACTGTCAGGAATTTGCAACTTGCAATCTCCCGTGGCTTTGTGCACTTTGAACGTCTACGAAACTGGCTCTCCCTTACCCTCTACGGGTCTTGTAGGGAGAGTTTCGTCGACGACCAAATCATCGTCTACCAACCGCGACAGTAGTGCAATTACCCCTACTATCGGCAGTTTGAAAGGATTAGTGTTAGCTATGGGTACGATGGGTCTTGGCTTTTGTATTTCTGTTGCTTTGATGCGGTAGACATGATCGTGGACTCAAACAGTGCTTGGTTCTATGTATTTTCCGGAACTTTCAATAAAGTATACCTGTGCACGGAGCAAAACAGAATCATCACTAATTCTTCTACTTCAATTCTTCTTCGGGTTGGGTTGGACTATATCCTTTTCACAACTCAACACAATTCCAATGTCCACTTTGGTCCTCTCCAAGATCAACTGGTCAAGCGCTTCGTTTTCGGTCGGGTGGAGGTTTTGGAGAGGCGCGTTAGGTGGATTCCTATTTTTTTGAGTTCCCTGGCGGCTCGATTTTGCTCCGTTCTCGTTCTGTATGTTCATTTGTCATGGCACAGCAAGACGTGTTCCTGTCGAACGTGGCCTTGCTGACTGGAGAGTTCGCGTTTCCGTCAAAAAGTCCAAAGTCGGTAGATCTAAGTGAGATTTTACTAACCTCTTGTTAGATATAATACAGTGCGGTGGGCGCCAGTTATAATTATCGTGAGGTAATTCAAAACTTTTCTTTGCTGACTCGGGAATGAATTTACAGTCACTGGACCTATGTACTTAAAAAGTCCACTTGAACTGAGATAAAATACTGGGCATCAGCGAACTCGCGTCGTGCAATTCAGCTGACACCATAACGCATTCTCCTATAGGCCTCATGTTCCAAGCCGAAATAGTTACCCAATATTGGTGGTAAACATAGTGTTACTCGAGGTGCCACAAAAGATATATTTGCGTAAGATCCTACAAAAGGTTTGATCTTGACATAAACCACTTGACGCCTAACTCTAGCCTTCCATCATAAATTCGGGCGGAGGGACCAATAGTGACGATGCTGCCGTCCGCACATTCTCTCTTCCCAATCCTGCCGCCCTCTCAGATTCCTCTATCGTGTACGCAGGTTCCCTCAGTTGTCGACATCGACGCTTATGGACTTTGCTTCTCCAATGTGATTTCAAAGCTGCGTCCGTTTCAAAGTATCTATAGTTTTTTCAAACACAAAGAAGTGACGGAAAAAGAAGAAGAAGGAAAAGTGTAAAGGACACAATTTCAATGAAGAGGGGCAAAATGCTCACTTGGCGCATTCAACGCAATAATGTTGAGCAAGGCCAGGTTTTTCGTAGTCGATAGGCTGAGCCTCGAGTGCAGCTCGATTCTGGAGTATTATTTTTGAGTCAAAATGGAATGTAACTCATGCTAGCATGCTCACTGACTTTTGGGTCCAAGTCTGTAAGTTGAATTTGATCTAGATCTTTTGGCCTTATCTTTGTCTCGGGTCAATGGAAAGAAAGAGATTTTGAGAAGAGGCCTTACCCGCGTCCTTGAGGCCCTGTGGACATCCCTCCTAGCATGATGGGTTCTAGAACGACGAACGCGGCCCATAATCTTATGACAAGGTGGATAAAGCTCAAGTATAAAAAGATACAAATGTTTATTTTGATCTACCAAATATGGTCAATAGTTTGTATCATGTTCTCTCATGCGCATTCTTACTTGGAATATTGTAAGTCCATTTCTTAATCACCCTCAGTCATATATAACTTATAAATTGTAGAATGGAGTCCGCACGCTTCCCCAGTATCACCCGTGAGTCGACCTTCATCGTAAAAGAGCAGATTTTCGAACATTAGGGCAGATGGAATACCTTCAAAACCTTTGATGAAATTTTGAATCACTTACAGGCAGATGTGATTTGTTTTCAGGGTATGGCCCATTTTGCCTTTTTGTCAGGTTAACTTACCTCTCAGTTTCGGTTGTTCAGAAGTCAAGTCTTCGAGACAAGATCTACCAACGCAGGTCGCGATACCAGCTTCCTATAATTCCTTCTTCTCGTTTCCAGCGAAGAAGACTGGTTACTCGGGGGTCTCAACTTATTGCCGGAAAAGTGTCGTAGTGCCTCTGAAGGCCGAGGAAGGTCTTACTGGGCTCATTCTTCCCCGTACGCCTCTCTCGGATGGAGAGCGAATTTCCCTCCCCAGTACCTACCCGCCCAGTACTGTCGATCTGAGTACTGACTTCAAGGAGCTTGACAACGAAGGACGCGCAATATTAGTTGATCTTGGGCTCTTTGTCTTAATCAATGTCTACTGCCCCAATGATGGAACCGGCTCAGAAGAGCGAGAAAAGTTCAAAATGGATTACCATCGGCTCCTTGAGACGCGGGTACGCGGACTAATACAAGATGGACGAGAAGTCATGGTTGTCGGCGACCTCAACGCGTGTGCGGCTGTAGAGGATCACTGTGAGGGCCAATTAATGGTTGCACGTGGATTAGTAGAGGGCCTCCAGGGGGAAGAGGGCTTCTGGGGTAAGGATTGCAGGAGATGGATCAGGGACTTACTTATGAAGGATGACGGCACATGTGGAAGTATGGTTGATATTGTGCGGAAATTTTGGCCCAATAGGAAGGCCATGTACACATGTGCGTCCGTTTATCCCTCCCATTCTTCTTATACTGAAGGTTTTGCAAGGTTGGAATACCAAAATTGCCGCCCGAGAGACGAATTATGGCACGCGGATCGATTTCATCCTCGTCACGCCAGGGCTTGTCCCTTGGATACAAGCAGCCGACATCCAACCCCATATAAGAGGTAGTGATCATTGTCCTGTTTACGTGGATTTACGTGACGAAATTGTCAATGCCGATGGTTCAATCACAAAACTACGGGAAGTTTGGGGCATTCAACACGCAGATGGTACCGTTGCTCCTCCAGAGCCTCCTCGTTTGGCTGCGAAGTTCTGGGAAGAACATAGACAGAAGCTTCTTTCAACGTTTTTTGCAAAAAAATCAGATGACGCCCACGCTTTTCCAACTCCCCTTAAGCCAAGGTATTCTGATATCATTTTGCCTTTCTCATGTGTTTAGTAACCTTCTGTAGGCGGAACTCCATGGGCTCCCCTGGATCATTATCAAAGTCGAATACCGGAAAACGCAAACTAGTCTCGGATTATAACCCACCAGCGTCACCAGTTAAAAAGATCAAAGATTCCTTAACACGCTTGCAGAAGGCATCATTGAAAACGAAGGAAAAACGTGAGGTGAAGCCAAGCCAGTCCACCATAGCAAGCTTCTTCTCGCAGCCCAAACATCTCGAGCCATCAAAGTTGCTTTCGCCATATCCTTTTCCGAAATGGCAAGATGAAGCAAAAGCGACTGATTCAATCGGCAGTAGCACTCCTTCTGTACCAGATACTGATACAGATGCTGATTACGAACTTGCGTTGCTCCTTTCCCAGTCTGACGACATTCAGCCTTCGTCCACAGCCAAGGCATCAGGTTCGCAGGACAAGGACGAAACTAAACAAGCTTGGAGTACTCTTCTCGCACAAACCCAGATCCCAAAATGTCTCGTCCATGGCGAACCTGCGAAGGAGCTTACGGTCAATAAACCAGGGCCTAATAAGGGGAAAAGGTTTTTTTTATGTTCCAGGTAAGGTTATCGCTGTCTTAGAGCTGGATGAGTGTAACTGGTGTTTTATTTCAGGCCTGTAGGACCAGGCTACGATAAAGGTCGCGTTGAGCGTCTACGAGAACAAGTCGACACCAAATACAAGTGTAATTTCTTCAAGTGGTCGAGTGACGCACGGAGAGAGATGGCGAGAAACAGTTAGACGGTACCTCTAAAGTCATTTATCCTCCTTAGGGCCTACCTTTCTTGATTTTGAGGAATACGTACCTCCCAGAAATTATGGAGTCACTCGAGGAGCGTACATGTGTAAGATAAAATAGATAGGATCACAAGTTTCTAAAAATTACAAATCAATTGGTGTATATCGCCATCGAGGTAACTGAAAAGAGTTGAATGTCTAGTCAAAATCATTTGGTACTGCGGCAACTTGCCTCATAGGCGCGTCGGAGGGGCATATCATTGGCCATAGGTGTTTGGCCAGCTTAGCATCAACCACAAGGTAGCTGAATCTCAAACAATCCGTCAACAAGATCTTGAAGGACATTGTTGGAATCATTTCTGAATCAAAACCGAGGCTCCAAGTGTTGGATTCAACAAAGGCTTCCGACAAGTCAAGTTTCGGATAGAGAGGAAGTGTCCAGCACTTTGAGTCTCCGACGCGACGGCGCCCAGGTGCAAATGCTGATTTTCGATCCACGAGCTCTTCAGCCGTTAGACGCTCGACCATTGACCAGCCTCTGGAAATATATTTCTTGCGCGCAGCATCTTGTTTCAACCCCTCCGTGGAGTACATAAGGGAACGATGTTCTTCAAACGTGGCTTTCGGATAGAGTGCATATGCCTTTTCATGTGTGATGAGATTCATGACACAGGCTGAGAGGAACGGGGTTTCAGAATCCATTTCTGTCAAAATCTAAAAGAAATTTTACTTGAGTGGAAGTTTAAGACGACTTCCAATGGCGAATGATTTGATGTGATCAGCTGTATCTTGCGCTCTGGATTGTATTTGAAAAAATTATAAACGTTGGTGACACCCCGTCCGAAATAGCCTGTAATTTTCGGTTCGAAGAAGGGCGCCGAAGGAGATCCTCCCGTACAGTTAGGTTCTACTGTGACCTCCATCTCTTCCTCCAGAGAGAAGGTGACGTTCGAGTTTCTGACTTGACGCGGCTTAAATTCGTAGCCAATTCCATGTAGCCAAGCTACTATTTTTTGTCTAGAGCGATGCTCCACGTAGATATCCAAGTCAGAATTTGGATACAACGAACGGTCGAAGAATTGAAGTGCTGTCGAGCCAGAGATGAACATCTGGGTTTGAGATTGCAAGACGCGGAAATAGTAGATTTCAGGTGGTGTAAAGAATCGTTCTAGGACGCGCTCTAGAAAGAAAGTTCGTTGCATATAGGCGCCCACAGTTTCTCGGGCTGCTTTGGACGTTTTGGCATAGTTGGCGAGGCTTGCAGGAGAAAGGCAACTGAAGATCAAGTTATCGGTCGTACTTGGTCTGTTTCCATGTTATCTCTCGAATCCAACAGATAGAAGACACTCACAACGTTGACAATCTTGACAAGACCTTGGGCCCAGATGGGCGTTCATGTGACATACCATTCACAAGGGGCAAAAACTCCATCTGCACAAAATAGGTATAGCGAATGTAATTCGCAACACTATTTTTCTACTTTGTGAGTATTGAGCTTTGCCCCTGTGATTAAATATCTAAGAATATTTATTCGGCTTGATAGGAATTGACGATTAATAGTTCATATTGGATGAAATAGACACACATATTTACTCAAAAAGCAATCTCCCAACACAAGAAGACTTATAAACAATGTTATCGACACAGCGACAACCCAGAGCAGTGGATAAAACCAATAAAATACAGGAACTCGAATGCAATACGCGGTTGGTGTAATGTACTATAAATCAAGAAATAAGAGGGCAAAATAAGCAAATATTGAGCTCAAGCAATGAGTACGACAGAAGAATCAGAGGAGAATAGAAAAGCATATAGTAATTTTCCAGGGTGTCCAACAAGCCCTGACAGCGACGGGGGAACGTTGAAAAAAGCAGACAGAGCATATAAAATCGATATCCACGGCAGAAGCCTCATTCGCGGCCGGACTCAACAACGGGCCACACAGACGCTCGTTCCCTGTCGCTACCAGGACTTGCAGATTTGTTCAATGGTGCCGAAGGTACGATGGCAGGACTATGCACTGCTAAATGTGGGGATCCCTTTTGTGAATTAGATTGTTGAGGATTGTAAGTTGGAGTTGGTGCCTTCGACGATGGACCTGCTGCGACAGGTGACCCTGTTGAAGGCTGAGGACCTTGGAGAGGCGCTTGCTGTAAAGCTGCTGGTGCCAATCCCATCTGTATCATTAGATGATGAGATGGGGGAGGGGCCTGTTGAGCAGCCAATCCTCGCATTTCATCCATCGCCCTTTTCATCCCCGCCATCAACCTTTCTGTCTTCTCAATCATCTCTTCCCATTTCCTTTTATGCGCACTCAATTCAATGTAATGCCTCTCAAGGTCCATATACGAAGGGATGCCGAGTCCGCCGAGGGCGACGCCAGCAGCCACCATCAAGCTTGACATATCAGCCGATGGAGGTGGTGGAGGATAAGGCGCTTGCATCTGGGGGTAATGAGGAACACCTCCAAAATGTCCTAAGGGCGAGTGAGTCCGGCTTGGTGCATTGGAACCAGATCGGATATAACTAGAAGGCGCACTTGCACTGCCCAGAAAGGTCGCTCCAGGATTCAGAGCAGTCAACGGTGGGAGCTCGAACCCGGGTGGAGGAAGTACACCTCCACCAACGACCGGGAAAGGGGCCACAAGTCCACCAAAATTCCTTGACCGGTAAGGAGACGACCTACCAGAATCAAGCCATCCGTTTGTAGCGCCAGAACGGCGTTTTCGGGTGGTACTAGTAGTTTCTCTAACGTCATCTTCTTCCTCGCCGTCCATGATAACATCATCATCTTTGTCAGTTCTAGCCCGCGCCGCAGAACGCCTGGTCCGTTTCCTCTTAGGCTGCTCATCGTCACTTTCTTCATTATTGGCCCCAGGTGACACACCGGAACGACCAACAGCAACGAGGGCCTCAGCAGCAGCTTGATCCGAGATGCGGCCTGTGGTCACGCCTGGTGCAGCAGGAACACGTTTTCGGCGTTTAATCACGGTCTTCTTCATGGAATTAGGACGATGGGTTCCGTGTAACTTGAAGTATAAACCTGAAACAGAGATTAATCAACCAAAAAAAATAAAAAAGGACAACTAAAACCTACCACAGGCATTACAGATATTATTCCCTACATCATCCCTCCTCCACAGAGGAGTTGTACTCGTTCCACAATTCGCACAGCTCAATGCTCCCACCGTGCTCTTCGCCCTCCTATTCGCGGTGACAGCGGGACTGGAATCCCTTTCAGTACCAGCCGCAGCAGGACTGCCCTCTCCATTCGCCAGCTTCGGCGACCCGTCATTCGCACCTCTTTCAACTTTCGTCGACTCGTTAATGCTACCGCTTGTAGCAGAGGCAACGGCAGCAGCAGCCGCTAACACTGCGTTGGCCTCCGCAGCAGCAGTCTCAAGCTCCAGTCGCGCGGAAAGAGCAAGCGCGTTGTTATACGTAGGACAGCCAGAACATGCACTCGTGCCTCCCGTCCCATCACATCTTCCGTCGCCAGGACAAGTTCCACCTGTAGTCATCAGATGGGATTTCGTAGTTACTCCAGGTGACGATTTGGATGGCACGCTGGATGGAGATGATTTGCCGTTCGTCGTTGTCGTAGCCGCTTGGGCAGTGATCGAGTTACTAAGAGAGCTGGGGGCAAAGGGAGAAGGTCCAACGGTTGAAACGGCCGTCACAGTGGACGACGCGGTTTGGTTGGACGAGTTTACAGTTGGGGGAGGGGTACGGCCAAGAGAAGATGGACGAGGCATATGCCTAGTTTTCTGATAAAGACCTGGATATGAAATGATAAGTCACTTGCAATAAGATTGAATTGAAAGCACAGGACGAAAAATAGAGTGACAGGAGCGATCCAGCGTTGTTGAAGTGAGAAGACCAACTGATGCGCAAGGTAAAAAGGACGAATGATCAAAAGCAAGGCAGCAAGGCAGGCCACTCGAGGAGACATATGCAGCAGTCAGTGATAAAATCCTCGTGGCGGTACCCAATCCCATCGTGTCGCAAGTGAATCATATTTTGATCATGCAGAAGCACTGGTGGGCTTCCAGACGGAGTGGAGACGTACTCTCGGGTTTGCGGCAATACAGGAAGAGTTAAACAACACGTGTATAGACTGCGTCGATATGAACCGTAGCTCGATCGTAGCGTACAACGAGGCGAAAGAGCCGAAGAGAGGAAAACGACATGACACTCGAAGCCGCAACACCGGATGTGCAATAAAGCAATGTAATGACAAAACGCGATGGCTTGCCAGAAAGACACGTTGAACAGACAGAAGACGATGCGTGCGCTTGACTTAGCGCGCCTCGCCGACACGTGTCGTACGGAAACCATGTTTTGCTCACGCACAGAACAGTAGTAGGTGCTCATACTCACCACAGGCGTTGCAAAGAATTTTTCCGGCTGGATCACGTCGCCATAAAGGACTTTCAGTGGTATGGCAATTGGTGCAAGGGCCGCGAGCAGGAGTCATTGTAGTCGTCGGCGGGGGAGCATGCACGTTGGATTCTTCCTGGCCATCTAAACGAAAAAAAAAAGACATGAACATCCTCGCCCATCGTAATGAAGAAAACTCACTCGGCCGTGAATCTTCATAGGAAGTCTGCTTGGCTTCAGATGAAATATTATTCAGTTGCTGTCCTTGTATCCGAGCCATTGTGGACATGGATGAGTTATGGAGGTTCAAAGAAGGGGTCTCAAGTACGAGAGGAGACATTTTCTTCGCAGTAGACGAGTAAGATAGAAGTAAGTTATGCCCTGGGACATGCGCTACGTCAGCAAACAGGAATGCCACAACATTGCGAGACGACAAACTATGACAAGAGACTGATAAAAAAGATAACAACGAGTTGGACAATTATATATGTGTAGGGCAGATATAAGACGTTGAAGAAGCCGAACAGGTTAACGAGATGACGGACGGGGGAAGAAAGATAATGAACCAAGATGCAGATAACACAGCGCAGCCAATCAAAGGGCTCATGTTTGCAACATAAACAAACACTCTAATCACGTGCTAGGGTTAGTCTTTAGCCTACTCTCGACTAATTACGCTAGCCTCATATATTGTATCTTACCCATCGGCATAATGGACGCTTTGCGAGCTGTTTATCTAGATGCCTTTCGCATTCTTGTTGACAGCATTTCTGTATCATTTTTATAGGAAACGTCCCACGGGCGAAAAGTACCGTAGATCCTTGTCACCCTTGTTCCTTTTAAAGTACCTCACCACTACCATATTACAGTTTAAGGAGACAATTCCTCTGATCCCAATTGTGGTATACGCTTGAGGTTTCAACAAAGGTGGCGTATTCGAAAATGCACTGTACTTGTCCGCTTATAGAAACAAGGCTACCATTCGCGTGCAGCGCCAAGTCTGGCAGCGACTGGACAGCCAACGAGCTTGTTGCCTACAACATCACAGTTGTCCATCAAGACGCTGCTACCTTTTTCGAGATATCGAACCTTCCCCAGCTGGCTATAAATCCCACTCTAGATTACCATAATGCCCCAGATGACGACACCTACAGTCTCATCAGGAATTCGGATCTCGCTATGGTTCCTGTGATATCAGAGAGTCCGCTGTTGTCGATTTTGCCGTGGTCCTGTTGCGTGCACTTGGTTACGAATCGAGAGGATGGACTTTGAGGACCAGGAAAGACTTGCCCCTCATCATATGTGGCGAGAGCAGGCACGCTACAACCGACGTGTGCCTGATCGACGAACAAGACATTGTGCTCCTAGTTCAAGAAGACAAGCGACACATTTCACCTGGCGAAGATCCTGAGCCACGGCCCACAACTCATCGCAGAGGCCATTGCTGCATTCACTTTAAACAATCGAAATCGCGTGGGGACCTTGGGTATTCCTCCCCTACCATCGAAGCTCTTCGCTGGAATCCACTGCACCTGTCTTCTAGAAAATCAATGTTACCGCAGAACTTGTGACCGCGATTGGCGGCGGCGCGTATCCCGAGACACTGACCATTGTCTATGCACACCTTCCTGTTGTCCCAAGGCCTCATCGTCGAAGGTATGAAGCCACTGGACAGTAGGCGGGTTTTCCTATCTTGCTATGAAGCGTTCAAGAGTTTTGTGAACTAGGTACCAGAACTCTTTCTGCATTAATCAATTATTAATGTCTTTTTCTGCTAAGAATGCCGTGGGACTGGACGGCTCTGTCCCAATGAGACACAAATCGTCCCGAGATTGCTCGCAATCAAAACCATCATGCCTCCCAAAATCAAAAGGCGACGACATTGGGAGGTCGAACTGACCTCACAAGACGAACTCCTCCAAGCCCTTAATTCAATGCACTCTGCAGAACTCTCGGTGCTCCAATTGTTCAAGAGTTACGATTTCAACCTCGACCACCTGCGCCGTCTTCTTCTAGGTTTCTTCTCTTCCTGAAACTCGTCTCTAGGGAACTAATCTTTGTATTACCTCTTTTTTGCTGAATGTCAGTTTTTCCAAAGTCAAATATCGCGAGATCGCCCCCCTTTTTAGGGGGGCCGGGACATGAAAACATTCGAAATCTATCGCGCTCGTATGCCAACCTCCCTCTTAAGGATCTCGATATCGCCAAACCAATATGGGATCATAACAACGAGGAAGCTAGGTCAAGGTGTCTTGCTCCAGTGAGTGCTCACATATATTGGATTCCATTTCCCGACCTACTTTCGTTGCTCACTCTTATACCAGCTGTTTAACCGGACGGTCGCCCTTTTCAAATTCACCGTCCGTAATATTCGAGAATCCACCATACCCGGCCGTATGACAACAAAGGGGCGCGTTGAACATCACTTCTTGGTGTTTGGATGACTTTCCTTCCTCGTTATTGAAGTTAAGTTTGAACTCTGAACAGGCGAGAAGCGTGCGGACGGCGTTGGACAAGTTATTGCCGAATGTGATGGTAAATACCTTTCACTTGCTCCATAATTGGCTCAAACTCATATATATTTCAGCATGTGACTATGCTAATGACCGTAACAATTCCCCTTCTGCTCCGATTTATGGCATTCTATGTGACAGAAAAACCTTCGAGTTCTTTCTCGTTCGATGGAAGCACCACACCACCCACCTTTTCTCGCAGCGTTTACCGCACTCTTGAGAGCCTCTCCCTCGCAGATTTTAAAAGCACAGCCTATATGCGAGGTTCTTATTCTACTTCCTGCTTCTTGCTTATGGGGCTGGAGTTCGAGCATATATGCAACGCTCTCGCGGTGAGAGTATTAAAGCGCAACGCCCTCGAGAGAGTACCCCTGGTTGGGCAGAGGCAGACAAATTTGCAACGTTGGCCCGATCGCACGCGATAAATGCTGCAGTGGTGGCAACTACTTTTGACTCTGCGGCTGATGAAGAGACAGAAAGTGCTCTTAAATACCTGCGGCAAAGGTTTTCAATTTGATGCTCTTGTTTCCGATGACCAACTCAAAATTTGTTGAAGATGGACCAGATACTTGCATTGCCCTGATTATAGTCTGGCCACCGCAGCAAAGGCTGGTCGCCTCGTTGGTTGGCTTCCAACCGTAAGTTTTGAATTTCAAATGTTGATCCATACATTAATATGAATATTTATAGCCCGAAGAAGATTCAAGGGAAGAAGGGCTTTGTGAAGCTCAAGCGCGAAATCTGGCATAGTGCCATGTATGAGATTGTATTGTCAATTGAGTTGCTTACGAAAACTGGACACCATCTCTGCTGTGGTGATGGAGTAGAGCGCATAATCTTTCCTTACATTCCCATTCTTTCAGCTGATTACAAGGAGCAGTAGTAACCATTTATCATTAACACTGTCTCAGATATTCATTTTCCCCTTAAGATAATCTAACTCTCAGACATAGGCGTACGTCCCGAATGAACCTCCGGGGTTCGATGATTCGACAATTTCGCGGGTCGCGCTTTTGCTGGCCGTCATGTAGAAAAAAAAGCTATCGGGTTGACTACTGATAAATTAGGTGTGCCTTTTGTACTTTAAGCAAGCAATCTGCTAATCAACTTCTCATTTCTGAAAAAGGGGTTTCACAACTTGTTTAGTAGATAAATGTACAACTCCAGGAAACTAGAAGTCCAGAACACTCATAACCACTACAGCATTGAAGATCGCACCATGTGGATCTTTCAGTCCATCGGTGATTCATAGGCATGTACCTCAAATAAGTACATTACAGCCGTTGGCGGAACTTAGGGCGCGGGAGGTTTTTTTCAAAATCAGCAAATTTTTGATGGGGCGAGCTCAAGCTGAAGTTCGAGAGGTTTTTGCCGAATATCTCAATGAATTTTCTTTGTATC
>Ga0307514_10004305_pt1 | contig 13133 bp, 21 predicted proteins | sample 16_EM_MG_FD_203088 | JGI IMG/M metagenome (GOLD analysis project Ga0307514, IMG submission 203088) | Populus trichocarpa ectomycorrhiza microbial communities from riparian zone in the Pacific Northwest, United States - 16_EM | ecosystem: Host-associated > Plants > Roots > Unclassified | place... | reverse complement strand
AACCTGAGGTCCTTCTGTTTTGCTGCCAGTTGCTCTGCTTCCAGTTGGTGGGAGCAAAGCCCTAAAAACCACGAAAGTCAGACCTACGTTGGTGGCTATGGCAGTTGTTGTTGTGATGCTAGTTGCCCCGAGAATAACCTTTTTTATGGTTAAAGTTGGGACTGCTATGATATTGAGCAAGATTGGCTAAAGGCAACAAAGACGACGTGGGTAGCAGACTTGGGTTAATAGCCATGGATTGAAGGGAGGTCTTGTGTAGAAACTCATGGGTAAGGAGATGACTATGAAGATATGCATACGACAGAGGTTGTATCTTGGTCATGAGGTTCAAATGAACTCATAATGAAGGCCACGAAACACATAGAGGTTCAAATCTTCAAGAGAGATTGGTCGGAAGAAACAACCAATTCATCAAATAAGGATTTTGCTTCTTGCATATACATAGCAACCGAAGCATCACCTTGCCGAAGATCTTGAAAAGACCCATGGAGTTGCATAATACGAGAATATTTAGACGGAGATGTAAGAGCTTGCTCAAGAGTATGCCAAACACAATGAGAGGTCTGACAATCTACCACAAGATGTAGTACATCCATTGAAAGAGAGGAGAGCAACATGCTCAAAATAAGTTGATCTTGTTGCTTCCAACGAAGAAAAGAAGGGTTGATGGCCGAAGAAGAACCAACAGAATTGTCAGAAACATGAGAAGGAGGACACGACATCAAGCCATCAACAAAGTGGAAGATACCTTGACCCAGAAGATATGACTTCATCTGCATTCACTAATAGAGATAATTGTTGTTCATAAGCTTCAACGAAATAACTTGTTGAGTGTTGGACAAAACAACTATGGCTGGAGTTGAGGTCCCCATAATATAAAGAGGAACGACAGAAAAATGAGAATAGAAACCATTGTTTTGCTCTGCAAGAGAGGAAGTTTGTTGTTATGGGAAGGGGCCGACTGGCTGTGCTGCAGTGCCAGTTTGGTGAAGGGAGAAGTCGGAAGCAGCAGCAGCAGAGTCCATTAGAGAGAGAGGAGTTTTAATGTGTTATGACTCTGATACCAAGTTGAGAAGAAATATGAGGCTTAATTTATTAGTTAGTCAATCTTTTCTATTTATATGTGTAGGGCAATGTACAATAGTAAAGGTGGAGATTACAACACTAGAGTAGTTCTATAATATTTCATATATATATATATACATTCCATAATAATATTAATGTTTATGTTAGAGAATAAATTCCAACAAAGTTTTATCTCAAAAGTGAACTCTACTTTAATTTGATCTCAAATGTGTTTATTAATCATTTTTAAAACAAAATTCCCAACACCTTTTTCCTAGTATATTAACTAATTGCAACCTTATTTATAGACTTGTAAAAACAAAGGAATTGGAAAGAAAATAAAAGGAAAAGAAAAAGAAAAAAAGTCAATAATTGATAGAAATATTATTCTTCTTGCCCTTTATACATAACACATATATTATATCCAGTCACATTCTTTGAGTTTATTAATGAATATAAATGAATTTGAATATGAAGAAAATAATTTACTTCTGTCTTCACAAACAACTCGGGGGAATCACTACTCCCTTTTTGCTCCCATTTGCATTCTTACAAAACGATGTGGCAGCACCTGATTTTTTGTAATATGTTAGGTTTATGTCTTCCAATATGAGTCCTTTACATGGATTACTTGAGCTGCAAACAAAATTCATTGCCAATTGTGTGGCTGATGTTCCCTTTATGTTCTTATATGTCACTCCACTAATCTTCACTCCAGAGCTATGCTTAGGACAACCTTTGGCGCTAGGGCAGTAGTTTTGATCAATGATGATTGGATTATAGACATATTTCATGATAATGTTTTCAAAAACAATGTTTCGAGCATACCCTGTGCTTGGTCTTCCCCATGATTTTATCCTAACTCCGTTTTGAGTACCCATGAAAACAACACTCGTTGCCTTCACATTCTCCACACCATCTTCATTTTGATGCAGGGCTAGACTACCAATGCTGCAAGAGCATGAAGAATGTTTTATAACAACGTTAGAAGGAAAATTGTTTTTTCTTTTGGAAGAAGCTGTCTCATTATGAATTAATCAATCGGGATTAGGATCAGAAAAATAGAAAAAAAATTGAAGTGAAAATAAATAGACCTTATTCCATGTCCAGGACCACAAACAATGCGATGGATCCTCAAATTCTTGGAGCCTGGACCTATGGATATGCAATCATCTCCTGTCTTTATCATACTGTTGGTGATGGAAATTCCAGTTGAAGATTGCATGTGTATGCCATCGGTGTTGGGACTCCAACTGGGGGCACTAATCTTCATGTTTTCAAGTGTAATGTTATGGCACTGGTCTATAGAAATGTGAAACATTTGACTGTTGATTGATGTTAATCTGCTAACCATGATGTTGCTAGATGCCACAAATGACATGGACTGCATCATTGATTAATCAAGAAATTAAAGACCTTTTGTTATCCATACCTCAATGATATGCAATTAAAATACTAATAAGTAGCATACCCTAGCTCCTGGTGGACAATTTTTTCCAGCATTCCGGCAAGCCCAAAAGCTACCTCCTTTTGCATCAATAGTGCCACCATAAACAGTAACCCCAGTGACCTTGTAGAACAAAATCCAAAATCCAGAATTGCCGAAAACCCAGTAATTTGATGGTGCCACAATTGTTCCATCAATGGAGAACAATATTTTATTCTTGCATGGACCACCAAACACTACAGGTTTGATCAAGAAACTCCCCTTAGGAACATATACCATGGCTGGCCATGTTGAGCTGCATGCTAACGTCCATGCCTTCTTAAATGCTTCGGTAGAATCGATCTTGCCGTCTGGCTTCGCTCCAAGTTTGACGACATTGTAGACCACATTTGATGCTTGGTAGGAGGCTGCAAATAAGAGGAAAAGAACACAATATACTAGTATTATCTTCACCATCCTTACGGTTTCAATTTCAAGAAATGATGAAAAGGAGATATTGGAATTGGATGAACACAATATCTATATTTAAAGCCATATATATATATATGGTTTCAGACTAGCTAGCTAGCATACGAATTAAATATTGTTGTCGTACAAAACAAGTGAAATTGCATGTTCCACTCATGTTGTCATGTTCTTAACGTAATTTGTGTTATGTACGGTGTCAATGAGTTGTTTGTATAATTTCTTAAGCTAATATCTGTAAATGCTTAAGAATTAATTCAATGCGATTAGGCCTCTGGTATGTCGTATATTAACTAGATGATTGAGTAGAATAACTTATGCCCATGTTTTGATATGCATTAAAATATGATCATACCGTCTAGTTTTTCATTTTCTTGCATGTATAAACTATATAAGAACATGGGTAATTTGCTTTGTAATTGGAGTTTCTGGTTGATTGGCCAGGTGTTTAATTTGCTTGGGTGGCTTACAAAAAAAGCATGCATGTTCTTCTTGAGTATGGAGCACTCGTACATGTTAATTCAGCCATGTGAGACGTACGTGTAGGAATAGTGGAGAAGAATTAATTATGTCGGAAATTGGATAATGTTTTGGGTTATAAGATATAATTGCTCAAAATTGCCGTACTATGGAGCTAATCTTAGAAATCAAGAGCACATTAAATTTTAAGAATTTCACTTAAGTAATTAATTTGGTGCAATATAGCTAGTCAGCCATGGAAGGAAGAGCTAAAAGACAATAAGATAGAGAAGAGGAAAACAAAAGAATTACAGTATCATGGATTAAGAAGCAGCACCACAAAAGGTAACCTAGGCGAGAACTGCAAGCAAAATAGATTCAACCTGAAACTACAGCAGGCATACATGCTAGTCATTATCATCTTCATTCTTTCTTGCACAATGACAAGCTGAAAAAAATAGTTGGCACAAAAATGACATATCCCACATCCTTTATTTTTTAAAATTAATAATGAAAATTTATTTTAAAATTATCTCGTAAATAAATTTATTTTTATATCTTTATTTTTATCTTTTTAATTAAACACGTTTCAATTACTTTGTATTTATCCTTTTTATCATGAGATATTAACCAAACGCAGCCAAATTTTACTAGTTTATAATGAAGGGAGACATCCAGTAAAATGTATTACAATGTCATCAGCTGGTCCATTTCTGTAAGTGAGTTTTACATCTTCCAATGGAATCACTGTTATTCTCAGATCATTAAGAACTGATGTTACCTGACCAGGACAATCTTTATTTTCATGGCAGTAATTTTGATAAATGACAATTGGATTTTGGACATTGTTCATAGCAATATGTTGGGAAAGAATGTCTTTGGCAAAACCATTACTAGGTCTCCCCCAAGACTTTATTCTTAAACCATTTTGGCTACCTGCGAGTGTAACGTTTTTAACCATCTCATTTTGCACACCAGACTCTTCAAGATCCTTGCCTAGACTCCCATTGCTCCATTTAATGACAAAAAATCTTACTATAGTTACCACAGTAATTTTCAAAGAAATGTTTATGAGTTAATTATGAGTTTGTAGTCTAGCTATCAACCATGCCCCTCCTCTCCCTTACAGATATCAGCTTCGATTCTCTCCTTTGTAATCCATAGAAAACAAATAAGAAATGTATATAAAATTGTTTTTATTACCTTGTTCATGACAGGACCACATGCAACATTTTCGATAGATAAATTAGTGGTGTCGACACCAATTGATAAAAATTTTCTCGTGTTTTTATTTTTTGTGTTTAGTATAGTGACACCAGTAGATAATTGCACGTGAATACCATCTGTATCTGGGCTTTTACGGGAAGCTGAGAGCGTCACTCCTTGCATATTTATATTTTGGCAGCCATTGATGACTATATGAAATATCTTAATCCCATGATCACCATACTTTTTGATTTGGTAAATCCAAATGACTATAAAATACACAACGAAATTAAGTCCGATTAATTTCTTTTTTATATTGAAATAAAAAAACAAATCATAGTTAATTAAGAAATTAAAGAAGAAGGCTGTAGCATCTAGACCAGCTACTGAGCCCGAGGAACCTGCTGAAGCAGTTGCAGAGGCAGCGCGCAGGACCTGAAAAGGTTGAAGTCAATGGTGAGGTTCCTGTTCCAGTGAATGAAAAAGTTCGGAGAGAGAATACAGATTCATCTATGGAGGTTTTTGCAGCAGCAATGCCTTCCAAAGCTGCAGTTGAAGCCAGCTGAGAAACAACAACACTTCTCATTCGTCAGCCAGCAAGAGTAGCTGCTCGTGGGATACGTTTGTTAGCAAAAGTAGGAAGAGAAAACCATGCTTTCATTGTAGAAGCTCGTGCAATTCTTCACCTTCGTAAACTGCTGTCTTCTACAAACTCCGTCGCACAAGAGAATTCTGTAACAGTAATACTCAATTAATCCATTCATAACAAGAATAAAAGACGAATTATGAATGAAAAAGGGTGTCTGGGATCAATTGCTGAAGTATTGCGCTTATAATCTCTCTATAAATACAATTGCCATGTATTCAGAATTGTGCGTGTTGCTGTGTGTTAGAATGTAAATGAATAAGAGCTTGAGCAGTTAAATACTTGAGTGTATAGTGTTTTCAACATTTCTTACTTCCATGGCATCGAACATGAAAGCCAAGTTGATAGATATTGAAGCAAGTGCAGTTTGGGTTTGGCAGTAGCAGCCATCTTAGATCCTCGATTCAAGATGAAATTGGTGGAGTATTATTATTCCCAGACCTATGGGAGTACTGCCGTGGATCGAATCAAGGAAGTTTCTATGTAATCAAGGAGCTTTTGAATGCATATTCTATATGTTCAATCATAGTGAAAATAATAAAATAAAATTATTCGGAAGTCCTTAAGATCCTGTTAGACAGATTTAGAGTTGTATAGGGATTTATTACCTGAAGATCCGTTCTTCTTAGGCTTTGAATATTTTTTTAAAAGTTGGGTTGTCGCATATCACAAGCCATCCAATTGTCTGGCCTCCAACGGTAATCCACATGAACCACCAATAAGAATCTCCTAAATCCGTATTTAGGAAAGATGAACTGTTATGTCTAGAGTGCTAACTCTAATTTTGTGTTTTTTTAGTTTTTCTATCTAATAGACAATAACTCTTTAAAAAAAAGCGTAACTTACTATTTATATAAAAATCTAAAAACCCTATAAAATAGTAAAATATCATTTTGCCCTTAAATAATATCTATACATTATATTATTTAAGGATCATTTTAGAAATTTAACTAATAAAGTCATTACTTGAATATTCTAATACTAGAATTATAATCTTTGAATTAAATATATTTTAGTGCTTAACTTCTAAAATTATTTTCAATCAAGTTACACTTGATTAATTATCTCAGTTCAATTTTTGATTAATGGTTCTTAACGTGAGTTGAGAAGAAGTAAGAGGCTTGACCAATTAGTTAGCAAATCCTTTTCTATTTATATGTAGGGCAATATATAATAGTAAAGGTAGAGATTACAACACTAGAATAGTGCCTATAATATTTTCTATATCTATACATTCTATAATATGCCCTCTAAAGCTAAGAGTGGAGGATCAACCTAAAGCTTGAAGTGAAAAACAGTAAAAGAAGCAGTAAAAAGTGACCTAGTAAAGACATCTGCAAGTTAATCCTGAGAGGAGATAAAACGAATCTAAATCTTGTTCTTCGCAACCATATCTCGTACAAAATGATAATCAACCTCAACATATTTTGTATAGGCATGAAAGATAGGATTTATAGATAAATAAGTAGCACCTAGATTATCAAACAAAATGGTAGGAGCAGAAACAAAAGGGATATGTAGATCTGTCAATAAATACTGACACCGGATAACCTCAACATTTTTGTCTACTAAGGCTTTATACTCAGCTTCAGTAAAGGAGCGAACAACTGTACGTTGCTTACCTGATTTCTATAAAATTGGCGTCTGACCAAAGAAAACAAGGTAACCTTCCGCAGATTTACAATCATCAATACTACCTGTCCAATCTGCATCCGTAAAGCCATGTAATGCAAAAGATGAACTGCGAGTGATATGTAAGCCATAAGTTATTGTACCCTGATATAACATAAAATACGTTTAATGGCAACCCAATGAGAATCTGTAGGAGTATGCATCAACTAATAGACTCTATTAACAGCAAAACAAATATCTAGTCTCGTAAAGGTGAGATATTAAAGAGCACCCATGATATGACGAAACCGTGTAGGATCACAAAACAAGGGATATGGCAATATGGTAACTTTGGAGGTAGAGATAAGAGTATTAACAAGTTTGCAAGAAGTCATACCAGCCCGAGTGAGGATGTCAAGAATATACTTATGCTATCATAATTAACATCAAACTCATACTGGTGGACTGAACCTCAATATCCAAAAAATAATGAACGACGCCTAAGTCACGAAGCTTGAACTCTGAGCTCAACAACTGTATTAGGAGGTGAAGTATAGTAGAGTTGCTACCCGTAATCAGAATATCATCAACATAAACCAAAAGATGATATCAACACCAAAAAATAAGATAAATAATGAGGTGTCAACCTTGGAGGCGTGGAAGCCAATAAAGAGAAGAAAATCATTTAGACAGGTATACCAAGCCCGCAGAGCCTGTTTTAAACCATATAGCGACTTATGCAATCTACACACATGAGAAGGAAAGGCAGAGTCAATAAAACCTGGGGGTTATTTCATGTATACCTCTTCGTCAAGAAAGCCATTGAGGAAGGCATTATAGATGTCGCACGTCAAAATCCGCACGGCGTCGGCCTGGCGATTTTTCTCTGTTATGTTTGATTTGATCTTGTTGGATTCGTTGGGAGTCGCCACCTAGTATTTAATTGAGGGTTACTAGGGAACCTGAGTGTACTGGTCTTGTCAGAGATTCGCGGGTAAGGGACTGGTTGTGGTTAGGGAAGGTATTAGCACCCCTAACGCACCCTACCTGAGGTAAGCTGCTTTGCTGCTGTGATGTGTTAAAGAAGTTTTAAAAATTTTGTTTTTTCATCGGATATTAGAAATACAACTTCCGTACAAGTTTGTAATTCTAGTCCGTGAGCCAATCAAAATATTAAATTCTTCTTTATTCTTTACAATCTCATCATAAACAAAATATATATTTAAAAAATAAAGCAAATACAAACACACATTCACTTTTACTATATTTTTGCTTTTTTTCCTTTTTCGTTTCTTTTCTTCCTTTTCTTTTTCTTTTTTTTTCTTTTTTTTACCCACGTTTACAAAATACAAATAAAAACTCAAACTAAACAATTATTACATTAAATAATTTGAAAATTACAAAATAAACCCTCAGAAATCCATAACAGTGCCGGGAAGCCTTCTAGAACCGCAGCAACAGTGCTGGAACAGTGGCAGCGCGTTGCTCCACGCGCCCCCGCCACTGGCGGCGCGTGGTTTCATGCGCTGCCGCAAGCAAAGACAGGAGACAGTGGATCTGTTTCGACTTCTCTCCTTCTTCCTTTCCTCGCCGACGGTGAAGATCAACGTCACCTGCAACCAAAAGAAAACGCACAGGCAGTCTGTTTTAGTTAAGTTTTTAGATCTGTTTCAGTCTTCCTTTTTTAGCTCAACCCAGTTTCACTGCCTTCTCCCTTCTCTGTTTCAGGCGGCGGCAAGACCAAGGGGTCACCGGCGACTAGGCTTCTGTCGATGGCCGATCTGGTAGTGGTGGTCTTCGGTGGCCGCTGCTAGGTCGTTGATGACGGGTGGATCTGTGACCGACCGGTTGAAAGAGATGACCGGTCTTGGCTGGTCTGTGGCTGTTGCTGTTGAAGAGACCGAAGGAGAAGAAGACGCCGCTGAGGGGAAGGCTTCGGTGAAGGGGAGATGGAGATGAGAGTGTGCGGCTGTTGTGGTTTTGGTAGGGGCGGCTGCTGGTTTCTGTGAGGGAGAGGTTGAGAGAGACCCGGCTGAGGGAAAGGGAAGGTCTGTGTTTTGGCCAAAGAGAGAGCCGAGACAGTGGGGGGAGTGTTGGCTTTTTAAGTGAGGGAGAGGAAGATTTGCGGGGAAGATGAAGATGGTGAGCGGCGGCTTCAAAAAAAAATGAAAGCCGGGGGGGAAGAGGTGGCAGGCTTGTTTTTGCCGAAAGAGAGGAAGGGCTGCGGTCTGGGAGCACAAAATCAAAACCACCGGGGGGATCCCTGGTTTCAGCAATCTTCCCCTAACAAAAAGTGGTGGCTCTGGTTCTGGCCGAAAAACCAGAGGAAAGGGAGGGGGGCGACGCTCCCTTGAAAAAGATGGGTTTAGGGTTAGGGTTTTTTTTTGTATTTTTCTAATGTTTCAAAATTATCCCCCCCTCCTTGTTTTAACTTGAAGGCTGCTATTTATAGGCAAAATGTTGCTTAAGCCTCAAAATTGATCCCTCAATTTTTGTAAATTTGGCCCCTAATTTCAGTCAATTAACTTGGTAAAAATTAGATTTGGTCTCTTAAAATTTCAATCTTTTCAATTAAGTCCAAATTAGGCTCCCAAACTTAATTTTTCACCAATTAAGCCCCCAAATTAATTTGACCCATTTAAAGTATAATTAAGTCCTTGCACTTAATTAAATCCTTCAATTGAACCTAAATTAATTCTTAAACGTAATTAAAATTTAATTTGTCCCATGATTAGATCAAATTGGCCTATTAAAAATTTAATTATGTCGTCGGACTTAACTTTTATGCAAATTCATCCAATAATCATTTCATTTGACCTTTGAATTTGCATTTTTTCTATTTTTGGGCATAATGGGGTATAATTAGGCCTTGAATTTCCTCCAAAAGTTACAGCTTGATTTTTGCCTATTTTTGGAGTCTTTCTTGATCAACTTTCTCCACATTGCCAGCCTTTATTTTATTTTTTTGATTTTTATTTTGAAAAAGAAATTGATTTTGGGGAATAACCCAGAATTGGGTTATGACAATAGATATCAAGCTAATGTATCTTCTAATTACGCGAAACCACAATGGAGAAGACTAATTTGACAGTTGTCTACTTGATAATAAGACTGGAAATTTTAGAGTAATCAATACCTTTTTGCTAAGTAAAACCTCTAGCAATCAGGCGTGCCTTATACCTCTCAATGTTGCCATCAACACGACGCTTTATCTTGTACACCTATCGACCACCAACAACATTCATCGAAGGATGAAAAGGAACCAAGGACCAGGTGTTGTTAAAGCGCAAGGCTTGAATTTCCTCGCGCATAGCAGCATGCCAAGCCTCATACCTGTCAGCATCAGAAAAAACAATGAGTTTATAGGTAGGAGGAGACACTACCTGACAGATTGGAGCAACAGAGGTAGCTGCAAATGCTGCGAGCAAGGTGGTTTTTGGCAGCCGAGGATAGAGGACCATGGGATGCTGACGAGCGATAGATTGAGGGGGAGAAGAACCTGAACCCGTGAGCTGCTGAAGAGGATATGAGGAGAGATCAACACAGAGTTGCAGATCAGCAGGAGAACCTATCGAAGGACCGAATTGCGCAGCAATAGAGAGTGGAGAACCTATGGTAGAACCAGGCTTCTCTGCAGTAGCAGAACTAGAAGCATGCAACTCTAAATAAGGAGAACTTGTTCCTGCACAATGATTATTAGAAAACAAGCAAATGATGATAGAGGGGCTGGGTGGCGATGGAATGGTAGCAAACATGGTGGGCAAGTGGTGGATCAGAAAAGGTGAGGTAGGTGGCCGGTTAGAGCTGCTGGTTTGGTGAATTGGTGGGGAAGTATGGTGAAAATTTAAGGAAGGACCTAAGGTTGGGAGGTGTGTTTATTGGGAGGAGATGAATGGTTGTTATGCTATCTGTTCAAAATTTGTAAAATGAAACACATCTTCATGAAAACAAACATGACGGGAGACATAAATACATTGAGACGTTAAATCAAGAAAGTGTTAACCAAGATGAGATGAAATATATACTAAGAACATATATGGAGATGAATAAAAATCCAACTTATGAGCATGAAATGGACGGAAAAAAGGAAAACAAAGACACCTAAAAGTACGTAGAAAATCATAATCAGAAGTACGATGAAACAAACACTCAAATGGAGATTTATTTTGGAGGACAAGAGTAGGCATGCGATTAATAGATATAATGATGATTCAAATGCATAGTTTCAAAATCTTAACGGAGCACTACATTGTCCTAGGAGGGTAAGACTAGTTTCGACAATATACCGATGGTGATGCTCAACTATGCCATTTTATTCATGGGTATGAGGACATATTAACCTATGATGAATACCAATAGTATGAAAGAATCGATTTAAGTTATGATATTCACCACCTCAATCAATTTAAACAGATTTAATTTTACATGAAAACTGATGCTCAACAAGTGTTTGAAAGTGATGAAATATAGAAAACACATCTAATTTTGCTACAATAGGATAATACCATATATGTTTTGTATATACATCAATAAAGATAACAAAGTAACGAAAACCAAAAGAAGAAAACATAGGAGTAAGGCCCCAAACATCACTAAATATTAAATCAAGTGGGGTAGTAGTTTTGTGACCTATAGGTCTCAACGACAAACACGACGATTTGCCTAGCGAACAAGCTTGATATTAAGCAAGAGAGCATTTATAAGTACGAACTATTTTATTTTTTGGAAACTAACAAATTTAAAATGCAGGAAGTAGTGTAATGTGATGGTTTATGCCGGTGTCCGGGAACTAAGTGCTGCCAAAAACATTACCAACAACAAAGGTGGGCAGAGGGTTGTTGGCCACTACCCCAAAGTTGTGCATAATGTGGAGTTTTGTGGCCAAAAGTGAAATACAATTGTCACTTGACATTCTACTCAGAAAACCGGTGACAGGACCACTGTCCAGACCCAGAGGGGTGCCTGTTCCACTACTAGTTGCTCTGCCTCCAGTCATAGGAGCGGAGGAATGGAAGCCACGATTGTCAAACTTATTTTGGTGGTTATGGCGGTTGCTGTTGGGACGCTAGTTGCCACGATAACAACCCTTGTTACAACTGAAATTGGCTTGTGTTGAGATGTGGCAAGGTGAGCAGAAGGCGTTGACAGTAGCAATGGTTGAGGCAGCAGAGGTGAGATTGTATCCATGGATAGAAGGGAGGTCTTGTGTAGAAATTCATAGGTAAGGAGATGGCTATGAAGGTCGGCATATGACAGCGGTTCTGCCTTGGTCATGAGGTTGGTTACTAAGTTTGAACTCACCATGAAGACCATGAAAGACATAGAAATTGAAGTCTTTAAGAGAGATGGGCCGATCAGCAGTAGCTAATTCATCAAATAAAAATTTTGCTTGTTGCATATACATAGTAACCGAAGCATCACCTTGCCCAAGATTTTTAAAAGACCCATGAAGTTGCATAATGCGAGAATTAGATAGAGACACAAGAGCTTTTTCAAGGGTGCGCCAAATACAATACGAGGTATGATAATTGACAACAAGGTGCAACACATCTATGGAGAGTGAGGAGAGTAACGCGCTTAAAATAAGTTGATCTTGTTGCTTCCATCGAAGAAAAGAGAGGTTGATTGTCGAAGAGAAACCAACAGAATTGTCAGAAATGTGAGATGACACGGCACTGAGCCATCAACAAAGTGAAAAACACCATGACTAAGAAGGTATGGCTTCATCTGTATTCGCCAATATAGATAATTTGTGTTCATAAGCTTCAACGAAATAACTTGCTAAGTGTTAAACAAAGCAACTATAGCTGGAGTTGATATCTTCATAATGTGAAGAGGAATGATAGAAATATGAGAAGAAGAGTCATTGTTTTGTTCTGCAAGTAGAGAAGGTTGATGCTGCTATGGGAGGGCACCACCAGCAGCAGCTTGTGAGTGGTCGCTCACCTGGTTGCAATGCTAGTTTAGTGGAGGGAGAAGTTGACAACAACAATAGAGTCCACTTGGGAGAGGAAGAGAGGAGTTATGAATGCAGGAGGCTCTAATACCAAGTTGAGAAGAAGTAAGAGGCTTAATTTATTAGTTAGTCAATCATTTTCTATTTTTATTTGTGTAGGGCAATATACAATAGTAAATGTAGAGATTACAACACTAGAATAATGCCTATTGTCGCACGTGCGCGACGTCGTGGCGATCGTCCACCCACAAAAAATAAATGTAAATTTAATGTAATGG
>Ga0307514_10004303_pt1 | contig 13136 bp, 13 predicted proteins | sample 16_EM_MG_FD_203088 | JGI IMG/M metagenome (GOLD analysis project Ga0307514, IMG submission 203088) | Populus trichocarpa ectomycorrhiza microbial communities from riparian zone in the Pacific Northwest, United States - 16_EM | ecosystem: Host-associated > Plants > Roots > Unclassified | place... | reverse complement strand
GGCCGCGGCCCAGGCTGACACTGCCGCCATGCAGCTCAGCGAGTTCCATTGCGGAATAGACCGCCGCCCGCGCGCGTAAACCTCTGGTGCAAGCCCCCGCCTCCTTTCGACAACAACTGCTGGGCGCGATTCCGCGCCTGCGGCGCTATGCGCATTCGCTGGTGATGGATTCGAGCGCGGCCGACGACCTGGTGCAGACCACGCTGGAACGCGCGCTCTCGCACTGGCACCAGTTCGACCAGCGTCGCGACATCGTGGTGTGGATGCTGAGCATCGCCCACAACGCGCACCGCGACACCCAGCGGCGCAACATGCGCTTGCTGATCATCGACCCGCAGGCGCTGCAGATCGAGCAGGACCTGCAGCGCAGCGACCCGGGTGCCGACGTCGGCCTGCGCATGGACCTCATCGCGGCCTTGCAGCAGCTGTCGCCCGAGCAGCGCGAACCGCTGCTGCTGGTGTCGGTCGAAGACCTTTCGTACGCCGAATGCGCCGAAGTGCTGCACATCCCCATCGGCACCGTGATGTCGCGCATCTCGCGTGCCCGCGCTGCCCTGCGTGTGCTGCTCGACGGCAAACCCGCGGCCACCGTGCATGCCCTGCACCGCGTGGTCTGAACCACCATGAACACGTCGCCCCACACCCCTCCTTCCGACGACCGCTTGAGCGCCTGGCTCGATGGCGAGCTGCCGCCTGCGCAGGCGGACGAAGTCGAAGCCTGGCTGGCCGCTCACCCCGAAGACGCCGCGCGCGTTCGCCTGTGGGCCGCTGACCGCGATGCGCTGCGTGCGCGCCTGGGCCCGATGGTCACCGAGCCGGTGCCCGAGGCGCTGGCCGATGTGGTGTGGCGCTCATCGCCGAACCGCGCTGCGTGGTGGCGCTGGGCTGCTGCGGTGGCGGTGTTCGGCCTGGGCGGCGTGGTGGGCGCGGCGGCCGTGTGGCAGCTGCGGGCCGATCGCGCGGCCGTGACGGCCACCGCGCCGGCAGGCTGGGTGCAGCGCGCGGCGGTGGCGCATGCGGTGTACGTGCCCGAGCAGCGCCACCCGGTCGAGGTGTCGGTGGCCGGCGCGTCGGCCGAAGAGAACCATGCACAGGAAGAACACCTGGCGCGCTGGCTCACGCGGCGGCTGGGCTTTGCGGTGAAGCTCTACGACCTGCGCGACAAAGGCTTCGAACTCGTCGGCGGCCGCCTGTTGCCCGACGCGGCCGGGCCGAGCGCGCAGCTGATGTACCAGGCGCGGCAGCCCGGTGCCGATGGCGCCCCGCCGACGCGCGTGACCGTCTACCTGCGCAAGCCCGAGGGCGGCACCGACTTCGCTTTCCGCTACGAGCGCCAGGGCGAGCTGGGTCTCTTCTACTGCGTGGAAGGCGGCGTGGGCTACGCGCTGGCCGGTAGCCTGCCGCGCGAGCAGCTGCTCGCGCTCGCCGAGAGCATCTATCACCAGCAACCCGGCGCGAAGTAGGTATCTGCTCAGGGCGCACGAGGGGCGGTCCCTAGAATCCGCCTCATGTCTGTTTCACTGCCGCCTCGCTCCGTGCCATCCCGCTTCACGGCCTGGCATCGTCTGGTGGTGGTGACGGTGCTGGGCTTTGCCTCCGGCCTGCCGCTGGCGCTCACCGGCCAGGCGATGCAAGCCTGGCTCAGCGTCGAAGGGGTCGACATCGCGACCATCGGCTTCCTGAGCCTCGTGGGCCTGCCCTACACCTTCAAGTTCTTGTGGGCGCCGTTGATGGACCGCTTCGAGCTGCCCTGGCTCGGCCGGCGCCGCGGCTGGCTGGTGTTGACGCAGCTGGCACTGGCCGGCGCGCTGCTGGTGATGGCGAGCATCTCGCCGACCGCGGCCACGCGCAGTTTTGCCTTGCTGGCGGTGCTGGTGGCTTTCGTGTCGGCTTCACAAGACGTGGTCGTCGATGCTTACCGCACCGACCTGCTGCCCGCGCATGAACGCGGCTTCGGCTCATCGCTGTATGTGCTGGGCTATCGAATGGCGATGATCCTGTCGGGCGGTGTCGCTTTCATCTGGGTCGACCCGACGCAGGGTTCGCACTGGAGCTGGCCCGAGGTGTATCGCGTGATGGCCGGGATCATGGTGGTCGCGGCGGTGATGTCGGCCGTGCTGCTGCCGCGCTTGCCCGACATTGCCCGCCTGTCCAGCGTGGTCCGCAACGACCTCGTCGGCTTCGCGGCCGTGCTGGTGGCCGTGGCGGTTGGCGTCATCGTGAGCGATCGGTTCGGCCCGCCGCTGGCGCGCGTGTTGATCGCGCCGTTCTGGAGCGGCAGTGCGCTGTCGGCCGAGCTGCAGAGCAAGTGGACCGACCTGCTGGCCTTGATGCTGGGCGTGGCCTTCACGCTGCCGCTGGCCGCGTGGATGGCGCATCTGGCCAAGTTCGAGACCTTGATCGGCGGCTTGCGCAGCTACTTCAGCCAGGCCGGCGCCGGCGCGTTCCTCGCGTTCATCGTGCTCTACAAGCTGGGCGATGCGTTCGCCTATTCGCTGATGACGCCGTTCCTGCTGAAGACCATGATGTTCAGCGCTGCCGAGGTCGGCCTGGTCAACAAGGTGATCGGCCTGTGGCTCACGATCGGCGGCGCGCTGCTGGGCGGGGCACTGATGTTGAAGCTCGGCTTGTGGCGTGCGCTGATGCTGTTCGGCGTGCTGCAGATGGTCAGCAACATCGGCTACTGGTGGCTGGCGGTCGAAGGCAAGGGGCTGATGCCCGGCCTCGTGATCCCGGCCTTCGACTGGGGCTTCGTGAAGCTGGTGCAAGACACGCCGGTCGATGGCGGCCTGCTGATGGTGATCGCGTTCGAGAACCTGTCGGCTGGCATGGGCACCGCCGCGTTCGTGGCCTTCCTGATGAGCCTGTGCAACCAGCGCTTCACGGCCACGCAATACGCCTTGCTGTCGGCCTTCGCGTCGGTGGGCCGGGTGTGGGTGGGGCCGCTGGCTGGCGTGATGGCCGAGACCGTCGGCTGGCCCACCTTCTTCATCGTGTCGACCGTGCTGGCCGTGCCCGCGCTGGTGATGCTGTGGTGGCTGCGCGAGCCGGTGCGCGCCCTTGAGGTCGACCCCGACGCCCCGATTTTGGACGACTGAGCGGCGGAACCCCACCGTTGACACCGAATCTGATAGCCATGACGACTGACTTCGACACCCGAGCCGATTTCACCCCTGACCCGCTGCTGCATCTATCGGGTTGCAGCTGTCGTTTGCATTCGCGCCGGCTGCTCACGGGCGCCTTGCTGGGCGCCGGCGGCCTGCTGGCGGTGCCGGCCTTCGCGCGTGAAGGCGTTGAAGTCGGCGGCCAGTCGACGTTCGCCAAGCTCGTACCGGCCGACCAGATCGAAAGCGCCGCGCAACAGCAGTACGTCGCGCTCAAGCAGCAGGCCGGTGAGAAGCGCGCCCTGGCGCCCGACAGCCACCCGCAGGTGATTCGCCTGCGCGCCATCGGCCAGCGGCTCATTCCGTACAGCTACGAGTGGAACCCGCGTGCGCGCGACTGGAAGTGGGAGATCAACCTGCTCATTTCCAAGCAGATCAACGCGTTCTGCATGCCCGGCGGCAAGATTGCCTTCTACACCGGCATCCTTGAGCAGCTGCAGCTCACCGACCACGAGGTGGCGATGGTGATGGGCCACGAGATCGCGCACGCCTTGCGCGAGCACGCCCGCGAACAAATGGGCAAGACCGCGGCCACGCGCGGTGCCATCGAACTGGGCGCGGCCATCTTCGGCCTCGGCAACGCCGGCCGCACCGTGGCCGGCATGGGCGGCCAATTGCTCACGCTCCGCTTCGGGCGTGAAGACGAATCCGAAGCCGACTTGGTGGGCATGGAACTCGCCGCCCGCGCCGGCTACGACCCGCGCGCTGGCGTGACCCTGTGGAACAAGATGGCCAAGGCCAGCGCAGGCGCGCCGCCGCAGTTTCTCTCCACCCACCCCTCGGGGCCGACGCGCATCCGCGACATCCAGGCCAACCTGCCCAAGGTCGAAGGTCTGTACGTCCGGGCCGCCAAGCCCGAGCGGCGCTTCGAGGCGCCACCCAAGCCATCGCAGGCGCCCTCGGCCAACAGCAAGGGCTGAGCGAGCAGACAAGAAGGGCCCCTGATCGGGGCCCTTCTCTGTTTTTGGGGTGCGTGGCAGAACATGGCTTGCACATCGGTCCCGAATATTGATGACGACTCGCTGGCAAGAGCTAGGCAGCATCCGGCGTCGGCTGAAGTCGCTGCTCTTTCGTTCGAGCTTCGTTTGAAAGATCAGCGTGTGCGGGTCCAGGAATCGCAAAGGCCCGCGGACGCCGGCTGCATCAATCCATCAATCTCAACATCGTGGGAAGTTCTTCATGGCTTATCAAGTGATCATCTTCGGGTTCGACCCCAACAACCGGCTGCCGCTTAGCTTGATTGCAACGGGGGTGGACAAACCCAGCGCGATCCATGTGATGTGCAACCCATGCACGGCGACGAAGCGGATCGTCGTCAGCGCCGGTGTGGTGCCGGCCATTCCATCTGTGAGCGGTTACGCTGCGGGGCCGAACGAAATACCGACCGACACGAAGGAGTTGTATGTGTTCGAGTTTCCGAACCGCGCCGCAGGCTGGGCCTGGATGACGGTCAACAGGGATGTACTTGTCGGGAAAACCATTCATACCGTGGACGGTGAGCTGGCCTGACACAGGCCGGCTGCGGCACGCCCTGCGGTGGTTGCGATCACTCGGCGTGCCGCTTTTGATATGGATGAGTTCGTGCTCGCTGGTGGCCGCAGCACCCCCCGACAAGGTGCTCGTGCTGACGCCGTTCGAGATGCCGGTCGTCAAGATGGTGGTCGATGCGTTGAAGACCCGGCGCACCGTCGACGGCCAGCCGCTGCCGCCGCTCGAAGCCGATGTGCGGGTCATCGACCCCAGCCAGGTGGAACGCAAGGCGGCGCGCGAGTTGCGCCCACAGCTGAAGCACTACAAGGCCGTCTTCGCCACGACCTTGTTCCTGGCGCGTGCGCTGCAGATGGAAGACGCGCAGATTCCGATCGTGTTCGAGGGCGCTGCCGATCCGATGCAGCTCTGCCTCGTCGATTCGCTGATCCGGCCCGGGCGAAATGCCACCGGCACCATCTACGTGCTGCCGGACGAAGACGCCAAGCTGATGGAGGTGCTGGTCGATGGCTTTCCGAAGCTGAAGAAGGTCATCTACCTGGTCGCCGGGAGCAACGTGCACCCGGCGAGCTGCGACCCGGACGACATCGTCTGGCGCAAGAACGAGGCCCTGCCCTGCACGATGGGGATGCACGCACCCGACGACTACCTGCGTCGCCTGGTGTCGGCGACGGCGGTGGTCGCGCAGGCGAAGACGCTGGGCGTCGAAGTGGGTTTCATGGTGGTCTGCGATGCGAAGGACATCGCTCGCCTGCCGGCGATGATCAAGGCCTCGCCGGAGATCGGCTTCGCGATCCCCTGGCAGGGGCTGTTCCCGGAACACTCGAAAGAGTTGATCGATGTGCTGGCCTGCATGCGCCGGCCCGCCATCTACGGGCGGTGGTTCTTCGCCCGCGAGGGCGGCATGCTGGCGATGGAGCCCATCTTCGAGCCGGTCGACCGGCGTGCGAGCGTCGACATGCTGCTGCAGGTGCTCGAAGGGGCTGCCCCGGCGACGCTGCCGGTGCAGCTGCCGCGAGGCTTTCGCATCATGGTCAACGCGCCGGCCGCCGCCCGGCAGGGTTTGCAACCGTCGCTGAGTCTGCTCAGGCGGGCCGACAATGTGGTGTTGAAGTAGGGTGCAGGCCGGGCGATCCGGTGTGTGCGCCCCGATTCGCACACTCGGCGACGTCGACCATGCAAGCTCTGCGCTCAGGCGAACAATCGGTATGGCGTTCACGCATCTGGCGCAAGCAGGCGGCGATTCTCGCGTTGCTGGTCACCGGGGGGCTCGTGTCGTTCGGGGCCACCGAGATGATCGTGTCGTACCGCGAGACGCGCACGCTGATCGGCCAGCTGCAGCAGGCGCAGGCGCGCCAGGCGGCGCAGGCGCTGCGTGCTTCGCTGCAGAACATCGAGCGCCATGTGGATGCGGTGATGGCGCTGCCCTGGTCGGTGGGCAACTGGTTGTCGCTCGACACGCGGCGAGAGGAATACGCGCGCCTGCTGCGCCTCGTGCCCGCGGTCGAGAGCGTGGCGTTCCACGACGCCGCAGGCAAGGAGATGCTGATGGTCTCGCGCCGCACGCTGGACCGCGTGGCACGCTCTGTGTCCCCGCCGGCTTCTTCGTCGGCGTCGGCCAACGGCGGTGCGTCGCGCGTCTACGGCGCCGTCGAGTACCTCGACGGCTATGACCCGTACCTGGTGCTGGACCTGTCGCACCCGGAAGACGTCGGCGCAGGCCACACCCGGGTCAGGATCGCGATGCGCGCGTTGGCGCGTGAGACGGCCGCGGCCCTGTCGGTGCCCGGCGGCGAGGTGTATGCCATCGACGCCAACGGCACGATCGTCATGCACCGCGACCCTGGCCTGATGCTGGGGCGCTTCAAGCCCCCGCCCTTGCCCGAGCGAAGCCGCGCTGCGGCGGGCATGGCCGGCAAGGGCCTGCATGGCGATGAAGTGCTGCAGTCGGTCGAGCCGATGGACGAATTGCGTTGGAGCGTGGTCGTCGAACAGCCGATGGCCACGGCGATGGAGCCTGTGTGGTCGGCACTGCGCCGCACCGGGGCCTTCATGGTCCTCGGGCTCGTCTTGTCGGGCGTTGCCGCGCTGTATCTCGCAGGGCGGTTGACGCGCCCGATCCGCCGGCTCTACCAAGGCGCGCAAAGCATCGGCGCCGGCAGCCTGAGCACGCGCGTCGATGTGCGCACGGGGGACGAACTCGAGATGCTGGCCATCCGCTTCAACGCCATGGCCAACAGCCTGGAGGAGTCGTACGCCTCGCTGGAGGCCCGCGTGGCCGAGAAGACGCACGACCTGGAGGTGGCCAACCGCCACAAGTCCGAGTTCCTCGCCAACATGTCGCACGAACTGCGCACGCCGCTGAACGCCGTGATCGGTTTCTCGGAGGTGCTGTCGGAGCAGATGTTCGGCCCGCTCAACGCCAAGCAGATGGAGTACGCGACCGACATCCACGGCTCGGGGCACCACCTGCTGGCGCTGATCAACGACATCCTCGAACTGTCGAAGATCGAAGCCGGCCGGCTCGAACTCGAACCGTCGGAGTTCGACGTGCCCGCCGCTGCCCAGACCGCGGCGACGCTGTTGCGCGAGCGTGCGGTGCGCCAGGGCCTGCAGCTGGTGCTGCAGATCGGGCCGGAGGTCGGCACCTGGGTGGCCGACCCGCGGCGCTTGAAGCAGATCCTGGTGAACCTGCTGTCGAACGCCGTGAAGTTCACGCCCGATGGCGGCCGGGTGACGCTGACCGTGGAGCAGACGAGCGAGTGCCTGCACGTGGAAGTGGCCGACACCGGCATCGGCATCGCCGCTGCTGACATGGAGCTGATCTTCGAACCCTTCCGGCAGGTTGGCGCGCATGGCCGCGCGCGAGCCGAGGGCACGGGGCTCGGCCTGTCGCTCGTGCGCTCGCTGGTCGAGCTGCACGGTGGGCGCCTCAGCGTGGAGAGCCGCCTTGGCGAAGGCTCCCGTTTCTGCATCGAATTCCCAAGGAGGTCGGCATGAGCCCGATGGTGCTGGTGGTGGACGACGACGAGAAGTGCCTGCGTCTGGCCTGCGACGTGCTCGACTTCCATGGCTTCGCCACGGTGCGCGCCGGCAGCGGCGAGCAGGCGCTGGCCATCGCCGAGACCACGCCGATCCGCATGGTGTTGATGGACATCCAGCTGCCCGGCATCAACGGCGTCGAGACCTTCTCTCGGCTGCGCAAGATGGCGTCGTGGAAAGACATTCCGGTCGTGGTGATGACCGCGTCGGTGATGCCCGCGGACCGCAGCACGCTGATGAACGAAGGCTTCAGCGGCTTTCTCGCCAAGCCGCTGGCGATCAAGGACCTGGTGTCTCTGGTTCGCTCATCGCTGCCGCCGGACTGAGCGATGCGGCCTTCGCTTCTCCCGACACTCCCCACCGCCACCGAGGGCGGCGCGCGTGTGCTGGTGATCGACGACGTGCCGAAGAACGTGACGCTGTTGTCTGACCTGCTCGCCGCCTGGGGCTACCGGCCGTTGCCGGCCTTCAGTGCGGCGCAGGGCATCGAGCTGGCCCGGTCGATGCGGCCCGACCTGATCCTGCTCGACGTGCTGATGCCCGACATGGACGGCTTCGAAGTCTGCCGCCGCCTGCGCGCCGACGCCGCGCTCGCGGCCACGCCGATCGTGCTGGTCACCTCCCTCGAAGCGCGGCACGAGCGCATCAAGGGGCTCGAAGCCGGCGCCGACGATTTCCTCAGCAAGCCGGTGGTGCAGGCGGAGCTGTTTGCGCGCGTGCGCTCGCTGCTGCGCGTGAAGGCGCTGTACGACCAGGTGTCGCAGCAGCGTGCGCAGCTGGCCGAGTGGTCGCTGACGCTGGAGCGGCGCGTCGAAGAGAAGCTCGACGAGATCGAACGCCTGGCGCGGCTGAAGCGGTATTTCTCGCCGCGCCTCGCTGCCAGGCTCGTGGGCGACCGGCGCGAGCCGCTGCTGCAAAGCGCGCGCCGCGAGGTGTCGGTGCTGTTCGTCGACCTGCGCGGCTTCACCGCCTTCGCCGAATCTGCCGAAGCCGACGTCGTGATGGCGCTGCTGCGCGAGTTTCATGCGGCCATGGGCGAGCTGATCTTCCGCTTCGAAGGCACGCTCGAGCGCTTCACCGGCGACGGGATGATGGTCTTCTTCAACGACCCCGATCCGGTGCCCGACCATGCCCTGCAGGCGGTGAAGCTGGGTCTCGCGATGAGCGAAGCGGCGCAGCGCCTCGCCCCCTCGTGGCGTGCGGCCGGCGGGCCGAGCGGGCTGGCCGTCGGCATGGCCAAGGGCATGGCGACCGTGGGCCCGATCGGCTTCGACGGCCGGCTCGACTACGCGGCCATCGGCAGCGTGACCAACCTCGCTGCGCGCTTGTGCAGCCTGGCCGAGGCCGGCGAGATCATCGTCTCCGACGAGATCTGGCAAGACGCGCAGGCGCACGGTTTCAAGGCCGAGCCGCGCGAGGTGGTGTTGAAGGGTTTCGCCCGCCCGGTGCGCTGCCACCGTTTGGCGGCCGGCGCAGTCTCACCAGCCGGTGGGCAGCGGCCGCAATAGCAGCAGCCGGCGGCCTTCGGTGGTGACGTAGCCGCCGCGTTCGAGGTCTTTCATCAGCTTGCTGATCATTTCGCGCGAGGCGCCCACGCGGTTGGCCAACTCCTGGTGCGTCAGCCGGTGCGGCACGGCACGGCAATCGCCCACGATGGCGGTGGCCAAGGTGTTCAATGCCTTGGCGAGGCGGCCATACACGTCGAGCAGTGCCAGGCTGCGCGCGTTGTCGGTGGCGATGCGGGCGCGCCGGATCACCCGGTTGAGCAGCTCGAAGGCGAACTCCGGGTTGGCGGCGATGTGCTCGCGCAGCGTCTTTCGCGTGATCACCGAGCACACCGTGGTTTCGAGGGTGATCACCGAGGCCGAACGCGGGCCGCCGTCCAGGCTCATCTCGCCCAGGTACTCGCCGGTGCCATAGATGCCGTAGATGATCTCGCGGCCGCGTTCGTTGGTGGAGAAGGCCTTGACGCTGCCCGACAGCACGATGAAGAGCGTGTCGCCGACGTCGCCTTCGTGGATCAGCATCGTGCCCTTGCGGTAGCGGCGAGGCTCGCCGCGGCTCACGAGGGTGCGCAGGCTGTCGGGCCAGATGGGGTCGAGTTCGGTCGCCGAAACAGCGGAGTCCATGGTGCGCGGGCGGAGTGGTCGGCCCGCGCATCATCTCGCGAAAGCCGATCATTCCGCAACGCAGCAATGGGCGTCTGTGCGCCCTGGAGATCACCAAACGCTAATGTGACAACGCCGACTTCATCGCCGGTGCGATGGGCGGCAGCGCGGTGACGCGGCTGACGAGGTCGCGGATGCTAGTGGTTTGCGTTTTGGTGCGGATGCTGCTGATCTGCGTGCGGATCGTCGACACCGCCACGCCGTAGCGGCGGGCCGCCTCCTTGGGCCGCAAGCCATCGCACAGCGCTTGCAGCACCTTGGCTTCGGCGCTGGTGAGGCCTTGCGTACGGGCGAAGAAATCGACGGTCAACGCTTCGCAACTCTGGCGCCGGCCCAGCACCAGCAGCACCAGCGTCTCGTCTCCTTCCTGGTCGCTGCCCATCGGCACGGCGGCCACCGACAAGGCATTTGCCTTGTCGCCAAGTGCGACCAGGCGGCGCCGGCCGCGCCCCGCGTCGACGACCACTTCATGCAGCACGCCGTGCTGGTCGGCGTGAGAGGCCTGCACGCGGCCGTTGGACAGGCGCAAGTTCTCGCCATGGGCCAGCTCCTGCCGTGCAGGCTGGTTGGCATGGCGCAGCTCCCCGGTGGCGGTGATGAGTACCATGCCGTGGTCCATCTCATCCAGCATGCGTGCCAGCCAGCTTGCCATCGCGGTGTCGCTGCTTCGTCGCTCCGGGCCCAGGTAGTTGCCGGCATTGGGCCGATTGGTCGAGGTGAAAGACTCCAACATGGCGTTCCCCTTGTAGTTGTCGGTCCGCAGGCAGGCCGTGACAGCAAGAGTAGGTTTGGCATGCCGGGGGTGGCTGTAAATCTGACCGATCGAGTTTGTGAGTTATTCACCACCTGTGAGTCGTTAGGTCGGTTGAGTGGGGCAACAAGTGTCAGTTGCAACCGGTCGTAATTGGTATTGTGTAAATGTGATCATTGAATACCATTGAGATACCTGTTGGCGACGACTTTTTGCGCTGTGGGCACTCAACTCATGAGGAGATCACGATGAATGCAAGGGCTCTGGGAATGTCGGTGGTGGCCGTGGCAGTTGCCGGCATGTGGGGTCAGGTGCAAGCGGCTGCGTCGGTCAACGCTGCGCTGGCACGGGCCACGGACGGCGACGTCTTGCTGGCACAGGCGAGCACTGCGCCGGCCTGGAAGGAAGGCACGACCTACGCGGTTGGCGCCATCGTCAGCTATGGGGGACGCGACTACGTCGCTCTGGTGGCGCACACCGCCTGGGTGGGTGCGAACTGGAACCCGGCTGCCACGCCGACGCTGTGGAGAGCGCTGACCGCTGCGCCCGCACCTGCGCCGGTTCCTGCACCTGCACCTGCACCGAGTCCCGCCCCTGCGCCCGCTCCGGCACCGGCACCGGCACCGGCACCGGCACCCACTGGCGGCACCTGCTACCTGGCCTGGTCGTCCTCGACGGCGTACAGCGGCGGCGCGACCGTCAGCTACAACGGCATCAACTACAAGGCCAACTGGTGGACACAGGGCAACAACCCGGCGACCAACAGCGGCCCGGTCGGCAGCGGCCAGCCGTGGACGCCGGTGGGCAGCTGCACCGGCGCGCCAGCGCCTTCGCCGGCTCCTGCGCCCGCGCCGGCGCCCGCACCGGCGCCTGCCCCAGCTCCAGCCCCCGCGCCGGCTCCTGCACCCGCCCCGGCCCCGGCGCCCGCACCCGCCCCGGCCCCGGCGCCCGCACCCTCGGATCCGTTGACGATCGCCGAAGCCGTTCATGCAGTGCAGAACAAGCGCGTCTACGTCGGCTACTACCCGAGCTGGAGCGACACCTGGTTCGACGCCACGGGCAAGACGGCCAACGAGGTCTACCGCGCCAGCAAGTTCGCGCGCATTCCCGGCACCTACACGCACGTGATGGCTTCCTTCGCCGACCCCAACTTCTCGTGGGCGGGCCTGGCGACCAACAGCTTCTCGGGCACCGGCCTCAGCTTCAACGCCACACCGAAGGACATCAAGGCCGCGATCGACGTGCTGCACCAGCGCAACATCAAGGTCATCCTCGCGGTCGGCGGCGCGACCTATGGCAACTGGGGTCCGCTCGCGGCGCAAGGCCAGGCGGGCAGCGGCTCGATCATCAGTGCGCTGGCCAGCTTCATCGGCGAGATGGGCATCGATGGGCTGGATGTCGACTACGAAGTCGATGGCGACGTCGACCGCTACGCCAACTCGATCAAGGCGCTGCGCGCCGCGGTCGACCAGGCCGGTGGTGGCCGTGTGCTCACGCTGGCCGGCTGGTCCACCGGGGCCGACTGCACCGCCGGCACCAGCGCCGACCCGACCTGCGCCGGCAAGATGTCGTTCTGGGGCGGCAATGCCGGGCGCGAGCGCGGCGTGGTGCTCAAGTACCCGGCCGTGGCCAACATGCTCGACATGGTCAACGTGATGAGCTATGACGCACGCTACGAGCACTACGACGGCACGGTGGCCTACAACGACTACCGCAACCTGTTCCCGGCCAAGACCATCGTGTCGATCGGCCTGGAGGGCGCACCCGAAGGCTGGGCCGGCGCCACCCTCGTGATCAATGATGCCGATGCGCAATGCGAAGGCTCGCGCAACCTGCAGACCCAATACGGCGTGACGGTGAATGCGCCCTACTCGGTCGCGCGCTACACCGGGGCGGTGCTGTCCAGCACGAGCACCAAGCGCAATGCACGCGACGGGGCGATGCTGTGGGCCATCATCAAGCCGACCACCGGCAGCTGCGGCAGTGCGCTGCTCGCCAGCCCGGGCACCATCGGACAGAAGGTGGGCACGCAATTCGGCCTGCCGGCAGACCCGCTGCTGCTCGGCACTGACTGGAAGTAAGTTACCTGGAACGCGGGGCCGATCGCCCTGGCGTACTTCTCGCCCTCCCCACAAGGGAGGGCTTTTTTCTGGGCGATTCGCTTCTGGGTGCTTCGCGGACGGCGCTTCAGGCCAGCACGCGCAACAGCCAGCGGTTCAGGTCGGCGATCTCTTGGGCGCACACCGAGTGCGGCATCGGGTACTCGTGCCATTCGATGGCGTAGCCGAGCGCGGCCAGCGCGTCGCGCGATGCCACGCCGCTCGGGTAAGGCACAACGGGATCTTGCGTGCCGTGGGCCAGGAAGAGCGGTACGTCGCGGTTCGCCTCGCTGCGCTCCGCAGCCGTGGTGGCCGCCAGCGGCAGGTAGCCCGACAAGCCCGCGAGGCCGGCCAAGCGATCGCGGTGGCGCAGGCCGGTGAGCAACGTCATCGCGCATCCTTGCGAGAAACCCATCAACACGAT
>Ga0307514_10004302_pt1 | contig 13136 bp, 8 predicted proteins | sample 16_EM_MG_FD_203088 | JGI IMG/M metagenome (GOLD analysis project Ga0307514, IMG submission 203088) | Populus trichocarpa ectomycorrhiza microbial communities from riparian zone in the Pacific Northwest, United States - 16_EM | ecosystem: Host-associated > Plants > Roots > Unclassified | place... | reverse complement strand
AATAAGAGAGGTGGTGAATTCATTATTCACCTCCTCATAAAGCACTATTTACTAGAAAAATACTTTGTTTTTTTTTTTTAATTTCATTTTCATCCTTCAATATGGGATTGTTAGGGATTGAGATTCATTATTTTTCTAATTTATTTTTATAGGGTTATCCTTATCTCATAATTCGATTCACGGGTCTACAGGGTCAGTTTAGGTTAACTCAAGTTATTTTTTTATCCTTTCTTTTTATTGATTTATTTTTCAATATCATCCTTAAACATAGGGATGCTTTGAAATTAGGCTTTTTAATTTTTTTAATTTACTTTCTATTGCATTATCCTAGTCTTATAACCTGAATTGTAGATTTTTCAAATCAACTCGGATTAACTCACATAATTTTTTTTCCTTTTCTTTATTAATTTTTTTTTTTCAGTTTCACCGTTCAACATTTAGATGCTTTGAAATTAGGCTTTCTATTTTGTTTTTCAATTTGTTTTATACTAGGTTATCCTAGTCTCATGAACCAGGTCACAAGTTCAGTAAATCAACCCGGGTTGACCGTGGTTGATCTAGTATATTGTCATCTTGATATTAAAAAATTATCGTCCAATATATTATTGTTTCAATGTTTTTTTTTATAAAAAAAGATGTACTTTTAAATTTTTCTTTTAATCAAATCATATTTTTACTAATTATTCAAGTTGATTTTAGACTCGTCAATTCAACCAGGTTACATTAGTTCAACCCCTACAAGGTTTAATTTGTAAATTAAGCTACATAATTTATTTCAGTTTACTTTATATAAGGTTATCAAGGTCTCAAAAAAGGTCGTAACATTGGATTGATTCTTAATTTTACAGAAAAAAAATATTGATTGAGAAATGAACTTTATGATATGTTTCAATTTGTTTTCTATAAGGTTATCACAATCTCAACAAAATATCCTGACGTTAGGTTGATCCTCTATTTTGCAAAAAAGCATTCGATTTTATTTTTTTGTAGATGTTTTGTTTTTTAAGGTCTAACAATTTTTTTTCATTTTCATCCTTCAACATTACATTGATTAAGAATTAGGATTCATAATTTATTTGAATTTACTTTCTATGGAGTTATCGCGATCTTAAAAAAAATTCTGGCATCAAGTAGATGCCAAATTTGCAAAAAAGAAAATCAATTTTATAATTTGTAACTATTCTTTTTTTTTTAAGAACCTTTAATTTTTTCTGTTTTCCATTGATTTTTTTTCACTCTTCAATATTTGTTCATTGTGAATTGAACTTCATAATTTGTTTTAATTTTATTTCTATGAAGTTATTGTTATCTCAAAAAAATATCTCGATTCTGGATTGATACTCCATTTTATTTCAATTTTTTTTAAGTGTTTTTTATTTTAAGTCTGTTAACTTTTTTATTGATTTTTTTTTCATTTTCATTATTTAAAATTGTATTAATTGAGAATTAAAATTTATAATTTATTTTGATTTATTTTTAAAAATGTTGACAATACCTAAACATTTTGAGAATTGAGAATTGAAAAGACCAAAGTTTCTACAATGTTAATGTTTTTATATTGCATAAAGCATTTTACCTTACGAAATACATAACCAATAATTATTGCTTTGGTTTTTTTTACCGAATAGAGATCATTAGAATGAGAGATTCAAAGTATTGAATTCAATCTTCCAGCCTGCTTTAATTTTCTGCTTCTAGTGCAAATTTCTCTTTTAGTACTTTCCTTGTAAGGTTAGGCCTTACTATTGTGAAAATGGAAACAATGTATGCTTCAAACCTGTTTTTTCTATGAACTATTATTTGGGCTAAGTTTCAGCTTTATTCTTAATCAGTAATATAATTTTACTAAACATTTTTATTATTAGTTTAGAGAAATGAGATATTGTATTTAATTCTCTTGGATAATCTTAAACTTTTTATATACCCTTTGCATAAATGTAATTCTTTCAAATTTTAACAACATAATTAAATTCGGGTAAAGTTTTGGATCAAGTAGAGTAATTTGTATACCTGATCCAAAACCTGACTTTATCCTTACAAGTTTTACTCAAATCCAAACTATATATTAGATTTCTGACCCATTTAGGTATATTTAAATCAGTATTCATCGAATTCAAATAAAATTTCCATCCCTACTTACAAATTACTAAATATACTAAATGAGTAGGGAGTTCACTATAGTAGCTGATTTTTTTTATTTTCATCCTTAATTTTTTTTTTAATTGTAGCTTTCTATGCCTAATTCAATGACTAAAAAAATTGTTGAGGATGGACAAAATTGAAACAAATGGGATCAAAGTGTAAAATAAGGAGAAACCTCATGTCTAATCTAAAATTTGACATAAAGTTTATTTTCACCCTAATACTTTCCTTTTTCTTTTTTTCATAGTCCCTACATTTTTTGCAATCTTAATTTGGTCCCAAAGTTCATTTTCTTAACATTTTAGGTCTTAAGTTCAAGAGAGAAGAGAAATTCATTTAAAAAGAGCAAAGATAATGAAAGTGGTCGGTTTGTCCACTTTTTAAAGATGAAACTAGTAGTTCTTGGTGTCGACGAGTTCCATTAGATGAGAGTAATTCAATGGTGGTAGATTTTTCCTATAAACTTGCATGAAAAAGAAGATTAAGTTCCATTTAGATTTTTTTCATTCGGTTTATTTTTACTTTTTGGGTGATTTTGGAATGTTTCAAAGTTGACATGTGGTTTAGAAAGATTTTTATGGTGTTTGTTAGATGTTTTTTTTTTTGGTGAAAATAAATTGAAAAATAAATTATCAACTCCAAAAAACCATCATCACAGTGATAGTTGAAATTCTGGCTGGTTCTTAACAAGTGGCATTTCAGCAGATAAAAAAAATACAAGGTATTATAAAAATAAAAAAAAAATTGATGTAAATGATCATATATGCCCAAGTGGCGTTTTCCCAATTTACTTTTTTTTGTAGGTGATTCTTAAGATTTCTTAATGACTTTTTTTTCTGGTAAACTTGAAATTTCTTAATGACCTTTTTTTTATGGGGTAAACTTCATTTTGATACATATAATCTCTTTGATAATCCACAGAATACTATCTCTTTTTTTATTTTTTTAATATTAGGTCAAGGGTTCGAAAGGTTTCCATATTCATTAAATGATATCATGGCCTACTTTTTAAATTCCTTGTTCTTTCCTCTCTTTATTTTTTTCTTGTTTTGAAATATTATGTTGCTATACAATTTGGTGCTAGAAGAGAATTTATAATTATTTAAAAAATACACCTAGGCACAGGCAAGAAATCAATTTTTAAAAAAATATTTAGGAATATTATATTATCATATAATTTGATAATTAAAGATTAAAAAAAAGTATCATGTCGATCATTCAAATTTAACAGCACTAGTACAAATTCTCACAGCCAAGACAATGTTTTTTCAAGTTAAAAAAAAAATTGATGAAAAATCTTACTCCAACGTGCGGCACAGCACGTGGCCGTGAAACGTCTAATTCCACCATAATCATTAAAGATAAAGTTTTCCACCAGAGAATATGTGCTGACTGCGTACAGCGACTCATCTGCAAAGTGTTCAGAAGGCCAAAATAGCACAGCAATATTGATTTGGAAATCATGATCTACCAAGTCAACTAAAATAGGTCTAATTACTAGCTACCATTATCCTCGAGATAAAAGAGCAACCTTCCATCAAGACTGATTCATTAATCTCAGCACGAGAGGAATTCCGGCAGCACCTTCGTAAGACGAGGCCCACTGAACAACTTTAACCTCCTACTTTTAATATTCTTCTCATTGTAAGCACATAAATTTTGACAAATTGTTAGGCGGTCTATCATTATTAAACTGACATAAAAATGGAAATGGAAAAAAAATTCTGAAAAAATAGCTAAATTCAACTGTATCTAGATGTTAAATTCTTAACCACATCTAGGATACGACAGTAATCAAAGAAGAGGGAAGATTCTTTGCCCTCAAGTCCATCACGGTGATGGCGATTGCTACCTGCCAGATTGTTGCATGGACTCCCCCCCACAACAAGATCAAAACTGCCATACATGTTCATCAACTGCTCCAACCTATCAGCAGTTAGGTGTTGCACATCTTCAATGTGGATCAAATTCCCAGTCTGATTTGTTTGCTCCCACCAGCAACTCATGATACTCCTATTCACATTTGAGATCTCAACTGACACCACATTCTTCAAACGAATACCAAGCCGATGAAGAGCTACTTCGGCACCACCGATTCCAGAGAAAAGAGACAGAACATTGATCCCTCCTGGGAACAAGTCTTTCAAACTTGACAGATGATAAGCAACAGTATCAACCTGAAAGAGTAAAAATATGAGAGCAAAATGCAACATAAAGCTAGAAAAGCAAAGTTAAAATGAAATTTCAGTAAATATATAGAGGAAAACACATGAGCTTTCTGAAGGAAATTCGTGACAGAATATTAATTCATGCAAATATTGAATCACAGGTCAGAAATGATTTGATGCACAGCCATGGATTATGCAATTAATGCTATGAAACTCACCTGGAATGAGTTACCTAGTGACTTGTATCTGTCAGTCCTACTTATACCGCCTCCCCTGGTGTGGTTCCTTGGAAATCCCAAAAGCATTTCAACTTCATCAGCCTCAAGAGGAGCAACCTTATTCCTTCCAACCCAAACCAGGTTCCATTTCCGACATTCATCCATTATAAACTTCTGGACATGCAAAGGGGGCTCCCCTTCATAGGCTTCGAGGGCCTTCCGTATCCTCTCTGTCAGCTTTGCACTAGCAATGCAAGTCTGTAAGCAATTCAGTTTTGTTCTCTCATCCCATGCAGGCCACCATTTCCTTGTTAAGGGTAGAGCTTCATGTATTGTGTTTGGAGGAAGCGGAAGAAGAGGAAATCTGTTATGAATGGGAAGATTGTGAACGTACCCCCTTTTCCTTGCAGCAGCACAAAAGTGCTTGGAATCCACAAATTCTGGCTCCACATCGTACAAAAACCTTGAAATTGTCTGCCAAACCCCTTTTGGAGCCAGAGCTACATTTTCATAATAAAAGAAGGGGGGCCCAATGGCAGCCTCTGAAAGTGTTCTACGAGTAACAATTCCTGGTTCTGTAGGCACCCCAAACCCAACCATTGGATTTGGGAGCCGAACTCCCTCATCATCTCCATTCTCCAACCCCTTCTGCCTTTTCTTTTCCAACACGTCAGACTCCAAAAAACTCCTCTTCTTCTGTTTGTCCAAATGCTTAGGCTTTTTCTGCAAAAATAAGAGATAAAAAATGAGATATTATGGACCTTGTAAACATAGTGTTATAAAAATGAACACAAAATGCATGTTAGATGTTTTTTATGAACCACAAATGCATGTTGGACAAATACATAAAACTACCTCATCTTCAGCAAAGAAAGCATCCTCTGCCTTTGCAATTTGAGCTGCACAAATGAAATCTGCCAGCTCTGAAATTGTGGCTTCCGTTCCTACAACATATGACGGAGGCACACATCAACTAGGCCCAGGTATATTACAACATTACAGAAATTCATCTGTGCTCCAAAAGTTCCATAGCAGAAAACTAGAAACAGAAGCAGCACACATATACTCTCATCAACAAGTGCTGATCAAACCAAAACAAAAGATTGAGTTGACACAGAAATCAAAATATCAGATCCTTAGATGTAGACCACAGAAACTCAAACCTTGTCCACCCGATGCATCAAATAACATTAAAAAAAAAAATGGATAAGCAAGGTAGATATGAAAAATCAGCATGTAGGATCATAGTGTGGCTCTTCACGGAGCATAAAATTATCATTGGCAATAAGATTTGAAGCAAAAGCAATTACTTCGATATGTCATGCAGCAAGCTCTTCATGGAGCATAACATTATCATTGACAATAAGATTTGAAGCAAAAGCAATTACTTCCATATGTCATGCAGCAAGCTCTTCATGGAGCATAACATTATCATTGACAATAAGATTTGAAGCAAAAGCAATTACTTCCATATGTCATGCAGCGAACCATGCCAAACCATTACAAATTTGCTACAATTTACAGAGCATACCACATCTAGTTATGGCTATTGAAGCATCTGCCTCTTTGTAACCCATCCTTCTTAAAAAGGCTAATTTATTATCCTCGTCAGAAACAGTCTTTGTAATTACCTGCAGATAAATCAATCAGAACACAAACTAGTACAAGTCTGACAGAAAAAGAAAATACAATATTTATTCATAAGCCTGAAAGAAACTTATACAGAGTCGTGTATGTGTTCATAAGGGCATGCAAGCATACAATTTCAATAACCAAGATTTCAATATTCTATTGTATATACAGAGGCATGTATCTGTAGCCAAAAAACTTCAGAAATTTGCAGATTGCACGTGTCTCTGCAGCAAAGACACAAACAGTGCTAGGAAATGATATCACATAGCATATAAATCAAAACCATATATCATAATCAATAAAGTACTCTACATAGCCAAAGAGATTAGCTACCTCATCATCAGCACTATCTACATCTGAAAAATCATCCAGAAAGCTCCCTTCATGTCCTGAGGAGCAATGATCAGAATCATTGTTGGGCTGTTCTTGAGGAGATTTTCCAATGGCCTGCATTAAATAGATAACAAAAAATTCAAAGATCAAAATAACTGAGGGTAGCAGCCAAAAAGAGGCAGGGTTGATTCGAGTGATCAACACATATAGTTCATAGATTTGCTTAGTGATATCTCTCACGTAAAGAGTGACAGACCATTGATTGAGACCATCAAGTTCGTGTAATTGGTCTAATAGCAAATCGCATTAATCTTCCTCGCAAGTTTGAGATACCTGTGATTCACAGGCTGTGAACTTGACATATTTATAATTCCATTACTGCTATGCTCATTATATGTAGAGGCTACTAGCTGGATGCCTAAGACAGCACTGCTTTGATATACTGACAGGGCAGCCACGTGGGATTCTTAAAATTTTAAGCCAGAGTATAGATAAATTCACATGGTAGATAGTTAGCATTGAATAAATCTTAATAGAAATAGCTGAAAGCCACTGATTTTTTATATAGCTATAGCCTACAGAATTGATAACATACACCTTGTGACAATGTGATTTCTGGAGTACAGGAAAAAAAACCCTTGTGATTTGCTTGTGCTAGTTATTGGGAACATGACATTGTAGTTTAACTAATCAACAAGACAATTGTAAAGTGAATGCCAGGGTCATCTCAATCACCATACAAAATTGAAGTGGAGTTAACATGGTAATTGGCTATTGGAATAGGTTGACAGTATCTTACTGCGTATGTGAGGAGAGTTTCCAAAACTGAATCTGCATCTCCCTCTCCTGAAAATATAGCAAAGAGATATTGTTGGATTTTTAATGGTAAATTTGAATGGTGGACAAAGCAAGTCAAAAACCTTTACCATTTTCCTTAATTGCTTTGGCAACCATTTTCTCTGCAAACCCCATCCCTACAAAACGATCAAATAATTTGGAGCCAGAAGAGCTTGCAGATGAACTTGTCTTCAAGAGGAAAATGGAAATCAATTGTCAGTATCAACAAAAAAAAAAATTGTATCAGCCTGCAATAGCTGCCCACCTTCTGATCTACTCGCAATCAGCATATATTTAAAATAAATGATAAGAAATTTTGAGGATTCAAGATGAGCGTCACCGAGTACTTAAGAAGTGTTTCGAGTATTGAATCTTCATCTTCCTCTCCTGAATAAGTAACTAACCAGAATTACAAAGAAGCCTTTGATGGAAAGAAGTGTGTATACATGTAGGTGTACACATAATACTAACATGCATATTTATTTCAGATTGAAACAGCAGAGAACCTTTACAGTTTTCCTGAATTGCTTCGGCAACCATTTTTTCAGGAAACCCCATTTTTACAAAATGATCAATCATTTTGGAACCAGAAGATGAACCTACAGATGAGCTTGCCTTGAGGCAACAAAGGAATTACATGTTAGTTATGCAATGAGTACCTACATTGTCTATATAAACCAAATAAACTCATACACATATACAAATGTTCCTCAAAACCACCAGCAATTTCCATGTAACATCATTGCACAACTTAGAGGCTAACTAGATATATAAAAAAGCGGGTGCATGACTTTTAGAGAGCATATTCCTCCACAAAAAACAGAAATTTGTAGGAATTGAGATTTTGTAAGATATATGTCAAACAAGACAGATTATATCTCCTTATAACATGCATGAGTGTGAAATCCATACATGCAAATGAAAAATGTAAGCAACATTAAACATTCAACCAGTATTCAGCTAAGGATTAATCTTACATCTGGTCACTGTACATTTTCTTAATGTGGCTCCACTACTCCATTTTTATTTAGTTGGTCCCTCAACTCTAGAAAATTTCTGAAAGTGGTCCCTCTACTCTAGAAATTTTTTGAATACGGGCCCTCCCAATTTACCCAAAATTCTTAATAACATGTCATAAAAGTGAACACTTGTCAAGAATTAAGGTAAATAGGATGGAAGTTGGACAAAGGGACCACATTAAGAAATTTTCTTGAGTAGAGTGCCAAATTAAATAAGAAGAGAAGACAGGCAGGCCACATTAAAAGAATGTCAAGGGTACATGGACCAACTATACAATTAATCCCAGCAGGATTCAATCCATAAGAACATTCAATAAATGAAACAGTGGCCTCATCAAATAATTCTTCAATGGCAAAAAAACATATTGTTACCCAGATGGCACCAATTTTTCGAAATCAACAATAAAATTCTCTATATTGCAATAACTTCTTTGTAATTTTCCCATTTGACTCACAAAAAACAAAAAATGACAATAAAAATCCCAACAAAAAATAAAAACCACTCACCTCCGCTGAGCTTGACCTAGTTTCCACTTGAGGAAGTCTCAGACTTGATGATGAAGATGAAGCAAAATTCTCAATTTCCTTTTCATCTTCACTGTCCCAGTCGAAATCATCATTATCTCCGCATAAAGAATCACCATCCTGCACAAATTTATAAACAAATACAAGCACAAAACCAACATACATGAAACTTGATTAGGTATGAAAACATTTATTGTACTTTTAAATTCGTTAGTCAAATTATCAGCAATGCAAGGAAAGGGAAAAATATAAAACAAATTAACATGAAAAATAGAATGTGGAAAGAAAAGGTACCATTCTTTGACAGCTACAGTTGGGCCCAATTCAAAGATTTTAAGCTGTAAAAGAAATAACTGCGAAAGTTACAGACAAATGCAAACCATTAATGCAAGAGAAATCATAACATACTCCCATTGTATTGCTCCCTTACTCATATAAAAGAGGGACCTATGGATAGGTTATTATGGTGGCTCCCACTTTTATGTGAGTGAGGGAGCACTAAAACAGGAGTAAAATACCTAATCCAAAGCATAACTACTAAAAGCCATTACCAAATTATAGTCCCACCAAAGTGGAGTTCTGGAAAGGAGAATCTATAGATTGTCCTACCATTCAGCAGTTTTTGCATGAAGTGCCTGCTTCCAAGAATCAAACACACAACCTTAAGATTGAAAGTACAAGATTTGTACCTTTATACCATTCAATGGACCAAGCAAAATATAAATAACAAAGCAATAATAATAATAATAATAATAATAATAATAATAATATATATATATATGTATATAAAAGGCCATAGCTAGATTTGAAGAACCCTAAAACTTGCACAGAGGAATTGAAAGTATGATCGCCAACGAAGAATTAACAACACCCATTAATAATAACTATTGCGCAAACAACTAAGGGCAAAAGAAAAAATAGGCCAAACTACATCATGTAGCCAAACCCGAGAGTAGAGTTTTTTTTTTTTTAATTCAGTTATGCAAATGACTACAACTCAGAGGTAATTTGTAATTTCAGATTTACAGGGTAATTCCATGATTTCTAGATTTGCTAGAAATTTATAGTTCTTGTATCTTTTGGTAGTCCTTGGATAAATGGCTAGTCGTTTAGATTCTTTCCATGTTCTAGGGGGTGTTTGTTTTTGTGGTTGAACTTGCTTTTCAAATTTGTTTTCACCTAAAAAAAATCAAATCAATGCTTTTCAATGGTTTTGATGTGCTTATATCAAAAATAAAAATCTGAAAAAAATTCATTTTGATGCATTTTCAATTGAAAAGCACCTTGCACCTCATAAAACACACACTGAATAAGAATAGTAGTGTTTACTTGTGCAGGAATGTAAGACACTATTGCACTAGGAATACTAGAAAATCAATATGTTATACAGCCTTCAATCAACTAGAATGCATTATTTCAGCAATTATGTTTTAAGTATGTGAGGAATCCATCTCAGATGTAAGTCCTAAGTAAAGCGTAATTGTTTGGGTTTTCTTCTCTCTATGATTCTCAGACACCCTTCTTCATATCTTCAATCCTAAGTTGCTGTCCCAGAATTCAACTGACTGTTCCAGCATCCTGATTAATCCCTCAAACATCCATACATTTGTCCCTAGTTCAATTCACAAACCATAAATGCATTTTTCTTTTATTTAAACCCTAAAATCCCTGATTTTTCCAGGCCCTATGACACCAAAATATAGTTAATGAGCATAAACTCATACCTCTCCAGATTCAACCAGTTTCCTGGTTCCACCTAGGCATGTTATCATCAAGGAATCTAACACCTCCCCCATTGGTCTATCATGTGTCATTTATATGCTCCGGTGATTTCAGAATACAGTACGAGACTTCAAGTCATTAAACTAACCTTCATGGTTAGTGATGAATGAATGCAAAAGAAAAGATGTAAGCACTTTAAAGCACTATCATCCATTGATGAATAGTGGCAAGAAAACAAGATTTTACAAAAGAAAGCAGCAATCACCATAAAACACTTGCTGGAAAGAAACTCAAATCTGCCCTGCTACACTTTGTTTAAAGCTTCCATCTTTGGTATGTTGTCCACAAAAATCTAACAAGAAATTCAGTATATGACATTGGCCACAATCATTAGAATAAGAATGATCCAAAGAAAGCACTCGCTGATTTTTTTTTCTTGTAAAACCCTAACATCTCTGTGATTACAAGTAGCATAACATTCCAATATCCAAACACTCCACATGCAAATGCAATAACTAAACAGACTTCACATAAATAAATGTAAATAGCTTTCATGTTATTACTATGCTTTCAAGTTCTTGCTAAGCCAAACAAAATATTCCCCAGTTAGCCTCTGAAATCACATTAGTATTTAGAATAATAGTATGAGATATTAATATTAGCTTCATGGTTATCAATTAATGAAAGCAAAATAAGGACACAATCACTTTAGAGTAATGTTAAACAATGAAATAAGATTTTATGAGAGGAAGCACATGTAAAATACTTGCCGGACAGAAACTCAGACCTGTCCTGTATGACTCAGTTTAAGTGGTGTTTGGTTCATGGAATCGTAGGAGAAAGTGAATCAGGAAAGTGGTATTCCAAGGATCATTATAACAAGGATATGATGGTAATCTATATTAACTATACGATTTCCAACCAAAAGTAATACTTAGGAACTGCCAGTAAAACATAAAGGTTTTATATTTCTAGGGATCTCTTTCCATGGCACCACATTCCCTGGAGAGTGATCCCAGATGAGAAAGTCAAAGTTCTGTGAACCAAAAACCACCTTAAAGTTTCAATCTTACGTATGACATCAACAAAAATCTAACAGAATTTTGTTATATAGCGCTGGCAACAACCATTAGAGTAAGAGTTTTTCTACATGCGAAACAGGTCCGAAGATAGGCCAACTCAATGAATTCTTGCAATAAAACCCTAGTCATTCCATGATTATAAATGCCTTAACATTGCCATATCTCTAAAGTAATCACCAATTATAAAAACCTAATCATTCCATGATTATAAATGCCTTAACATTGCCATATCTCTAAAGTAATCACCAATTATAAAACCCTAAACATTCCATGATTTTAAATGCCTTAACATTGCCATATATCTTTTATTAACACAAATGTCATCACCAAAGAGACTTCGATGAACATATTTAAAAATAGGCCAACCAAAAACATATAAGCAAAAGACATAAGACCCACATTCTGTACTAAAAATGTTATAACAAAATCTGAGGCACGAGAAATAGAGGCTATAACCCTTAAAAATTCGACAGGTAATCATAACTAAACCAGTAACTCTTTATAACCTATAAAGAAAACAAAAAGATAGCTGTTTACACCCCGTATTCTCCATTTACACAAAAGTAAACCTAACCAAGAAGGAACAATCACTGTTAAATTAAATATAATGAGATCGAAAAGAAAATTTTGCTCCCTTGAATGAACATTTTACGATTTTCTATTGAACTTCAATTCTTACATTAAATAAAAAAAAATCGTTTCTTGACTGTGGGACAAAACTTAGAATTGCCCAAGAAAATATAAGTAATTTTCTTTTTGGAGAGAGAGTGGAGAAATTACCGACTCGCATGCGAAAACAGTTCGAGAGCGAGAAAGAGAGTTGTTGGGGGTGAGAGTTGAGAGAGAACACGTATAGAGAAAAGGAAGAACAAAAGGCAGCGATATAATTTATTAGCAAGGGAAAAAACAATAACCTTGATACCCTAATTTTATCTCGTGGTTAAGAAGATATGCTATTTTTTTTTATTTTTTATTTTTATTTTTTCGAGGCTTTTAGATTTTTTGTCTTAAAAGTCGCGCTATCTTGTTTGGTAAGAAATAGCTTTATGATAGTGTTAGATGTTGAAATTAAAATATATAAATTTAATTTTTTATATTTAGATTATATTGATGTTATAATATTAAAAATAAATTTTAAAAAATAAAAAATATATTATTTTAATATATTTTTAAATAAAAAATACTTTAAAAAGTCATCTTTACCACACTCCCAAGTAGGCATTAAAAGAGCTAAAAACTTAAAATCTTCATTTAAGTATTTGTATGCTTAGTTTTTGTAGTTATAATTTTTTTTAAAAAAATAGGCTTAAAAAACACTTTTAGTTGTAATTTAAAAAAAAATAGGTTTAAAAGAATATTTGTTTAGTTATTATTGTTGTGAGAAGAATTTTTGCATGTAAAATAAACTAATAACATTTTATTTTAGATTTTATAAAACCAAAGTTTAAAACGCAATTA
>Ga0307514_10004300_pt1 | contig 13139 bp, 15 predicted proteins | sample 16_EM_MG_FD_203088 | JGI IMG/M metagenome (GOLD analysis project Ga0307514, IMG submission 203088) | Populus trichocarpa ectomycorrhiza microbial communities from riparian zone in the Pacific Northwest, United States - 16_EM | ecosystem: Host-associated > Plants > Roots > Unclassified | place... | reverse complement strand
TGAATAAAGCTTCCCTTGCCATCCCACCCAACGCTCCTATATACAGGCAACAAATCCTACTCAAGAACTCATTACCAATTGCGGTTCAGCATTAGAAGCAATCATTATTGTGACATTAATTAGGCCGATTCCTGTCCTGATTTAACATAGTGAGCTTGGATGGCGAGATGTCATATGGAAATTATGTTTATAGTTGGTACCCCAAGTTGAGGCCTGCGCAGCCTTCCGGTGGAGCCTGGCGCGAAGCGACAGTGCGGAACAGGAAGCGCGTAGCGCAGGCATTGCGTGCAATTCAAGATTTTACAGGGGTGATAAATAATGCTCTAGGGATAACTTATAACTTAAGGTTCCGTAGACGAATAGATGAACCCAAAAAAATAGGTAGTTAGCAGTGGGGGTTGCATCTCGATTGGGCATTTCAGGACTTGCATACTGTTGCACTTCATTCATGGCTATGGCGATGGACTTTAGTAGTAGGCCTCTGATTTAATTTATTATGCTATGATAACTAGATGGAGTGAATTAAACACCAACTTAACCATGTGATTTTGGTAGGTATATCGCTCTTGCCCCCAGGGCTTCCGCGAGCGTAGCGAGCGGCAAAACGTCTCGTACATATGTACGTACAGTATCTGTATTTAAAATTTTTTTAAAGAGTCATTAATAGCATTCAGCCTACCTAGACTATGTATGTTTCCGTATATGCACAATGTGTTTAGCGACATGCGGCTTCGACTCTTGTCATATACGCATTATGATCAGGAATTACCTCAGAAGCGGCACCCATATATACATAAACGCCTATATACATGCCAACCCCGTAACCAGAGCACACCACGCTTTTAGAAACCTTCACCCCGTGGCTGCGAATCGCGGGACCCTCTGCAGAACGTCACCACATCCAGAATTGATGAACCTTCGGCAATGGAATCAATCCGGCGCTGGCACTCTCTGTTCATTCGCAATTATGCTGTAAATATACACCTAAGTAGCTATTGGCCCTACGTAATGGTGTTGCAACTCTAAGGGTTCAAAATAGATGGGCGAAGATTTTCCAATAAACGTTTAAATTCAAAACACGTTCAGAGCTAAACACAACACCAACGAAGAAAAAGCCCACAAGCATTCATCTCTCCCCAGGTCTAGCTACCTGCGGACCAGTAGCCAAGCCAGCTCAGACTTGCGCCACCCCCAATCCCCCCCTACACACAAGCACCCACACATGCATAAAATATAAGGAAACCTGTATATCTATAGTATCTGGGTCATTTTGTACATATTCCCCCGTCTCCCTCACCCATGAGGGCACCGAAAACAAAAATAGAAAGTGCCAAAAAGAGAACCCAATACACATTTCAGAATCTCAAGAAACTTCGCTCCAGTTGGGAAAATACCAGAGGGAAGATAGTGAAAATACTGATTCAACATGCACAAAGTGATTTCTCTCCTGCTCTACAAGAGAGCTGCTGCAGCGACAGCAACAGCGGCAGCCATACCCACGGAGGCACCGACAACACAAGCAGAGGCGTCGGATTCTTTACTGGGTGGTGGGGTGGAGGTTGGGCTGGAGGTAGTCCTGGTGGTAATGGTCTTGCCTCCAGTTGGAGCATAAGTCATAGTAGTGTTGGCGTTAGTATTCGTATGGTTACCCCCAGTCTCAGTGGTGGCGGTCGAGGTGGCCGTCTCCTCCATGGAGGTCTCCGTGGCGGTGGCAGTTTCAGTGGCGGAGTCTGAGACGGTTCTAGATGGTTTTGAGGTCTTGGTGGTGGATTTTTGATCGTCCTCCTTCGCATCGGAGGTAATCTCGAAGAGTCCAGTGTAGTTGACATCTTCTGGACGAGGATCCTTGCCCCATTTCAGCCTCAAAGCATAGTCCTGTAGATCCGAGCATGTTAGGAAAATATCGATAAAGTTTAGTAAAGTTTAGAACACACCTTGCCAGCGGGAGTATCAGCCGGGATATCCCAGGTGTAGTTACCCCAGTTGAACTCTAACATCACGATCTGGTATTTCTCCTTCAAGTCCTTGCGGGCTCCCTGCATCAATTCTATGGTGACTTGTCCCTCGGTATCAGCGAGCCATTTGATGAGGTACGGCTTTCCAGCTTTGGTGACTTCTCCCTCAACGGGGGTAATGAAGCCATTGTAAGCAGAAGCCAAACCGGCGAAAAAGGTAGCAGCAGTGATGGTGGAGGCGAAGAATTTCATTTTTGATTATTGATTAATTCTGAAAAAATCGAATTAAACGTATTAAAAAGAGTGACGAAATTATATATTGGCTACGATAAAAATCTGCAAAGGAGTGTGGTGATCCAGTAGGCTAAAAGATGACTGAAGAGAGCGTGGGGATGATGTGAGCAATGATGAGAGTGAAATCTGAAATCCTGGGGGGAGTCTCAGGATTTAAGGTGATTCTCCCCCTGAGCGCTTGGAGTTAGCTAGGTAGGCAGGTGTCGTGAACATGGCTGTCGCTAAACAATTACCCACCATAAGGACCCCTATTCTTCCACTGCACGAATGAAGGAGCGCCCCGCCTGCATTGAACCACGTGCCGCTCGTCTCTTTCCCACCATAGGCCCTGCATCTGGCCAATGGCCCATCAATCCAAGCCAGCAATCACCTCATACATCTGCAATCTTAAATTCTGACCTCTTTGAACGGACCGTTTCTGGTTTGTAATTTTTGAACAGGATTAGGCAGCCGCTATGTACTTTCCGGTTAAGCATCAGCTCTTGCTTGCATCGAAATTACAGGCTTTGACCAATCGGTAATTTGAACATACGCGGTCCCTTGGCACCATCAGCTTGTTCGTTATGTTGTGTATTTATGGAAACAATTAATTTCTTAAAGTGGGCTAGTGATCAACATGTACCTAATCCAAGGTTTATGCACAAGCGCAAGAAGCCGTTACATGCTGTACATCCATATCCATACACATACATAATATTAAGAAAAGAGCTTGAGCAATGTCTGTGGGGCTGTCATAGCATAACAATAGAATTTCCTGGCAGGCTCATTATGGGAGGCCTGGGCTATCCCGAGTGCAGCACCAGAGGTTGACCGCTTTGCAACCAGACTGGGTGATACTCCAGTTAATCCCCTAACGACCATGTTGGAAGATTCAAAACTACATCGCCAGGTACGGAGTACTGAACCAAGATACTCTCTACATCCAAAATGGATAGAACACAATATACATATGATTGATCTCCAATATATACACTTCAAGCTGCCAGTAGGAATAGAAGACGCAGTAAGTCCTAAGATTCCTCACTTTGTACTCCGTAAGTTCCCACTATATCTCCCTCTGAAGTAGCTTTCGTAGATACATACCCATAACACAAACAATATGTCCCCTTTCCTATGTTATCTCTTTGGGCGCATATCATGTAAACTAGGGAATAGGAATTCTGAACCAATACTTTTTTTTTTTTGGAAGGCTATATGCCTGTGGATGGTGAACTGACAGTCGACGCTCGGATTTTGACCTATATACCTACTCCACAATGGTGTTTCACTTTTGGCAAGGACTCTTCTTCCCAGTAATACCTAGTCTACCCAGGTCACTGGAAATTACGGTACATTACACTACCGCAGAAAATTGGATCGTAATACCCCCTCCCCTGTCTTGTACAGACAGGGGGTCTTACTATCCATTTTTTTTTTGAAGTCTATGTCTATGGAGCCTACTTACAATTTTTGCGGTAGGCTCGTGCCATTTACACTTACTGACCCTAGGAGGCAGCTAAGCCAATGCTGGTTTAAGTCCCAGAAGATGTTATGTAGTCTGGCGGGCACTGGCCTCTCGTAAAGACTTGTTATGGTGCACGAGCAAGTCCAAGTTTTTGTAAATTACTTGGCGTTACCTGAAGGGTATCATCCTTTTCTGGAATAGCATTCAACCCAACCAACCAGGCTACGTTTATCAGTCATGTCTCGGAGTTCTGAACCGTTGATGGATCTACCTACCTTACCCAAGCCTCATCGTACCCTACTCCGAGGTCGGCTGGTCTGAACAGGTATCACATAAGTTGAGAATGAAGACCCCCGTCTGGCCCTCCCTGGTCTCGGGGGGGGGGTTACTAGCAATACCAAAGAGCCCGCACTTTGGTTCCAGGAGTACTATATCAATCAAGATCTCAAGGCTCTCTGCTATCCTATTGCGCACAATACGACCAACGGCCCTGGTTTCTCGGCATTCTACATCATCTGCGCCCATTCTCTACCAAGAGGCTAGGCTTTAAGGCTACAGATGATATACTTTCCCATCAACTCGAGGGGAGGCATCTGTCATTAACCAGACTACCTTGTCATGAACATGGGGATGACATAGTCTGGGCTACAGTCTATGGTAAATCCTTTTCGGTTGGGCTGAGATAGGGTTAATATCCTCGTTTTCACTGACATGGAGACAACATTCATTTTCTCGATATATCTCAACTGGTGGTCTTTGAGGGACTGCCGTTTTGTTTTGACAGTTACCTTATCCAGTACTAGCCCAGTTAATGACCCAACTGAAATCTTGCCGTGCCATAAACAAATGTACAACTTGGCCACCTTTGATCAACGTCAATTATCTCGGTATGGCTTTTCACATCCATACTAGCACTATTCAAATACTTTCATGTGTGTAGGCTAGGTAATAATATTTGTATCCGTGCCCCTTAAGTTTAAGTCCTGGCCCAAGCGTGTTCGATGAATGAGCCCTGAGTGTGAGATGGGTGCTGATGCAGCATCGGTGATTGACCCGGGAAATCTCCGAGCCGTAACGTATTGCATGTTCCTTCATGTCAGATTCAGCTGGTACATATATATATGTGTGCATAGTACAGAAGACCTGGTTGCAGGCATACCGTCGAGGCCGCGGAAGGTATGCCTATAAACAGGTACATGCTTATATCAAAGGAATGTACGTACGTAAGGAATCGAGCTATAGCGGGTATACGGAGGACTGGCAGTATACGTACATAGAAATTGGGCCGCTGTATAATAAAAACTAGAAAAATAATATAGTTAAGACAGGGCAAGAACAACAGAGGGGGAGGGCCCGAAAGGAGATATTAGGATGAGAGACTCAGAGGTAGTAGTTGGGAACCCAGATATCAATGATCCCAATGCTGCATTCCTCACAGAACCACAAATGTTTCAATGCATTATCCTGCAAGTAAATTGCCGGAAGATCAGAACCTCACTCAATTTTCCCGCAATTGTAAATCCGATTGCAGTGCTGGACTACCTAGCGGGTGTCAGGGGAGGCATCTTATCGATAAGCCTATTGCGGATAGCGGCTTCCCAGTAGCAAATACCTTATAAGCACATAAAAAATAAGAATACTCCAGCATGCTCATATACTGGTGGTAGTATGCATATGCTTATATCTGTATAGGACCACCCATCATTACCTTTTCTGCACCTGTTTTTGGTCCCAATTATGGTAGAAAACACGGCGACGCTACTAATAGGATATAAAGTCTGGAGGGCAGCTTTAGAACTTTTTGCCCCTTGAAACAAGAATAAGAAAATTGTACGGCAGTTAGGAAATAAAGACATCTTCCTAACTCAATTACTTCAGATACCATCACCCTCTCTGTGCTGCCCAAAAATCTCTGCCAAACTAGCGTCACAAAATTTCATCAGGTCCATCTCTAAGGGTTGCACAATCTTATGATAAGCCTCCTTCTTGAACTCATCACATTCCAGCTGAGTCTCTCTCAGGTCTAAGCCAGTGATGCATCGTCTTACAGCTTCGCCATAGTTAAAACCTGCATCGTCGTACAACTGATCAACTATCCCAACTGCAATGGAGTATTCTGCTGAAGCACCTTTGACTGCATTCTCGCTATTTCCAGTTCGCAGTGACTGCAAGTCCTTCCAGTAGCATAGCTCTATGAGGACAATTCCTAGGGAGACAAGACTTTTGTTACATCGGACCAGAAGGGACTCTGCAAGGTCTTGAGGCGTTGGTGGGGTAGAGGTCGTGAATGCTTGGTGTACAACGGGATGGTTGAGGTCGACATTGTGCCTTACGCTGGTACCCACGGTCAGCGGCTCTCGGATGAAGAAAATGTCCTGTTTGGTCCACCTTTCGTCCAACCATTCTGTCTCATGTAACTGCAAAACGGATGATGCAAGATTCACACCAAGTTTTAGCCTTTCTTTTCTCGAGGGCTTAGGCCAGGTCGATAACATCTCGGCAAGGGAAACTGTTTGTGCTGGGCCGAGCCCAGTGTCAAGCGTAGATCTAGAAACTGCTTGCCTGCCAGTGGGAACCCAGACGCGGTGTTTCATTCTATCATCACCAACGAGCAAACCAAGACAGGTGCGCGTTTCTGGAGCTTGATGGATCGCCGAGCAGAGGCATTGGATTGTCTCATCGGTGGGCTTGAAAGCTGTCTCCTCGCGCGCAGTGTCGATTTGGGTTTGCGAGCTAAACTTGACTTGCTTCACAACGCTACCTGGTATCCCAATTTCGCTTGAAACAACTGATGGCATCGCGCTGGGGCTTCGAGATCGGTGTGCCTCACGAACAAGCCCAGTGGCCTCCAACAATTGGCTGACCATTTTAAGCTTGGGAATTCTTTTCACAGTCGATGGCTTTGAGGGGATACCTCGATTATTGGTGCCTCCATGGTCGTGAACTTGCAGGGTGCTGTGACTGCACACCATGTTGCACGTAAGTTAGTGGTGGCCATAATATAAATATATATACTAGTGCAAGTACCAAGCTTGCTTTACCTATTTCGGGAATCACCAGTAAGCTTCATAGTCTTACTCACACTACAATCCGCTTTCCAAACGGATTGAGCTACTGGCATGAGACTATGTGCCTCTGGATACACGTTGATGTCTGAACTCTCGCCAGGAGAATCTTGCAGGTGTTCGACTTCAACTTCCCGCCAACCGGGGACCTTTAACCCAGCAACCACGGGAAAAAAGAGACTGAATCGTAGCAAAGTGTCAGAGCCATGCACTTTTCTATGAACCGGCTGTACCCCACCGAATCGTAGCTCCAACTGCAAGTTTGCCGTATGGGGAACCTTATGCAACAGCAATATTAATAGGCTGCCCGGAAACCGAGTAACTAAGTGTTACGTGTACTGGGTATTCTGCCAGTGGGTACTGCATACCTCACAAGGACAACTAGTGGGTGACTGTAGTTTCTCCTTTAGAATACGGAAAATCACCACTGCATGCTTCCGAACCTGCCTGTATTGCCCGGGGATATCGGTTCCGTGTGCACACTTGATCTCGGGAATGAGTGTAGGCGGAACCCCATGAACAAGCTTATCGAGATTAGAGTTGAGTCTGTTGATCTGGTCGATCTGCTCCTGGCGATATTCCTGTGTGAAATCTTGGAGGACCCGGAGCATCTTTTTATATCCAGCCTAAGCCCCAGAGGTTAGTAAATATAACTTGAAGGTATTCATATGTATCCAGTCTATATATAATTGAATTCATATATACACCATCAAAATTAGATGACACACCCTATCCTCATTATACTTCTGAAAGCGGTGGGCTAGCTTTCCCAGGGTTTCATTCATGTCCTGGCAAGCACCGACAAAGCTCGGGACCGAATGCGATGGCAGACAAGCTAGTAGCTTCGCTTCGACGGATGGGTGCCAGGGCATTGGTTCTGCAACTATATTTGGGTTTATTCCGGAAATGGAGACGAGGGAATACCAGATATTTTCGAATTTACATTTCTCCATGTCGACCTCGCGAAAGAAACGGGTGAGTGTGGCTTCGTGCCGCCGCATTTGTTTAACCCGATCGGCTGCTTGTAGGTAGAACTTGAGGCCTTCCAGGACAAGAGGAAAGAGTCCTAGGAGGAGGCCGGCACACTCGACCCCGGTGACCATAACGAGCTTGTAATTAATTGCCTGCCAACTGTTTGGGTGTGTAAATGCTATATATATAATATCGATAGGACATGGAGCGAGTGTTAACGTTGAAAAAGACTTCATAAACCCCTCGCCTATAAGCGTGTATGCGGCTGAGCCCGTACACGTGCAGCTACTTACATGTAGGCTTAGGTTCCTGCATATGAATTGGCTGCAGGTGGGGTCGACAACGCCAACACCAACGCCCACAAAAGATCTATTTTACTGCAATCCAATGGATTATTTGGATCCGGAGGTTGGTCCTGGCCGCGGAAGCGCCAAGCTAGCTGATTGCCCGCGGCCAGCCCCCTGCACCAAAAGCTCCATTTCATCACATTACACACGATGCATAAGTTCGTTTACCCACCTCTACCACCTTGTCGAGGCTTCATCACCGCCTCGGAGCAATCTCCTGCCCAATGTGGCGGAAGACCTAGGGCGGTTCAGAGTCTGGGCCGGTAACATTGGTGCCCATCGAACTGGTCGAGTTTCCCTCGACTATCGTCTACGCGAGGCGTCACAAATGCATGCACAAGTGACGAAGCTTCTGACCGACTTATCAACAGACTTGGAGAAAGGTAAGCCCTCGTACAGACTCTTTTCCCTTCAGTTTGCTGTTGCCCATGACAAACTCATAACGTGAGGAGTTTAAAGCGATTTACATGCTTGAAGCCGATGAACAGCTGCAGGATCGGGGCCAGCAGTGGGAGATTTCCTTTGAGGACGATCCAGAATTCATGGAGGAGCTAGGCCTAACGGGAGATGGAGGAGGTGAAACTTTAGAGCCCGAGATCGAAGCGTTTATGACATTGTTGTCAGACATCACACATATCATTACGTGCTTGTACAGATTTTCCATGGCTACGCGGAGCGCTGCTCCACGGGACAGATTGCACAAAATCACGAGCATAGAGGTCACCCATTTTGAATATTGGGATATTGCGCACATTAAACACAAGTTCCCCACGGCGCCGAGTTATCTCATAGAAAGACTCGGAAAGGCAAATACAAGACGTAGGCAGCTTATGAAATATTATCGGGAGCATCACGACACGATAGCTCGATATATTGACCTTCCGTTAGCCTCAGATGGCCGCACGGTAGAGCATAAAGGTGCTCTCAAAAGCAGCTTGGGGAAACAAGCCCAGGCGGGGGCGGAGCGGGAGAGCGGCTCCATCACCAATGCACCTACGATCCTCTCCATGGATGCTAAGTCCCAGACTACAATGTCGACTATCAAGCAGGGCGCCTTCAATATCCATGATGTCGTGAGTGTTGAACGCGATGAGGATCAACTGTCACAGACATCTTACGCAACTTCGGCAAACCATCAAAGGGCTCGCATAGCCCCGCCTCCCAATCCAGATGCTGCATACAACGGCACACGATTCGAATGTCCCTATTTCTTTCAGATTATCAGCATACAGGGCCGACACGCTTGGCGGTAGGTCATAAAACCAAGCTTGCTAACGATATATATGCATGATTGTTCGAATGCTAATTCTCACGGTCATCTAGGAAGCATGTATTTAGGGACCTTCAGCCGTATACCTGTACATACGAAGACTGCCCTAGACCTGAGAAACTGTACAGCAGCCTTCACGACTGGTATGGGCATGAACTCCAGGCTCACCGGCGAGAATGGTATTGTAATGCATGCGCAAAGTCAATGTCCAGCAGAGCTCAATTTGAGGAGCATGTGAAACAAATTCACCCCGAGATAGATGCACCGTTGAAGATCAAGATATTGACAGACCAATGCGAGCGGGCAAAGACCTCTGATCAAGCATGTTTGTTATGCGGTTGCGCACTGGCCTTCTCTGAAATTAGGAAACATCTTGGGGGTCATCTGCAAGGAATAGCCCTCTTTGCGTTGCCCTATTTCATGAATGAAACAGATGAGAGGAGGTCTGAAAGGGGACAGAGCTCGGAGGAGACTCCCAGCGATAGTTTACATCGGAATCGACGATCTTTGGGAAGCTCGGTATTGGAGTTCGATTCTAACCCGGACTATGACCCAGTGTCCCATCAGTCAGGTGCAGGGCTCTTACAAGAGGAATCCCATTCTGTGTACGGACCCAGCATAAGCTCCGTTGACGTGCTCCCCCACATGCACAAGGGTGCAGATTTTGAGGCCGTGGAGGAGGAAGCCTCCCACTTGGCAGTGACTGAGAGTAATGCTGAGATCGTCCACCTTCTACCTGAAAAGGGAGCGAATCCCGAGGCCCAGGACCCTGAACGTGGTTTAGCACCACTCCATGTCGCTGCGTCTGAGGGTAACGCTATCACTACTAAGCTTTTGCTTGAGAAAGGTGTCGACATTGAAAATCGGTGCGCTTTTCGAGGAAGGACAGCACTGCATTATGCAGCGGCGGGTGGCCACACAGCGCTAGTAGAGTTACTCCTCACAAAAGGGACTGATATTGAATTGGTGGATGAAGGTGGGGACACAGCATTGAACTTGGCTGCAGGGGCAGGGTTTTTAGAGGTGGTCAGGTTGTTACTAGAGAAGGGTTCAAGGGTTGATTTTCCAAATAGGAAGGGACTCACCGCACTTCACCTTGCAGCAGTTAAACGCCATGCGGCAGCAGTAAAGCTCCTCCTTGAAAGGGGTGCGGACATTGAGTTGGTGGATGAAAAAGGAGAGACAGCATTTAACTCGGCTGCATATAATGGTCATTTGGAGGTTCTCAAGTTACTCCTAGAGAAGGGCTCAAGAGTTGATTTATCAAATAAGTGGGGACTTACGGCGCTTCATAATGCAGCAATTAATGGCCATGCGGCAGCAGTGAAGCTCCTCCTTGAAAGAGGTGCGGACTTTGAGTTGGTGGATGGAGAAGGGGATACAGCATTTAACTTGGCTGCAAACCATGGTCATTTAGAGGTTCTCGAGTTACTACTAGAGAAGGGCTCAAGGGTTAATTTTCCAAATAAGTGGGGACTCACAGCGCTTCATAATGCAGCAATTAATGGCCATGCGGCAGCAGTAAAGCTCCTCATTGAATGGGGTGCGGAAATTGAGTTGGTGGATAAAAAGGGGGACACAGCATTTAACTGGGCTGCATATCATGGTCATTTGGAGATTCTCGAGTTACTACTAGAGAAGGGCTCAAGAGTTAATTTTCCAAATAAGGAGCGACTCACGGCACTTCACCATTCAGCAGTGAAAGGCCATACGGCAGCAGTAAAGCTCCTCCTTGAAGGTGGTGCGGACATTGAGTTGGTGGATGAAAAGGGGGAGACAGCATTTAACTCGGCTGCATATAATGGTCATTTGGAGGTTCTCAAGTTACTCCTAGAGAAGGGTTCAAGGGTTGATTTACCAAATAAGTGGGGACTCACGGCGCTTCATAACGCAGCGATTAATGGCCATGCGGCAGTAGTAAAGCTCCTCATTGAAGGGGGTGCAGAAATTGAGTTGGTGGATAAAAAGGGGGACACAGCATTTAACTGGGCTGCATATCATGGCCGTTTGGAGATTCTCAAGTTATTTCTAGAGAAGGGTTCAAGGGTTGATTCCCCAAATAAGGGGGGACTCACGGCACTTCACCATTCAGCAATGGGAGGCCACGCGGCAGCAGTAAAGCTCCTCCTTGAAGCTGGTGCGGACATTCAGTTGCTGGATAAAGATGGGGACACAGTATTTAACTCGGCTGCATATCTTGGTCATTTGGAGGTTCTCAAGTTATTCCTAGAGAAGGGTCCAAGGGTTGATTTTCCAAATAAGAGGGGACTCACGGCACTCCATCATGCAACAATGCAAGGCCATGCGGAAGTAGTAAAGCTACTTCTCGCAGAGGGTGCGGACATTGAGTTGGCGGATGAAGATGGGGACACACCAGTGCATTGTGCAGTATTGGCGGCAGCGGAGGGTGTTAGTGAGCTCGAGGTAGTCAGAATATTACTCGATAAGGGCGCCAACGTCGATCTTACCAACAAGGAAGGAAAAACGGCACTCGACCTGGCGATAGACCTTGACCACACGGAGTTCATCCGGGTAGTAATGGAGAAAGGAATTGCCCCACACTGGCAGCTACTCCACATAGCAAGATTGAGGGGGAAAGCTGCCATAGCTAATTTCATTCTCGGTCAGGCTGGGGTCGTTGATTTCCCCAACCGCAGGACAGGGGGCGACATATGACAAATCTCATTTATACAGAGAGACTAGGTGGCTCGCCATACTCCCCTTAGCAAGATGTGCATATAAGTAATAAGTAGAAGATACTACAAGTTGACAGCACTAGTAGTACAGGTGCAAAATGCACAAACGGAAAATCCTAGCTCGAGCGTGGTGCAAAACCCAAAACTCAAACTATCTCACAGCACACCCCACATGGCTTCAGCAAATGGCCACCGAGGTATTGTCAGTTAAGGGTATATTGTCATAGAGAAGTCGCTTGGCTGCTCGCAGAGGAGGAGAGGCGGGCGCATTACCTAGATGACCAGATATGCAGTTTTTGACAGTTTTTTTTGCTAGGTTTTGTCCGCTGAGATTTTAAAGTTCAATACGTATTAATATGATTTGTTGTTTCGTTATTGCTACAGAACAATCTGTAGCTCTGGTGACAGACAGCCCCCGCCCAAAAGTCATGGTGAATTATATATATATAATATTATTAGATGCTGGCTGTCACCCGATGCCCCATTACAGACAGATATAAAGTACCTACCTAATGTATATACCTGTATAAAAAGACACCCATACCCGCCCATGTGCCAGTGCCCAACCAAGCCTGGGTATCCCAAAAGCGTAAATGGGACGACGGCTCTAGAGAGAAGAGCAATAAATAATTCCATATAGTGATAGCTAATATATTACATTCGAACATACATATCGTTATTCCTCCCTTCCTTCCTTCCTTCCTCACAACCTCGACGTACAATTATATCCAGGCATCTACCATTAGTCCATACAGTACAGTATCTACTCTATAGGTAGTAAGTAGTTCTGTATGTAGTTGGACAACAATATTTCCTGGTGTGTGGATCTTATATTAGATACCCCTTGGGTTATGTAGGTAGGTAGGTAGGTAGGTAGGTACCCAATTGATTCACCATGAGAACTGAACTGAACTGAACTGTTTGGGGAACTGGTATCAGAAAAGTCAGGTTTTTTTCGGGGTATGTATGATACATGCCCTTTTTGCCCTTCTAGGTACCAGTGATGACCATTTTTCGCTTTTATCTTAACTCCCCCCCCAGGAGCCAATTATGTACAACTCAAAACCACCTTTACCTACCCCCCCCCATCCCCACC
>Ga0307514_10004299_pt1 | contig 13146 bp, 10 predicted proteins | sample 16_EM_MG_FD_203088 | JGI IMG/M metagenome (GOLD analysis project Ga0307514, IMG submission 203088) | Populus trichocarpa ectomycorrhiza microbial communities from riparian zone in the Pacific Northwest, United States - 16_EM | ecosystem: Host-associated > Plants > Roots > Unclassified | place... | reverse complement strand
CGACTCGGTCGTCACGACGCTGAGCGACGGCACCACCGCGCTGACCAAAGACACCGCGCCGCTGACCAGCGTGCTGAGCATGAACAGCAGCGGTGGCGTCACCGGCTGGCAATACGACAGCGACACCAACAAGACCTGGGCTGATTTTGCGAACTCCGACCAGTTCCACGACCTGGTCTATCTCTACGGCGGCTACACGACCGGGGTGGGAACCTACGAATCCGGCAAAAGCTGGTGCGGCTGCTACGACATGGCCGGCAACGCCTTCGAATGGACTGCAACCTTGAACACCGCCACCAACGGCCTCGAAGCCGGCAGCCAGGTCAATTGCGTGAAAGGCGGCTCGTGGTACGCCACCAGCGCCAGTGGCAAGTCGAGCGGCCGCGGCGAAGGGCGCTCGGCAAGCGGTGCTTATCACTCGGTGGGCTTTCGGGTCGCAGCACGGGCCAAATGATGGCCCTGCGCCGTGCTTTCAGAAGCAGACGGGCCGGCAACAACGCCGGCCAGACCTCTTTACGTCAACCCCTCATCAAGTCACCCGGGCAATATCCCTCAGCCTCTTGATCTGATCGTGGTTCGCCTGCACCCCCATCTGCTGCCGCGCAACCAGCGCCCGCACAGCCTCCGGCAAGGTGTCGTTCTTCAGCGCAGCCCGATAGCGCGCCAGCGCAGCATCTTCCCCGCGCTCGCACTCTTCCAGCATGGCCTGGTCGCTGTACCCCGCCAGCGAACCGCGCACCGCCACCCAGCCTCGATGCAACGCACCCGAGGCCGAACCGCCGGTGTCGGGTTTGCCGCCGTACTCGAGCACGAGCGTCTGCAGTTCGTCGGCTGCGATGCGGCACTCGGTGGCGCGGCGGGCGAAGAGTTCTTGCAGGTTGGCCGATGAAACGTGCTTGGCGCTTGCGGTGAAGCCCAGTTCGCCGTCATTGGCGGTCTCGATCAAGTCGTTCAGGGTGTCGACGATGTCATCCTTGCTCATGGAGATTCCTTTCGTGGTCGGCGCCGCGAAGCGCCGGGTGGTTGGTCATCGCCTTCCGAGCCCCGTGACGGAAACCCGGTCAGCGCCCTTCCTCCAATGCAGCCGGCTGCGTCACCGGTTCAGCGTCCAGCGCCGCGTATTCCTTCAGACGGTTGTAGAGCGTCTTCAGGCTGATGCCCAGCGTTGCCGCGGTCTTCTCTTTGTGGCGACCCAGATGCTCCAGCGTCGCGAGCGTGACCCGACGCTCGATCTCGGCAAGCGCCGTTCCAACCTCGATGACGATGGCCGGCACGTTGTTCGACGAGGTGGTCGTCATGCTGACGACACCGCCCCCTTCGGCAGCGGGCTCGACGGGCACGCACGCATCGTGGATCAGCGTGTCGCCGGCCATCACATAGGCGCGGTACACCACGTTGCGCAGTTCGCGCACGTTGCCTTGCCAGCGGTACGCCGCCAGGCGCTGCAGCGCAACGGGCGCGAAGTGTTTCTTCTGGCCTTCGCGCTGCGAGATCTGGTCGAGGAAGTGCTGGGCCAGCAGCGGAATGTCTTCCGCGCGCTCGCGCAGCGGCGACAGGCAGATCGGGAACACGTTGAGCCGGTAGAACAAGTCTTCGCGCAGGCGGCCGGCCTTCACCGCGCCGAGCGGGTCGCGGTTGGTGGCGGCCACGAGGCGCACGTCGGTCTGCTGCACGGTGGTGGAGCCCACGCGCATGAAGGTGCCGGTCTCCAGCACGCGCAGCAGCTTGACTTGCAGGTCGAGCGGCATCTCGGTGATTTCGTCCAGGAACAAGGTACCGCCGCTGGCGCGTTCGAAGAAGCCCTGGTGCTGGCGATCGGCGCCGGTGAAGCTGCCCTTCTCGTGGCCGAAGATTTCGCTCTCCATCAGGTGCGGCGAAATGGCGCCGCAGTTGACGGCCAGGAACGGCCGCGAACGGCGGCGGCTCAGGTCGTGCACGGTGCGGGCCACGATCTCCTTGCCGGTGCCGCTCTCGCCGGTGACGAACACCGTGACGTTGGTGCAGGCCACCCGCATGATCTGCTCGTACACGTGGCGCATGGCCGGTGCGCGGCCCCACAGAGATCCGAAGTGGCCTTCGGTTTCGAGCTTGGCTTCGAGCTCTTGAATCTCGTCGGGCAAGGGGCACGGCAGGCTCATGCGGGTCAGCAGCACCTGCAGCTGTTTCATGCTGACCGGCTTGACGAGATAGTCGGCAGCCCCTCGTCGCAAGGCCTGGATCGACGTGTCCAGGCTGGCGTGCCCGGTGATCAGCACCACCTCGGTATGCGGCATGGAGCGTGTGTCCTCCAGCAGCTCAAGACCGTTTCCGTCGGGCAGCATCAAGTCGAGCAGCACCAGATCGGGCGCCTGCAGCGCCATCTGCTTTCGGGCGTCGCGCAACGACCCTGCGGTCGCCACCGTGAAGCCTTCGGTTGAAATCAGCATCGCCATGCTTTCGGCTGAGTCGCTGTCGTCGTCAATTACCAGGACGTGTGGCATTCCGTTTGCTCCAGTCATCTGCATGAGTAGAAAGTGGCAAGCGGGTGGCGCCTGCCTCTGCGGTCTCCTTTTCCCGCGTGCTTCGCCTGGTGGGGCAGTGGCCGCGGATATGTTTTTTCTTTCTTGCCGAACCGTTGAACCAATGCCTGCATCTTGCCCGCTGCCGGCAAAAACCAGCGTCAGGACCGGCCGATTTGCATGTGGGAATCGTCTGACACGAAGTTGCCGGCCCGCAGGCAAATTCAGCAGGTAAACCGGGTAAGTTTTTCCACTTCAGGCGGAGATACCGAATGACACATTCGCAAGGTATTGGCACCGATCAAGCGGAAGACCGTGTCGACCAAAACCGCAATGGCGTGCCCGACAAATCGGAGCGCGAGTTCGCCGAGGCCGGGCAGACCCAGCCCCAGCCTGCCGACGCGCAGCCACGCAAACCCCAACCAGCGGCCGAGCCGGAAACGCCCCGGCGCAAGGCCTGATGCTCGGAGGTGACCCGAATGAGCGACCGCACCCCGCCCAACCCCGAAAAAGACCGCGCAAGCGCCCGCTCGGCGACCGACGCCACCGGCGACAAGCAGCGCCGGATCCAGCGCGAGCAAGACGCCCGCGACGGGGCCAAGCCATCGAACGACGCCGTCAGCGCGCCCTCGCCGAAGAAGCCCGTGCAGGCCGGCGCCCGCCCGCAGCCGGGCGACCTGCCCGCACAGCACATCGAGAAGCCCGGGCTTGAGTCCGAACTCCAGCTGAAGCCGCGGTTCCTGGCGCCTGACTACGAAGGCAGCCGCAAGCTGCAAGGCATGGTGGCGCTGATCACCGGCGGCGACTCCGGCATCGGCCGCGCGGTGGCGGTTCTCTTTGCACGCGAGGGTGCCGACATCGGCATCGTCTACCTGAACGAAGACAGCGATGCCGAAGAAACGCTGCGCCACGTGGAGGCCGAAGGCCGCAGCTGCGTGCTGATCCAGGGCGACGTGAAAGACGCGGCGTTCTGCAAAGAGGCCGTCGAGAAAACTGTGCAGGTGTTCGGCAAGCTCGACGTCCTGGTGAACAACGCCGCCTTCCAGGAGCATGCCGATTCGCTGAGCGACATCACCGACGAGCGCTTCGACGAAACGCTGCGCACCAACGTCTACGGCTACTTTCACATGGCGCGGGCCGCGCTGCCTCACCTGGTCAGGGGCTCGTCGATCATCAACACCGGCTCGGTGACGGGGCTCGAAGGCAGCGCGAAGCTGCTCGACTACTCCACCACCAAGGGCGCGATCCATGCCTTCACCAAGGCGCTCGCCAGCAACCTCATCGACAAGGGCATCCGCGTCAATGCCGTGGCCCCCGGGCCGGTGTGGACGCCGCTCAACCCGGCCGACTCGCCCGCCGACAAGGTGGCGCAGTTCGGCAAGCAGACCGACATGAAGCGTGCGGCGCAGCCCGAAGAGCTGTCGCCGGCGTATGTGTTCCTCGCGTCGCCGGTGTGCTCGGGCTACATCACCGGCATCGTGCTGCCGGTGACGGGGAGCATCGGCGCCGAATGATCGCGATTGCGATCACGCGCCGGCCCCGGCTGCAAGCTGCGCCTCGCTTGCGGTAAAAGCTGCACGCCATCGGCAAAGCTGTCTGGCAAGTACATGCGGATACGCGTATGGCGCACCCCGCCTCTGCCGCGCACAGCCAGCAAACATGCGGCCTCGCGGCCGATGCGCCCTCGCTTGCTGCCCGGTCGGCATGGCCGTTGCATTGAACCCTCCGATTTCGAGCTTCTCAACGGACCGGTTCAATGACATCGCTGCACTTGCACACCGAGCAACGCCAACAGCAGGGGCTGTCGCCGCGCTTGCAGCAAGCCGTGCGTCTGCTCCAGTTGTCTTCTCTCGAGTTTGCGCAGGAAGTGCAGGCGGTGATGGACAACAACCCCTTCCTCGACACCACCGACGAAGACACGCTCGACGAGCCCGCCGAGGCCGTCGCCTCCGGCGAGGCGCCGCTGGCCGCTGCCGATACCGACCCTGAGCCCGCGCTGGATGGCGAGATGCTCAACGCCGTGCCGCTCACCGAAGCGGCCTACGACAACGAGCACGACAACTGGCAGACCGCCGGCCCCTCCGACGGCCCGCGCAGCGAAGACCCCGACACCTCGCCGATGAACCGCGTGGCTGCCGAGACATCGCTCAGCGAGCACCTGTTCGGCCAGCTCCACGTGATGCCGCTCTCGCCGCGCGACATGCTGCTGGCCGAAGCCGTGGTCGAGTCGCTCGACGATGACGGCTACCTGCGGCTCGACGATCTCGAAGAACTCATCGCCGTGATCGACGTGCAGCCGCCCGCCACGCAAGAAGAGCTGCAGATCGCACTCAAGCGCGTGCAGTCGCTGGAGCCCGCCGGCGTGGGCGCGCGCAGCGTCGTCGAGTGCCTGCTGCTGCAGCTCGACAGCATCGATTCGCCCGACGAGCGCGAGCTGGCGCGGCTGCTGATCTCCGAGCGGCTGGAGAGCATCGCCAACAAGGACGTTCAAACGCTCGCTCGCCTGGTGCGCCGCCCGGTGGATGCGGTGGCCGCCGCCTGCGCGCGCATCCGCCGCTGCGACCCGCGGCCGGGCTGGCGCTTCGGTGCGGCCGACATCCGCTACATCACGCCCGACGTGATGGTGAAGAAGGTTCGCAACACCTGGGCCGTGTCGCTCAACCCTGCCATCGTGCCCAAGGTGCGCCTGCACAAGGTGTATGCCGAGATGTTCCAGCGCCACCAGCAGGCCGCGCACCCCGAGCTGGCCACGCAGCTGCGCGAGGCCCGCTGGACGCTGCGCAACGTGGAGCAGCGCTTCGCCACCATCCTCGGCGTGGCGCAGGCCATCGTGAAGCGCCAGCACCAGTTCTTCGACTACGGGCCGCTGGCCATGAAGCCGATGGGCCTGCGCGAGATCGCCAACGAGATCGGCGTGCACGAGTCCACCGTCTCGCGCGTCACCAACAACAAGTTCATGGCCACGCCGCTCGGCGTGTTCGAGCTGAAATACTTCTTCTCGCGCGCGATGACGGCCACCAGCGGCAGCGCCTTCTCGGGCACCGCCATCCGCGGGCTCATCAAGGACATGCTCGACAACGAGCGCACCGGCGCCCCCTTGTCCGACGCCGAGATCACCCGCCAATTGGCCCAGCAGGGCTTCGTGGTCGCGCGCCGCACGGTCACCAAGTACCGCCACCTTCTGCGCGTCGAATCGGTGGAAAGGCGGCGTGCCGCGGCCTCGTCGTGACCTGACCTGACGTGACGACGAACACGCCCCACGAACCCAGGGTTCAGGCTGACAGGCGCATCGCCGACCGGCGCCGCGTCGATGGCGTGGCTGCGCCCCCGAGGGCGGCCATGGGGCTCGCAGCGGCCACCAGCGCCATCGTGCTCGAGCGCAAGCAGGCCGAAGAGGCCCTGCGGCTGAGCGAGCGCCGCAAGGACGAGTTCCTGGCCACCCTTGCCCACGAGCTGCGCAACCCCTTGGCGCCGCTGCGCAACGGGCTCGAGATCATCCGCCTGGCCAAGAGCAAGCCGGAGCTGGTGAACCCGGCCTGCAACCTGATGGAGCGGCAACTGACCCACATGGTGAGGCTGGTCGACGACCTGATGGACGCGAGCCGCCTGAGCCGCGGCAAGGTCGAGCTGCGGCTCGAACGCGTCGACCTTGCGCAGACGATGCAGCTCGCGGTGGAGACCGTGCGGCCGCTGGCGGCCCAGGCTTCGCACCAGCTCGACGTCGACCTCCCCGCAGAACGCATCGTCGTCAACGGCGACCCGACGCGCCTGGCGCAGGTGTTCTCCAACCTGCTCAACAACGCGGTGAAGTTCACCCCGGCCCACGGGGCGATTCGCCTCAGCGCCGAGGTCGAAGGCGACCACGCCACGGTGCGTGTGGCAGACAACGGCGTCGGCATCGCGCCCGAAGCCCAGTCCGCCGTGTTCGACATGTTCACGCACGCTGCCGGCACGGGGCGGCGCGCCGCCGGTGGGCTGGGCGTCGGCCTCTCGCTGGCGAAAGGGCTGGTCGAGTTGCACCAGGGCGAAGTCACGCTGCGCAGCGACGGCCCCGGCCTGGGCAGCGAGTTCAGCGTGCGCCTGCCGCTGGCCGAACCTGCCGCCTCGCCCCAGCAAACCGGCATGGCCGCCAGCCACGACGCGCGTACCGCCCGCAGCAAGGTGATGGTGGTCGACGACAACGAAGACGCCGCCAGCAGCATGGCCGAGCTGCTGGAGCTGATGGGCCACGAGGTGCAGGTCGCGAACGACGGTGTCGATGCGCTGGCCGTGGCGCCCGCCTTCGAGCCCGACGTGATCTTTCTCGACATCGGCATGCCGCGCATGAACGGCCACGAGACGGCACGCCGCATTCGCCAGGCGCCCTGGGGCCGCGGCATCTCGCTCGTGGCGCTGACCGGCTGGGGCAACGCGCGCGACCGCGACGAATCGCGCGCCGCCGGCTTCGACCACCACCTCGTCAAGCCCGGCAGCTTCGAAGAGATCGAAAGAATCATCGCGCTGGCGGTGGAGACCGCGCGGACGCGATGAGCGTCCACCCCATGTCGTTGCCATTGCAGCCGGCCGCCGCCAGCCGCGGCGCACGCTTCGCACCGCCCCTGCCCGCGTCGATGATGGCGAGCTTCGTGGTGGCCGTGCTGGCCGTCGTGCTGATCGCGTTCTTCTCCTATGGCTCGCTGCAGTCGAGGGCGCAGGCCGCGGCGCTGGTCAGCCACACCTTCGAGCTGGTCGAGCAGCTGCAAGGCCTGCTCTCCAGCGTGAAAGACGCCGAGACCGGCCAGCGCGGCTACCTGCTGACCGGCAACGAGCAGTACCTGGAGCCCTACAACACCGCGAAGTCATCGCTGCCGGGCAAGTTGAAAAGCGTGCGCGAGTTGACATCGGGCAACCCTTCGCAGCAGCAGCGGCTCGATTCCGTCGAGCGCCTGGTCGCGGACCTGATCGCCGAGCTGGGCCAGACCATCGAGACCCGCCGCGCCGGCAACCCCGAGGCCGCACGCGCCGTCGTGCGCACCGACCGCGGCAAGGCGGCGATGGACAGCATCCGCGCCCTGCTGGCCGACATCGAGCGTGAAGAACGCGCCACGCTCAACGCACGCCAGACCGAATGGCAGCAGTCGGTCGATTTCTCGTACCGCGTCACCTGGATCGGGTCGGCGCTGCTGCTCTTCCTGATCGCAACGGCCGCCCTGCTCGCCGTGCGCGACCACAGGCAGCGCGAGCAGCAGATCTGGCTGCGCGCCGGCCACGCCGGCCTCACCGCGCGCATCCAGGGCGAGCAGCGGCTCGACGTGCTCGGCGACAACGTGCTGGCCTTCCTGGCCGACTACCTCGACGCGCAGGTCGGTGCGGTCTACATGGTCGACGAAGAGGGCAACTTCAGCCGCTTCGCCGGCTATGCGGTGCAAGACAGTGTGATCCAGCCCGGCCACGGCCTGCTCGGCCAGGTGGCCAAGCAGAACAAGCCGCTGCATGTGCGCGACGTGCCCGAGGGCTACCTGCCCATCAACTCCAGCCTGGGCCGCGGCAAGCCCAAGGAGCTGCTGCTCGCGCCCGCCACGGCCGAAGGCGTGGTGCACGCCGTGATCGAGCTCGGCTTCCTGCGCAAGGTGAGCGCTGCCGACCAGGAGCTGCTGGCGCGTGCGTCCGAAGCGCTGGGCATTGCGGTGCTCGCCTCGAAAGACCGCACGCGGCTCGAAGGCCTGCTCGAAGAAACCCAGCGCCAGGCCGAAGAGCTGCAGACGCAACAGGAAGAGCTGCGCGTCAGCAATGAAGAACTCGAAGAGCAGGAACGCGCGTTGAAGGAATCGCAGGCGCAGATGGAAGCGCAGCAGGCCGAACTCGAGCAGACCAACTCGCACCTCGAAGAGCAGACCCACCTGCTCGAAAGCCAGAAGGACGCGCTGGCCCAGGCCCAGACGGTGCTCACCGAGCGCGCCGAGGAGCTGGAACGCGCCAACCGCTACAAGACCGAGTTCCTCGCCAACATGAGCCACGAGCTGCGCACGCCGCTCAACTCCACGCTCATCCTCGCCAAGCTGCTGGCCGACAACCCGACCGGCAATCTCACCGAAGAGCAGGTGCGCTTCGCGCAGACCATCTCGGGGGCGGGCAACGACCTGCTGGTGCTGATCAACGACATCCTCGACCTGTCGAAGATCGAGGCCGGCAAGGTCGAGGTCAACGCCGAAGCGATTCCCGTCGCGCCGACGGTGCAGGTGCTGATCGAAACCATGACGCCGCTCGCGCAGCAGAGAGGCCTGGCCCTGAACGCCAGTGTGGAAGCCGGCACGCCCGAACGCATCGAGACCGACGGCCAGCGGCTCGGCCAGATCCTGAAAAACCTGCTGTCGAACGCACTCAAGTTCACCACCCGTGGCGAGGTGTCGCTGAAGGTGTCCCAGCCCGAACCGGGAGTCGTCTCGTTCGCGGTGCACGACACCGGCATCGGCATTGCGCAGCACCAGCAGGAGCTGATCTTCGAGGCCTTTCGCCAGGCCGACGGCAGCACGCACCGCAAGTACGGCGGCACGGGGCTCGGGCTGTCGATCTCGCGCGATCTGGCGCAGCTGCTCGGCGGCGACATCACCGTGCAGAGCGAGCCCGGAGCAGGCAGCACGTTCACGCTGACCTTGCCCTTGTCGTACAGCCACCGCCCGCAAGACGTGCTGCCGCGCCCGGTGCCGCATCGAAGCAATGAAGCCGCCGCACCGCCGCACCGAAGCAATGAAGCCGCCGCGCCGCCGCACCGCGAAGAGCAGGTCTTCAAGGCCAACGGCCCGGCCGCGCCGGCCATGCGCGCCATCGAGATGGAAGACGACCGCGAGCGCGTGACGCCGAATTCGCGCTTGGTGCTGGTGATCGAAGACGACCCGCGCTTCGCCGCGATCCTGCGCGACCTGGCGCGCGAGATGAACTTCCTGTGCGTCGTCACGCACACCGCGAACGACGGCCTGGCCGCCGCCGCGCTCTACCACCCGCGCGCGATCCTGCTCGACGTGAACCTGCCCGACCACTCGGGCCTGGGCGTGCTCGACCAGCTCAAGCACAACACCCACACGCGGCACATTCCGGTTCACATCCTGTCGGTGGCCGACCATGCTCAAGAGGCGCTCGAACGCGGCGCGCTGGGCTATGACCTGAAGCCGGTGAAGCGCACGCAGGTGGTCGAGGCGCTGCAGCGTCTGGAAGCCAAGTTCTCGCAGAGCATGCGGCATGTTCTGGTGGTCGAAGACGATGCGCGCCAGCGTGAAAGCATCCGCCAGCTGCTGCACAGCGAGAGCGTGCTGATCACCGCAGTCGAGACCGGCGCCGAGGCGCTGGCCGAGCTGAAGGACACCACCTTCGACTGCATGATCATGGACCTGAGCCTGCCCGACCTCACCGGCTACGAGCTGCTCAAGCGCATGTCCGAGCAAGACGAGGTGTCCTTCCCTCCCGTGATCGTCTACACCGGCCGCTCGCTCACGCCGGCCGAAGAGCAGCAGCTCCGGCGCTTCTCCAAGTCGATCATCATCAAGGACGCCCGCTCGCCCGAGCGCCTGCTCGACGAGGTGACGCTCTTCCTGCACCAGGTGGAATCGGCGCTGCCGGCGCAGATGCAGCAGATGCTGAAGATGGCGCGCGACCGCGACGGCACGCTCGAAGGCCGGCGCATCCTGGTGGTCGAAGACGACGTGCGCAACGTCTTTGCGCTCACCAGCGTGCTCGAGCCCAAAGGCGCGAAGGTGGTTCTCGCACGCAACGGCCGCGAAGCGCTCGAAGCGCTGGACCGCAGCCGCACTGAGTCCGACACCGCGATCGACCTCGTGCTGATGGACATGATGATGCCGGAGATGGACGGCCTCACCGCCATGCGCGAGATCCGCAAGCAGCCGGTGTGGAAGAAGCTGCCCATCATTGCGCTGACCGCCAAGGCCATGCGCGACGACCAGGAGCGGTGCCTCGCCGCCGGCGCCAACGACTACATCCCCAAGCCGCTCGACGTGGAGAAGCTCCTCTCGCTGGTGCGGGTGTGGATGCCCAAGTAGGCCGGCATGCAGACGGTCGCCACCACCACTCACCGGAGCACCGACATCGCAGACATCGAGCTGCGGCTGCTGGTCGAGGCCATCTACCTGAAGTTCCACTACGACTTCCGCGGCTACGCAGCGGCGTCGCTCAAACGGCGCATGGGCACCGCGATGATCCGCTTCGGCTGCGAGACACTCTCGCAGCTGCAGCACCGGCTGCTGCACGAGCCGGCCATCTTCCCGGCCATGCTCGACTACCTGACGGTGCAGGTGAGCGAGATGTTCCGCGACCCGAGCTACTACCAGGCCCTGCGCGACGAGGTGGTGCCGCTGCTGCGCACCTACCCATCGCTCAAGGTGTGGGTGGCCGGCTGCAGCGCTGGCGAAGAGGTGTATTCGCTGGCCATCCTGCTGCGCGAGGAAGGCCTGCTCGAGCGCACGCTGATCTACGCCACCGACATCAACATCGATGCGCTCAAGCGTGCCGAGAACGGCGTCTATGCGCTGGACGACATGGCCCACTTCACCCGCAACCACCAGCGCTCGGGCGCGCGCAGCTCGCTCTCGGAGCACTACACCGCGGCCTATGGGCGGGCGGTGTTCGACAAGTCTCTGAAGAAGCACATCGTGTTCTCCGACCACAGCCTGGCCACCGACAGCGTGTTCGCCGAGGTGCACCTGGTGTCGTGCCGCAACGTGCTGATCTACTTCGACCGGGTGCTGCAAGACCGCGCGCTCGGCCTCTTCAGCGAAGCGCTGTGCCGCAGGGGCTTTCTCGGGCTGGGGTCGAAGGAATCGATGCGATTCTCGAAGCACCGCGACGAGTTCACCGACTTCGTTCCGCAGCACAAGATCTTTCAGCGCAAGGGGGATGCATGAGCCCGCCGGGCCGCCCCAAGGGCGAATACCGGAGGGCCACGCCCGAAGGTACTCCAGTGAGCAGCTTCCACGCCCTTCAGGGCCGCGTCAGCGCCATCGTGATCGGCGCCTCGGCGGGCGGCATCGAAGCACTGACCGTGCTGCTGCCTGCGCTGCCGCAGGGGCTGCCGGCCGCAGTGCTGGTGGTGCTGCACCTGCCACGCGACCGGCCCAGCCTGCTGGTCGAGATCTTTGCGCCCAAGTGCGCCCTGCCCGTTCAAGAGGCGCAAGACAAGGAGCACATCAAGCCCGGCCACGTCTACTTCGCGCCGGCCGACTACCACCTGCTGGTCGACGCCGGGCCGAGCCTCGCGCTGTCGGTCGACGAGCCGGTGAACTTCTCGCGGCCGTCGATCGACGTGCTGTTCGAGACCGCGGCCGACGTCTACCGCGAGCGGCTGCTGGGCATCGTGCTCACCGGCGCGAGCGCCGACGGCGCGGCCGGCCTGGCCGCCGTTCACCGCCGAGGAGGCCGCACCGTGGTGCAAGACCCCGAGACCGCCCCCGTTCCCTTGATGCCGGAGGCCGCGCGCAGACGCAGCCCCGTCGATTTCGTCTTGCCTCTCAAACAGATCGCCGATCTGTTGCAAGCCTTGAAGCATGGAGGTTCCCCATGAGCACTGACACCCGCATCACCAGCCAGCCGCCGCCGTCGAAGGTGAAGTGCCTGATCGTCGACGACCTGCCCGAGAACCTGCGCGCGCTCGAAGCGCTGCTGCGCCGCCCCGACGTCGAGGTGCTGCAGGCGCGCTCCGGGCCCGAAGCGCTCGAAGCCCTGCTGGTGCACGACGTGGCGCTCGCGCTCATCGACGTGCAGATGCCCGAGATGGACGGCTTCCAGCTCGCCGAGACCATGCGCGGCGTGGCCCGCACGCGCGACGTGCCCATCATCTTCGTGACGGCCGGCAGCAGCGACTGGCAGCGCCAGTTCAAGGGCTACGAAACCGGCGCGGTGGACTTTCTCTTCAAGCCCATCGAGCCGCACGTGCTCCGCAGCAAGGCGTCGGTGTTCTTCCAGCTCTACCGGCAGAAGCAGCAGCTCGCCCACGAGCTGGAAGAGCGCGCCGAGGCCCTGCGCGTGAGCGAGATGTTCACCGGCGTGCTGGGCCACGACCTGCGCAGCCCGCTGAGCGCGATCGTGATGTGCGCCAAGCTGCTGGAACACCACGCCGACGAACCGATGCAGAAGATCGGCGCCCGCCTCACCCGCAGCGCCACCTGGATGAGCCGCATGATCGAAGACGTGCTCGACCTCACGCGCTCACGCCTGGGCGAAGGCATTCCCATCCATTGCCAGAAGGTCGACCTGGCCGCGCTGCTACAGGCGGTGATCCAGGAGCAGCAGGCCATCCACCCAGAAGGCCACATCGAACTCATTCGCTCAGGCACGCTCACCGGCGTGTGGGACGAAGACCGCCTGGTGCAGGTGGCGTCGAACCTGATCGGCAACGCGCTGCACCACGGCGTGCCCAAGGCGACGGTCGAAGTGCGGCTCGACGGCACCGAGGCCCGGACCGTGCGGCTCTCGGTGGCAAACGAGGGCCACATCGCCGAAGAACTGCTGCCGCACATCTTCGACCCGTTCCGCAGCGGCGGCCGCAAATCCAGCCGCACCCAGGGCCTGGGGCTCGGCCTCTTCATCGTGCAGCAGATCGTGCATTCGCACGGCGGGCACATCGAGGTCACGTCGCCGGCTGGGCAGAAGACCTGTTTCACCG
>Ga0307514_10004298_pt1 | contig 13149 bp, 10 predicted proteins | sample 16_EM_MG_FD_203088 | JGI IMG/M metagenome (GOLD analysis project Ga0307514, IMG submission 203088) | Populus trichocarpa ectomycorrhiza microbial communities from riparian zone in the Pacific Northwest, United States - 16_EM | ecosystem: Host-associated > Plants > Roots > Unclassified | place... | reverse complement strand
TTTTCTTTAAAATGATATTTACTTAAATATTGGAAAGTCCTCGAAGCTATCAAAAAAGATTTTTGCAAGCACAAGTCACTTATTACACTCGAATATCACGGCGATAGATTAAAAGCTTCTTATTTGAAAATGAACAAATATCTAGCATCTTGTTTTTTGGGGGAAAATGTCTAGCTTAAGGAATCGCCACCTAGTATTATGGTCACTAGAAACCCTAACTGGTTAACAGAGATTCTATGATACGGAACTGGTTATGCGAAAATGAAGATATTATCACCCCTTTAGCGTCCTACCTGATGCAGACTGCATTGCTAGTGTTATCTTAAATTGCTAAGAGTTTGTAGTATTATGTTTTTCATGGTCTGCCTAGGATATTCCTGACTCTGGCATCAGTGAATATTTAACTACAAATATTTTCAACTCTGACGTTGGTAAATATTATGTAACCCAAAAAAGTATAGTATTCTTGTCAATGAATAAACCCATAAAATTTAAATTAAAAAAAAAAACTATTTTTTTTTAGGGACTGGGTCTTATTTAACCGCAAGCCTAGCCGTGCGGGTTAGGCTAGATCCAACAGTCCAGCCTGATCATTAGCCCAAACTAGTGACCCGGCTAACCACTGTTGCACGCATGCATGCAACAATAACATGTTAATTATTTTAGCAAGCAGGGAAGGAAGCTTACCTGGGCGTGCTGCTGCTGGAAGCAAAGTCGAGGGAGACGACCGGATGACGCTGGAGACCGGTGGTTGGGCAAACATCTCAACCTTTCCTTCGTTCTTCTGTTTTTTCTCCTTTCTCCCTGATCTCCTTTTTTTTTTCTATATTCTCTCCCCTTTTCCTTTCTGGTTTATGTTGCTCCTCGCCGTTATGGAAGGGGAATGGAGCTGTTGGTCACGGGTTGAGAATCCAACTTGCTATTCACGGTGGAGACAGGGTTGCTCGCGCGAGGAAGAACTTCCAGACGTTGCTTCAATGGAGGCCAAGAGAGTGTCCGACTTCCGTGCTGCCACTACTATTGCTGCTCTGAGAGGAAGGATCTGGCTACTACTATTGCTGCACTGCGATATTGGTGTTACTCTAAGTGCTGGACCGAAGAGAAGAGGTTACTGCTGCAGCTGAGTTCTGAGGAAAACTCTTCTCTGTTTTGAAGCTACATGCGATTGGAACCGTTGGGTCTTCGAGTGCTACTTCTCTGTTGTTGTTGGTAGTCGGCTGAGGGAGGCTTGGTCACTAGTTTCCTTTGCTGGTGGCCAGTGACTGGGAGAGAAAAAAGATGGGCTCTAGTCTTTTTTAGCTCTTTCCCAATGATAGGGGGCTGTAGCTTGCGGGGGGGAGCTGGCACACTAGCTAAAAAATAGGTTTAGGTTTTTTATATTGTTTCGTGTGCTCTATTATGTTTTCTGGTAATGTCTCCTCTTATTATTATTTTTTATGTATCAGGATTTGTATTTATAATATAAAAGTTCTATAGCATATGAAACAAAGTTTCAAATAAATTCATTTTTAAAAAATTAAAATTTGATTAAGAATCAAATTTGAAAAAAATGATAACCATCATTATCTTGATGATGATAAAGAGAAAATGACAAAAATGCATTGTAGTTTCAATTTTCCCACAAGTTAACAAATCACATTTTTCATCGAAATAAATCCCTGATCTTTTAATTTTAAATTTTAATCCCTGTAAAATTAAATTAAAAGCAAATGGACCAAAATTAGGTTATAACATCACCTACCATCTTGGCTTATCAGGCACCAAGTATAGGATACCAGCCATCTTGGCTAAGAAGAATGGACCAGATTGCTAGAATCAAGAGATTAATCGATTATCCAACATATAACCGTTTATTAAAACCTGATAAAAGAGTCATCAACTGTCCTTCTAGTGGTGGTTTTTGACATTCTTAATCACTATCAATGATAGACAATCATGAAACGACTATTTTATTAGAACATTATCAACCCTTCAATCATGTTTGACTTCTCATTAAGGTAGTGCTAGCCATTGAAATGAATAGTCAAGCCCAACGAGCTAGTAAAATAACCTAGAACTAGCCTCTAACATGGTTGTCAATGACCTCACTGTTAAAATTGTATCGTGTTTTAGCACCAGTATATCAACCAATAAAAGCTCTGCAAAGCTATAACATTACTTAACCAGGAGGATGGTGCGCATTTTTATGATCTCGTTCATGGTATCAATAAAGTTTCTTTTAACAAGAAAGACTACTTTTATAATTAATTAAGAATGTTCCAAATTAGTTTGGAAACCATAATCTACTGTGAATGCTAGATGTGCACCTTTTTGTAAGAAATTCATAAGGCTATGCAGCATGTTTGTTGCTCTAAGTCGAAATGATTTCTCTTATTTGTTCAAGGACATGGTGAGATAGGCAAATTTGAGCTATACTTTTTATCGACTTCATGAACATTATAGAAACCTCGAGAGCTTGAAAGCCTTCAACGAGTTCAAATGGAGTGGTGGTACAAATCAAAAAACATGTGAAGTCCCTCTGGCAACTGTCCAATGAAAAAGGAGTCGTCTACTTAGAAGACACCTAGTGGAGAAACTTCGATTTCTCCTCACTTAAAATTAGGACTAGGATCTCAACATAAATTGGATATCCAAGTCATTGATTTGATTATACCTCAAAGGAAAATAAAAATATACCATAGTTATTGGCTAAAAGTGTAAGTTTCTTATATATGAATCAACTTGTTCAAAATAACAATATTTCTATTTTCTCTAGATAATATCTAAGGGCCACAACCTTACAACCTTCCAAGGATAGGATGGATTTAATCTTCCTAGTGCGATTGCACAGTTTACCTTGGAAGGAATCAACTTTGTCACCCTAGTGCGATTGTAAAATTTATATTAGAAGTGATTGACATTGTCTTCTTAGTGTGATTTCACACTTTTTAAGGATGAGATTGACGCAATCTCTATAAGATGACAACCTCATAACTCCCTAAAAGATTTGAATTCATCTCTACATTGCAATAGCACCAATCACCATGTGATCCTAGGGGCATCTTAATGATCCATTCAGAATTTATTCAAACAAGTAAAGATATACATGCAACCTAGATTTCTTTTCATTTCTAGGCAAGGGCAAATCCTAATAAGGTTAGAAAGTTCAAATATTGCCCAAACTTGAATAGAAATACTTTCAAGATTTTTTCCAAGTATAGGTGTTAGACCAACATAATATATCTAGAGCATCTCCTCCTAAATATTTTTTCAAGTATGAGTGTTGGACTTATACAAACTTTTAAAGATTCTTTTAAGGTGATTTTTACTACAAAATATACAAGTTAATATAGAAATGAAATAAAAGAATATTCATAAAATAAGAAACATTACAAGAATAAACCCCATATGACCGAGGTTGTTTACATGGCTAGAGGAGTTTGGGGGTTGAAGCTTAGATTTATAGGCTTGGCTCTTCAACAAGGTATTCCTTACGTTGGGTAATTGCAGCCCTAGCAAGAAACACATCAATAAAATTAGGCACTGGGACTATATGAAAGGTAGTACTGATGTTCATCAGCATTCCTCTTGACTGGTTGAAGAAGTACAAGTTGAACTTGGTGAGGAAGATTTTGTCCCCAACCATCTCGAATAAAGTTGCAGACCCTCCAAAAACCTCTTAAAACTCTTTAGGAGAGTTCTTTCAAGCCTTTAATCTCACATGAGAGAGAGTTCCTCTAAGCTTCCAATCTCGTATGAGAGCTTTGTACTTCATCTCTAGCAGCTTAGAGCTCAACCCGCAGAGCATCTTTAGATGCCCTTAACTCCATCATCCTCTACTTTAGGGTGTCTGCTTCCTTGTAAGCCAAAGAAAGCTGTTTTTCAATAAAGCTAAGTTGAAGGACAACACCTTTTATATCTTCTTTCTATTTCCCAAAGGCCGCATTTAAGGCTGCCAATTTTACCTCCATGACAACCTTCTCATCTCTTAGCCTTTAAAAGGCAGTCTGGTTTGTCATGTGTTTGGCGATGACATCCCTCATCTAGCTTCTTTCAGATATTCAATGCCTCTTTGAATTGACATCCGTCATACAAGTTTGTTAAAAACAACAATAATAAACCATAAAAATAAAGGAGTGAGATAAAAAAAAATTCTTATATTGAAAGCCATTTGTCCAGTCAAAGATAAATAGTGGTTGTAGCTCTCATTAGACATCATCAAAATATCTAAAGGGATAGTGAGAATTTTCTATGACTACCTCACCACCTCAAGTCCAGTCTCCCCCAAGCCAGACTTCTTACTAATGACAGCCTCCATAACCTCCCTCTCCTCCTCAATTAGGGCGAGGAAAGTAAATAGAGCTTGACTATTAGCAAAGGCAGCAAAAGCATCTTCAAACCTCAATTCAGCTCCCTCGAAAATAACCTAGGTAGAGGTCCCAACATCTGCAACCTATATAATCGAGATTGGGGGGGTAAAGGAATTTTCATCATAATAGCCTCCATAAATGAGGATAACATACCAGTCTCCACAGGGATAGAGACTCCTTTTCTCTTGAAACGGGCAATAGCACCCGCAATTACTTTAGAAAGAGTCAGATTTGTCTGACCCCTAGCCAAAAAAGAACAGTTTCCCCCAGCTTTTATTTTTATAGGAGTATTGACTCTCACCGTTATTTCCTCAGGAACAATATCCTCAAGAACAAAGAGTTCATCTATAGTTATAGGGTCACTTTCTATCTCTTCTTCAGTCCTGACTGGTAAGGAAAACAAGGGATAAGTAAACTTCATATTTTGTAGCATATCCTGGTAATGCCCTCTGTCCATTCTATTAACGTCATACTCAGTTGAGATTGAGGCCAATATAGCATATATTTTCTCCTCATTTGAGCTTAGACAGGGCTTATTATTCACCTTAAAAGGAGGTACCCTCCAATAATAGGAACAACCTCAGATCTATTCCATTGCATCTTTAAGTATAATTAGCCTATTATATATCATTATCAACCACCACCTCCTCCATTTCTTGACATGAGCAGGTTTTCTCTGCAAAGTTCCTTTCATGGCTCCTGTGGGTTTATTGGCAAAGGTAAAGAACCAACGCATGTCATTTCCACCTTTGATGCCAGCAACCAGATGGTAACAAGTTCTAAAGACATTAATTGTATGCTCATCGGACGATGCCAACAACCAAATGGTAATAGGTCCTAAAGACATTAACTGTATGCTCGATTCTAACGAGCCTATAAAACTTATCAAATACGGATAAAATTATCAACCCATTAGGGTGTAGATGGCTTGGACCCAATTAGTAGTATCTAGAAACTTCCCTCATGAATCTTTGGAGAGGAAAGGAATACCTTAATGTATACATGTAAAAAAGGGTTGTAATTGCAAATTGACCTTGGGCAGAGCCCAAAGTTGGTTAGCTGATACGCTTATCCTGGGAAGACATTTGAGTTAGAAACTCTCATAGCTGCTAACTACTGACAAATGTCACGTCCTCTGCACATAAAGTGTTAGGGGTATCATCCTAAAGGCCCGAGACAACCTTTCTCTCCTTTAAGGTTCCCTAGTAATAACAAAAGAAGAACTTCTCCAACAAGAAGAACTATTTTCCCCCCTACTATAGGTTGATGTTAGGGTTCCACCCTCATTTAGTTCTGAGACTTGACGAGTGTTTGTTTTGATTTTTTTTTCTTAAAATGAAAAAAAATTATGTTTTCAGATCGTTTTGATGTGTTGATGTCAAAAATAATTTTTAAAAAATAAAAAAACTTTATTTTGATATATTTCTAAGTGAAAAGCACTTTGAACCGCCACCGCTACCACAATCTCAAACAGACCCTTAGTCTGATGGACCCTTATCCCCTAATACTTCCTCTAGTTTCAAGTTGGAATCTAAACTTTTCACCAGAGACAACAATATCCCTATTTCTAGGATCAAACCTAACTCTTTTAGGTCTATTTCTTTGTTCAATAAGATGAAAAAAAAAACATAAATCTTTTGGTAAGAAATACTTAGGATGATCATTTTTGTTAGTTTAATATGTCTTATAGTTAATCCGTTAGTTACACGTGGTATTATTATATTAATGTAAATAAATATTTATTATTAATAAAAGCTTAATTTATCTTTAGTATCCATATAATATTAGATTAATGAATCTAATATTTGATTTATGAATCTAGAGTAAAGATAAAGTTTATGAGATAAAAATATTTTGCAAAGAAAATTATAAAGTTGTTATATTTATGGGATTCATATTGCATCAAAGCATTGTTCTTAAGATGTTCTTGGTTGATGCTTTCTTAAATTCTGGTCATTTATTAGAGTCGTAAAGATTAGTACATATTATATTCTTTCCTTTATGAAAGGAAACAATTGTTCTCATAAGCTGAGATATAAAGGATACCTAGAACTAATATGAAGTGACCCACATGAGAATTTTATATAGAGAGATCACTTATATCTATAGAAAGGCTCACGTGATAGTTGTGTAAGTAATCTTTATACTTGAGATCACTAAATTATCTTATATAAAAAATATTATACTTTGATCCTATTACATATTATCTTAATCGAGATAACAAAGAAGCAGACATTGGGTATAACATGAACTATATGAAGGTACTTGAGTGATCAAGAGATGATTCATCATCCTAGATAAATTAGGAAAAATGTTTCATCTATTCTCAAATAGTATTAACTGAGAAATCCTTAGCCAAGATTAAATAAGATTTGAAAAGAGTTTCAAATATTATTCAAACGATCAATTACTATTATGTAGAGAACAAATATGATTTAACATGACAGACATATTCCATGCTTTAATGTTAAATTGAAACATTATTGATGAAAGGATATTAATTATACTGAGAAATTGATCACTAAAAGGTTAAGTTAAACATATTAAGACCTAACATGTCACATACATTAAGAATCATTAGTGAGAAATTAAACTGGGATGATTTGATTAAGTATGACTTGATTAAAATATATTTTAGAAATTAAGGACTGGAATATAATTCATATAGGGATTATATTTCTAGACCTAGAAAAATCAAGTAAGGACTTGATTGAGTTAATTTTTAAAATTATTCTAAATTAATATATGGATATTGTTCAAGGGGCAAGTTGAGATTTTTCCAATTTATAGGTGTTTTCAAAATTTCCAATAAATAGTAAGCTATGCCTCTCTCTTTTTATGTTGGTTGTATGTTAGACAGAAAAATTATGTAAGTCACAAAATAAAAAGCTAGCACTCTAGGCATAGCTATCTCTCTCTCCTAGATAGGGATTTAAAAGATTTGTAACTGGTAGCTCGTGTAAATTATTGTTAGAGGCCAAAAAATTAAACAATTTGTGGTTTGTGACAACCCAGCTTTTATAGAATTATTCAAAAGTAAAAAAATGATCAGATCTTCAGGTAATAAATCCTCAAACAACTCTAAATCTATCTAATAGGATCCTAAAGAGTCTCAAATAATTTTATTTTATTATTTTCAATGTATGTATGATATTTAGAAACCCAGCAGTGCTATCAGAGCCATTTTTAGAAAATTATGGTTGTTGATTGTATGTTTTAATTTTTATTGGTGTTAATTTAGAATTCATTTTATGATACAAACCTCGTGATCACGTGGTCAAACAACCCACAATCAAGATTAAGATCTGATCCCGAAAAGTCAAAAGAGATCTGATAGGAGTGTGACATAATGGAAACATGTTTCAAGGCACCAATACTATTGGAATAAAGTTGAATGACACTATGAAGCCAGTTAATCTTTAATAAGTCAGATTCAATTCGTTCAGAAACCAAAAAATACAAGAAGCTCTCTCACACGTTAAAACTAAAAATTTCAGAAGTATTATTCTTCTATGGCTCCTGAAATTTAGGCTTACATGTGTTTAAATAGTTCTAAAAAATTAACCATAATGGATCTACCCTTATGGGTTGAATTGATCCACTTACAAAAACTAATCAAAAACCTTTAATAGTAAGCCCAAACCCTAATCCAAACAAGCTTTGGATCCTAGCTGAAAACAAAGTATTAATTAAGCTCAAACAAGCTTTGGGTTATAGCTAACAAAATAAAAATGAAGCCTATAAGTCCTAAGTCTTTATCTGTGATGAGAAGAAAAGAAAAAAAAACATTGTAGGTCTGATATAAGACTTATTTATAGCTTATAATGCTGCCCAATAATCTTAGGAACCAAAATGAGAAGTTGTCGCCTTTTTAGTTTCCAAGTTAGAATAAGATTCTGATCTCTGCCTTGTATTTATCCTTCTTTCTGGAGGAAAAGAATGCTACATTTAATGTTCCTCTTTGCCACCTTTTGGTATCTTTTTATTATTAGGGAATATAATTAAGTTATTGAATTATTCTTCTTGCACAACAAGAAGACTATGTCAACCATGTGTTTCCTAAGTCAGCTTGGATTCTTTTGTTTCCCTTGCTATGTTTTCTCTTCACCCAACAAGAAAATAAAATAAAAATAATAAATCATAATATTTAAAGAAAATAATCAATGTTCCCATATATAATGGAAAATCCAATACTAGTTAGGACTCCAAAGAACACATGGAAATATCACATAACAAGGCTGGCCAAAACTAATACAAAATTGGCAACCTTATTGTCAAAACTCCATGGCCCAAATAAGGGTGGATTGGGCCCCTCTTGAATTAAATGTACTAAGACCTCCTCTTGATGCTTCAAAGGATCCTCAAGTTCAGCCTTGACTAAAACTTACACAATCGGTTAATTTGGTGCTTCTTTCAACGCCTTTGTTTTGGACATTGTGATGGGCCAATTTGGAACATGTAATGGGTCTTTGGTGTTCACAAGCTGATCCACATCATTCCTTCTCTCCTCAAAAGGAATTAACCTCAAATTAAAACATGTGTCAAACAAGTAAGATCAGCAACATTAAAGGTAGCACTAACACCATACTCACCTGTAAGATTAACTTTGTAGGCATTATCATTGATCCTCTCTAAAACTTGTAATGGACCATAACCACGAGGCTGTAACTTTGATTTTCTATGGTTAGGAAATCATTCCTTATGCATGTGTACCCAAACTCAATCAACGGCTTGGAAAACAATATGTTTATGCCCTTTATTTGCTTTAGAAGCGTTAAACCTATTTCTTTTTTCTATTTGCATTCGAAATCCCTCATTGAATTGTCTCACCATCTTTGCCTTCTTCTCATCATCTTTTCCTTCTTTTCACCATCTAAACTTACTATTTCTTTCAAAGGTAAATGAATTAAGTCTATAAGTGTTAATGGATTAAACCTATAAATAATTTCAAAAGAAGAAAAGTCAATGGTCAAATGTATAGTTCTATTATAAGCAAACTCAACAAAATGCAAGCATTCTTCCCAACTTTTTAAATTTTTTTGAATAACAACACGCAAAAGTTGGGATAAAGTTCTATTAACTACCTTAGTTTGCTCATCTATTTGAGGATGAAAAGTTGTCAAAAATAAGAGTTTAATTCTCAACTTTCCTCACAAAGTCTTCTAAAAGTAGCTAAGGAACTTAACATCTTGATTTGAAACTATACTCCTAGGAATGCCATGCAAACATACAATCTCTCTAAAGAACAAGTTTGCAATATGAGATGCATCATAAGTCTTATAGCATACAATGAAATGCACCTTCTTAGAAAACCTATCAACCATAATAAAAATAAAGTATTTATCTTTCTTTGACCTAGGTAAACCTAAAACAAAGTCCATAGAGATATCTACTAAATGTTCAGTGGGTACAGACAATGGTGTATACAATCCATGTAGTTGTACTCTAGATTTTATCTTTCTACAAGTAATGCATTGTTCACAGATTTGTTGCACATCCCTTTTTCATCTTTGGCCAATAAAAATATTCATGCAATACATCTAAAGTTTTTGAAACCCTAAAATGACCCATTAAACCATCCTCGTGTGCTTCACAAATAAGTAATCCATGCAAAGAACTAGTAAGAATACATAATCGATTCTCTTTGAACAAGTAATCATCCTTCAAATAAAACTTACCAAAAGTTGAAGGTCCACATGTATTATATATTTTGGAAAAGTCAAAATCATTAGCATATAATGCCTTCACATATTCAAATCCTAGCAATCCAGTACTCATAGTGTTTATAAGAACATACATACGCGAAAGAGCATCGACCACTATGTTCTTTTTTATATATATACTTGATTATATAAGGAAAAGTCTCAATAAATTAACCTATTTTTCATGTCTCTTATTCAACTTACCTTGTCCTTTCTGATGTTTCAAATACTCATGATCTGAATGGATTACAAACTCATTTGGCCTCAAGTAATGTTGTCATGTCTCAAGTGTTCTTACTAAAGCATACATTCTTTATTATAAGTGGTACAGTTCAAAGTCACTCCACTTAACTTCTCATTAAAATAAGTAATGGGTCTTCGATCCTACATAAACATAACTCATTTCTGATCCGAATCTCGAACCCTAAGAAATTAATGCTTGAATGAGTTGAGAATTTATAATTGATGTATTCCCACCCCAAATAACCATAATATGAAATTTGAGTCAATTCTGAGGTGTTTTGATAGGCTAACATGAAACAGACTTTGTAAAAATTGAGTTTGGTCCATTAAAATTTCAATCTTCTTGATTAAGCCCAAATTAGGCTCCTGAACTTAAGCTTTTACCGATTAAGTCCCTAATAAATTTAATTTGACCCACTAAAAGTATAATTATATCTTTGCACCTAATTAAATCTTTTAATTTGGCCTATGATTAAATCAAACTGACCTATTAAAAATCTAATTAAGTCACTAGACTTGATTTCTATGCAGATTCATCCAACAATCATTTAATTTGACCTTGAATCATCATTGTCTCTTCAATCTTGAGTACAATATGATATGATTAGGCTCACAATTTTATCCAAAACTCCAACTTGATTCTTCTGCATATTTGAAACCCTCATCAACCTGATTTTACCAAGTTACCATTCTTCTTGTTATTATACTTTTATTTTTATTTTTTTAAAATGGAAAAAGGTAAATTTGGGGGGAAGAACCCAAAAATAGGTTATGACACTTAGGATGGAAAAGAAGTAGTAAAGTTAAGGAAGATGGATATCCAGGTGGATATAGGACCTGAAGGGTCGTTATTAGCTCAACTTAAATTACAATCTGTACTAAAAAATAAAGTATTAGAAGCTCAATTAAAGGAAGTAAAAATGAGAAAGATAGTGAAAAAGATAAAGGAATGGATTGAGGTTCCCTTTTTCAATTTACAGAGGATGGAATGGTAGCAATAGGAAGACGAGTGTATTTGCTTAATGATAAGAACCTCAAGGGTGAAGTGATGAGCGAGGCTCATGAATCCAAACTTGCGATGCATCTTGGTAGTACTAAGATGTATCATTATTTGAAGAAGTTTTATTAGTGGAGAAACATAAAAAGAGAAATTGCAGAATATGTGGCTAAATATGAGGTATGTCAACTAATGAAAATAGAGCATCAAAAGGCTACTGGACAGCTATAACCACTCTTGATACTTGAGTGGAAATGAGAGAATATTACAATGGATTTTTTCTAGATTACCTAGAGAAAAAAGGGTGATGATGCAATATGGGTTATTGTAGATCGGTTAACAAAATGTGTTTTATTCTTTCCTATAAAGATGACAGATTCAGTTGACAAACTGGCAAGAATGTATATGAATGAAGTAGTAAGATTACATAATGTTCTAGTATCTATAGTGTCCGACGAGACCCTCGGTTTACATCATGATTGTGGCCAAGTATCTAGCGGTCTCTAAGAACAAAGTTGAATCTAAGTACTGCATTTTATTCCCAAACAGATGGACAATCAGAAAGATTTTTTTAGACCTTGGAAGATTTGTTAAGGTCATGTGTATTGGAGTTTAGAGGAAACTAGGAGGATCACCTACCATTAGTGGAGTTCACATATAATAACAGTTACCATACTACCGTGGGCATGGCTCCCTATGAAGCCTTGTGTAAAATAAAGTGTCGAACTCCGGTTTGTTAGGAAGGAGTTAGTGATAAGAAATTAATTGGCCCAGAATTAGTACAAATTACCATGGAAAAGATGAAGATTATAAAAGATAGAATGAAAACAGCTCGGGATAGAAAGAAACGTTATGTAGATAAAAGGCGAAGGCCATACTTGAGTGCTGCCACAAGTTTCACTAGAGATAAAGCAGGACTTGACTTTAAAAATACATCTAATTTTGATATTAGACAAAAGTGAGAAGGAACTCCAAAATAAAAGAATTCTCATGGTAAAGATACTTTGGAAAAGTTCTCAAATCAAAGAGATAATGTGGGAACAAAAGTCAGAGATAAAGAAAATATATCTAGAGTTATTTCTAGATACATGTATGAATTAAATTTCAAGGATGAAATTTTGGTGAGAGGGAAGAATGTAAACCCCAGGATAAATCAAAAATAATAATAGAAGATAAAAGAATAAGAATTTATGGCTGAAAATGCATATTTTTTCATTAGCTAATACAGTCTAGCCATTTTTAAAACGGCTAGACCAATTTACAATTGGTAAGACCATTTTGGCTATTATCCCTGTTATAACCCAATGATATGCAGCAAGAGAGGAAAGGGCCATTTCATTTCTTCTTCATTTATTTCATTTAAAAGGGCTAGAAAGTAAGGTTTAGGACTGAAAAGAGAGGGTTTTGGGAAACTCTTTATGGGTCGACTTTCAAAAAAAATTTGGAACCAGGTTAGATGTTTGGAAACCATCTATATTAATTTGAATAAGATTTAGTAGATTTTGAACAAAAAATAGCAAAAGTTGAATTAAGGTTCTTGAGATGAAATTGGGGAAACAAAGATTTCTTTGAAATTGAGCTTCTAGGACCTTTGTAGGTTGTTATAGGAGTGAAATCATAAAAGGATGGTGAAGAAAAGTGATAGGTAAGAAGCCTATAGGGGCTGACCATATAAAGAATTAAATAGGAAATTATGCATTTATGATATTGTCCATTCATTGTGCTATAAATATGTGTATTGATTCATTGTGCTATAAATTCTATGAATATTGATTTTGATTGAGTTGAAGTAATGAAATGATAAAATATTGAGTAATTGAATGGTTGGGCCTATAAGGATGAAATTGCAAAATTTTAG
>Ga0307514_10004297_pt1 | contig 13150 bp, 13 predicted proteins | sample 16_EM_MG_FD_203088 | JGI IMG/M metagenome (GOLD analysis project Ga0307514, IMG submission 203088) | Populus trichocarpa ectomycorrhiza microbial communities from riparian zone in the Pacific Northwest, United States - 16_EM | ecosystem: Host-associated > Plants > Roots > Unclassified | place... | reverse complement strand
ATTGGGAGAGGGCAAATTGGAGGTGTGCGTGGTGTAGTGTTCCGGGGACAAGTACGTGGGGGATTAGGGATGGGCCGTTTGGGCCGAGGGTGGGTGCTCATGTTTTTCATTCTGGTGTATTACCATGAAGTTTGAACTGACATTTATCTATCGGTCTAGTCATTGTGTCATGTCTGTGGGAATACATATCACACACAAGGGATCCTACCTGAATGGATGAAGGCGCTGCATTGGGTTAAAGGAGGTGGGGCACCAGTGCAGCAGGCGTAATGGGGGATGGATGTTCTTCGACTTCGTTGTGGGCAGGGGGTAATCAAGGGAAGGAGTATCAGGTTGAATATTCTCTTTTCATATCACGCACAAGGGAATGGATGAAGGCGCTGCATTGGGTTAAAGAAGGTGGGGCACCAGTGCAGCAGGCGTAATGGGGGATGGATGTGTTCCGACTTTGCTGTGGGCGAGGGGCGATCAAGAGAAGGAGTTTCAGGTTGACTACTCTCTTTTCCAAAAGCGCCTGGGGCTGCGGGAGGTTGTCCATGTTTGCTTTTCCTGGGTTTGGCGGTGTGGAAATATCTACTATTTTTTCTGCTTTTGTGGCTTGTTTTATTAGCTTACGTTGCTTGGGGGTATGGGCTTTGCTTTCGCGGTTTGCATGATTTGTTGGGGGTGTGTGCTCTGACTAGATCTCTGTGCAGTGGTGGTTTGCTTGAATATAGTAGAGGAGCATGTGCTAACCTAAGCAGCATTTACCTGTTACTTTTTTTTCTATTTATTTTTTTTATTGAGGGGCAACTCAAAACCGAAAACCCCCAAAAAGCTTAGATAGCTGTAGAGAGGTACCTACCTAGTTGCACATAATCAATTTAGGAAACATAGTTGCACAAAGATTGAAATTCTGTTGTTTATAGAGGATTCTCACCCCCCCTTCCCCCCGAGCCTAAAAAATAAATAAAAAAATAAAAAAATAAAGGGCTCAATCGGGAATTGAACCCGAGACCTCTCGCACCCAAAGCGAGAATCATACGACTAGACCATTGAGCCTGTGATTGAAAATTCTTCTGATTATTATATACATATCTTAGTTAGTGAAGGTACGACAGTTACAGAAAAGCCCAAATTGTGTGCTACGCTAGGTAGTGTAAGTAGTCTAGATTGGTTGTGTCATGCCCAGGCTGCGGTCCCCAACCTACATAGCACCTATTCCGAATAGGTTTACCCCTACAAAATGCTTGTGAAGTTGAATAACGCTGAGAAAATGGGGTATGTATAGTACATTTAGCAGATGGGTCGGTCACCTAGTGTTTTTTTTGTTTGTGGGCAAGTTCAGTTCAGGGTAACGTGCAATACCGAATGCAACACACTACCTACCATAATATCAACATCGCAAAACACGAACAGCATGTCGGCGAATCAATATTGTAAAACAAAGCAAAGGAAGGTACTGTGTTAGTTTGTCTGGTATTCTCACAGCCACAATCTACCCGCCATCACATATTTGTCATAAAGGATTGCACCCAACTCATTCTAGTCCAATGTGATTTCATAACGACAGATATGTGTGTACCGCATCCACTGGGAAAGAAGACTCCATGTCGATTTTTAAGAGCTCACGCAGGAAAGGCGATATGCAAGGTCCAAAAAAAAGTGGCTTTAACGTGAGCTCGGCCTATGTCTTAAAAAGCGACATGGAGTCTTCTTTCCCAGTGGATGCGGTACCTATGTACGTATCAATCAAAAGAATATGGTAGCGTCAAGCGTGTAAGCACGCACGCACGCACGCACGCGCAGGTCAAGTCACCACTTCACTTCCCTTGCGTCTCCTCGCTGCAAAACCATAAACAAGCAAACAGAAAGCAACAAGTACTGAAACAAAAAAACAAACAGTATGGGTGAATTCCAAGCCAATGACAAAGGGCCAAATCAACAAATTTCTGACCAACCAGGCCAACAAATTAACCAATCACTCAACGTCAAGCAAAAAAGCAATTATGAGCAATGCACAAACGACGCAAGGGGGTCTGGAGACAACCGTGGATGACGCAAGTTGTACAGTACAGTGTCGGCCAACCATATGTGTCAGCCAAGGCAACAGGAAGACTTTGTGCAAGACAACATAGACAGGCATCAAAATGTGCAAATAAATGATGGATGAGTCGCTAAAGTTCAAAGCCAAGTCAAGCAAAATAAAGGTCAAAGTACACATTAAAGCATTGCAAACAAATCAAGTAAAAATATTTATGTGAGCTATGTAAGCCTTTTTCAATGGGTCAGCCGAGAGCGGGAGAGTAGCTTCCCCAGCTTTAGCACTCAGGCCTTCAACCTCCTCTCCTCACACCCCACACAGACAGGGACCTCTTCCTCCCCTTCCCTCGCCTTCCTTCCTGGGCCCCACACCGCCGCCTTGGCCCCTCCCAGCGTGGGTACCGGTTTCCCCCATCCTGACCCCACGGGAACAACTCTCAGGAAGAACCTTCCATCACGGAACTCATCACCGCACTCCTAAAATAACGATGAGAGAGTGGTCTTTTGCAAAAAAGTACGCAACACAACACAACGCAGCGCAATCGCAATACTTTGACACTAGGAAATAATATGAGGGAGGAAAAGAAGGGGGAGTTAAAGATATTGTTAAAAGGAAATTCGTCATAATGACCGTTAGAGATACACAGGGATGGGGGATTTGCAATGAGGAGGTTCTGGTTGCCACACAGACAACTTTCTATGCCCAGGCACACACACACACACACACACACACACACACACACACACACACTCAGTTTCGTATTCGCACACCTTTCTCACAGCTTAGCTCGATGGAGCTCAATATAGAGGGACAGCTAGATCAAGACGTAGGTCCTCTCTCCACCAACAGCCCCTCCACCAGCTTCCTCATCAATGGAGGGACCGGGGTTCCTGACCTCAGAGGTACCGAGTTAATGGAATACCCCACCTCCTTTTCCGCTGCACCCTCCAAGATAGGCTGCGGTGGTGGGGTTGCAAACACGGAAGCCGCCGTCGGGGTTGTGGACCTAAAGGGCAATCTCGTGGACTTAATCCTCCTAAGAAGTGATCCCGTAGCCGACGCTGGTTTAGGTGGTGGCACCATTGGGTCTGGTGTCCTCAATCGCTCCTTCCATGGTGTCGGCGGGTGGGTTGTCGGCGTAGATGATGAAACTGCGATCTCCTGAGTCACAGCATCCACCACGACAGGAATCGCCGTCTTCTCCACATCTCCTCCATACCCACTATCCACACTTGGTCTCCTTAGCCCTAGCCCCAGCCCCATCACGCTCCTTGCCTTTCTCAGTCCCCGCTCCTTCGGCTTTGTAACCTTGGTTGCGTGGCCCTCGGTGGGCGATGATGGTGATGGGGTTGCTGGCGTCGACGATGACCCAGAACTAAAATTGTATGGCCCAAAGCATTTTCTCATCGCTTTCTCTCCAATCTAGAATGGTACACACAGAAGCCCCGTCGGCTCAAAGGTCCCCGGAACACATTACATCCATATGTATGCAGTGCCCCAGTTTCCTCGGCCCCCACGGGAAGAATATTGTTCAACACCCATCTTTGACCAAGTGTGCGTATGTGTGCGGCGTGGGGTACATTCGGAAAGAGGGTATACATGACAATCAAAGGGGAGAGGCTTGTATGTGTGTGAATATGTTATGCTTGAGGAAATAGTAAATGAAAGTTGCATAACTTACCGCGCAGCAAAAGCATTGGACATGCCACTCTCCACCCATAGCCTTCACAACCGTGTCCGTCACTGGCTGCTTGCATTTTCTACACTTGCTCGAGTACCGCTTGTTGTAGCATGGCAGGCACCAAGCGTATTTATCCTTTTCGACGAAACGGGTCTCGGCGCTGAAGGGCTATAATGCATCAACACTCCCATTCGATCTCATATCCTTGAGAATGGAACTCACATCACCACACTCGGCACAGAAGAAGTGGCCCACATGCCACGTCTCTCCACAAGCCACCACTACCTCACCCTCAATCGGCGTCTGGCAATTCTTACACCTGGGACTGAACAACTCATGGAAATCCAAATGGCAGTAGAACCTCTTGTCCATATCCTCAGCCTTCGCACCTGCCACCTGCGCCCTCGCAGCTCGATTTTGCTCTGGCTCCGGGAAGAATCCTACATGCTCAAGTTTCTCCGCACAGTGGTAACATCGGAAGCACTCTGGGTGGAATCGCGAGCCGAGAGCACTAACAATGCGGCCAGAAATATGCTGGTAGCAGGTAGTGCATGCTGCATTTGGGCGGCCGGTGGTGGAGTATGTGGACGGGGTTTTCCGGAACGGGGATGCATTTGGGGTGGGTAGGGGGCGTCTGCTCTGCTGTTGCTGTTTCTGGTTGTAGCTTGATGGTGCCGGAGCAGTGCGGGGAGGAGCTGGTGCTGCCGGGGCTGAAGTGTCCTCAACACAAATGCTTATCTCCGGCGCACTGATGGTTGGTATATTCCTCTTTCCACGATCCTCACCTACGTCAGGGAGCACGATTGTCGGTATCGCCGGGGGTCCAGAGATATTGATGCTCGGTACCACTGGGGGTGTAGCGCTCCTTCCAAATCTCCGACCCAAATTCTCCACTGGTGCATCCACGATAGCAATCACAGGTGGCTCTCTTGGTTTCTCCCTCTGGATTCTAATCATCGGTACAGGTGGCCGCCCTCGCTCTTCCCTTGTTCCAATCCCTCTTCCTTCCTCCTCGGCCTCCGGTGGTGGAGATGGTAATGGCACAGGGTTTGTGGTATACTCTGGTTTACTGAATTGATTTGGATGGTTGTATACATGCCTGCTAGGACTAGACACATATCCACTTCTCACCTGTGCATTGCTGGAGTTCCGTACTGGTGTAGAGTTATTGCTGCTGCTGCTGTTGATCTTATTGATTTTCAGTGGTGCTACTGGGGGAGTAGTTGCCCGTAGCTGCTCAATTGTGCTCTGACTATCAATGCTTGCTGCCGATTTTGTCTTCCTATGCCCCATAACGTATTCTCCGGAGATACTAAGTTCATCAACACCGTTTTCCAATCCACTCAATACCGGTGTCTGAGGCTCAGGTGGGTATTCTATCGTTGTCGGGGCAAACGAGACGACTGGGTTCGTTCGGGATCGCCGGTGGGAATCTCGTCGGCGCTGCTCTGGGGTGGTGGCAGAGTTCGTTGGAGGAGAGGGTTTGGTCGGGGAGGAGGGCGTTGTTTCTCCTGCTGCAGCAGCGGCTCTTTTTTGCTGGTATGAAGAGGGAGGAAGGGGGCGAGAACCGGCCGGGCGACTGCCAGCTGGGCGGGTGGGCCGAATAGAACGTAGATCGGCAAGATAGGCAGTCAGTTGCTCTTTGGTCATGTAGGTGACGTGGGAGTCTCCTGCTGCTGGAGTGCTGGAGGGAGGAGGGGTAGGGGTCGGCATGATAGTGAGATTTTGAGTGTTGGTGATTATTTTTGATATGTGGTATGCAATCGCTTCTTGAAGCTACGGGTCGATTTATGTTGTCTGGATTCCACTGACAATTTGGCTACCCGCCTTAAGCTTAGTGTTTGGAATGCTGCCTAGCTGGAGCGAGTTCTTGTGTATCAACTGTCGTTACTTCGTTATTTGTTTGCGGACCAGCGAGGGGGGTGGCTGGTAGGAATGTTTGTTGTGTTGTGCAGCGGCCGGTGTCTATTGCAGCATATCGAGTCCCCGACAACCCAATCGGATCAAGCCACCTCCTACTGGCAGCTAGTTGCAATCCACTCGGGTTGAACCAGCCTATGTTACGGACCTGCTTGAGCCAACCAAGTTAGCAAAGCGATTTCGAGCAAGTATCGGAGCTTAAGTAACCTTTCGTGGTGTGTTTGTACGTTTGTGTTGTGGGGGATGTGTTTTGATAAGGAAAAGAATGGAACGAAAGAAGGTGAAGTAAACAAAACGCTCCCACGCCGGGAGGTTTGGTAATCTAGTAAAAATGAGTGTGTGTCGTGTGTGTGTGTGTGGAGTAGAGGAGTGAGTCCTGAGTCCTGAGTCCTGTGGAGGTTGAAGGCCAGGAAAAGGAATCAAGACAGGTGTGTTGACGTCTTAATGTCTCTGACTAAATATGGCAGAGTAAACAATTAGATCCCAGTACGCAACCAGAACAATCCCGACCAAAATAACCAAGACCATCATCTGATTGGCGCTGAAACCGGGTGATCTTTGTAATTGAGGCTGCACAAGTCTTGGGTTGTGTCACTTGGACCCCAGCAAGTTTCGCAATCATTCGCTCACTCAGTTTCCCAAGGCTGAATCCCGAACAGTCGGATGGAGGAAATTGCAATTTTATGTGCTGTCAGCTGGCTAGGATAATTTGTGGAGATCAGGCACCTACGGAGTACTAGCTGCACCAGACAGTTTGGTCGAGGGAGAGGGTATATAGGTACTCTATTAGTATCTACATATACATGTACAACATACCAACTAGCGAGTAAAGAAAAGCGCAATGTTGACTAGCTTGTTCAGAACTGTGTTGTAGTATTATTAGCAGGACAGTTAGGATCCTGGGTCAGGTGACATGTTGGATGTAACTGGCATGTTGCTACGACAACCAACCAGATCACCATAGATATAACAATATCAAAGAGCACGGAGTATATAAACCACACGATGGGTGGGGCCAGTCTGGTTGGTGGGGCACGGAAAAAATAACTGGTGTGTAGGTAGGTATATGGAGACTAATCGATATCTCAAGAGATGGTAGATCTCGGCGGGACATTGTCTCTGCATGTGTGCAGTAGTACTGGTAGCTTACTTCATGTGACCTACTCTAGAGTATAGTACTGTACATATCACTCTAGATCTAACCAACATCAAGCCTACATATATGCCGCAGCATAGGGATGCTTAGTTGGGGGAATAGATATATGCCAGTGCGAAAGCCGAGGTCTGGTGTACAGGTCATGGCTATTCGTCTCGTTGCCTCGAAGACTACGAGGGACATGCCCTCAGAATCTGTATCCAATGGAATAGATCAGTGCTGTTCTCGTGCCCAGACCGATTTATTTTTGTGTGGCTCTTCTTATTCGATACTAGTACTGTCCAAGCTCATCACCTCGAATGCTCGTGATAATAGATTTAGAGTATCTAGTATCAGCACGAGGGCCTTTATATGCTCGACAGCACATATAGATGCACAGTTGAGTAAATAAAGTTCATATGGTATCTTCATGGGTGCAGGGTAACCAGGGTTACATAAGCCAAGTACCCTGGCGTAGGCATCATATCAAGCAACAGTGCTTCTCTAAACCTCATGCACATCTCGCAGTACAGCATCCATCGTATTTCGACTCTGGTGTTTGTGCCAATCCTCAACAATTAATAGTGGATTCAGGAGCCATGTCGGTTGCGGAAACTGGCGAACAGGAGGGCTGTTGAGTATGAGCAGCTGGAGCTTGGTTGCCATTAGTCTCGCTGCTCTGATGAGCCTTCGTATTCACCGGCAGCATCCACGATGTAGCCGATATATTCCTCTTCACTGCAGCCTTGGAAGAGCTAAAATTCTAGTCAGCGTGATTTCATACTTTATGGATATATTTCGGGCTGGGGCAAGGATTACCAAATCGATGTGGGAGAAATCGGGGCCGTCCTTGGGTTTGACTGGAAACTCGGTTTTGTCCGTTGAAGCTTTGGATGGGGGTATTGCAAAGCCTTCCTGACGGGCTATCATTGGTTCGAACAGACCACCGCACTGACTATTAATCTTTTTCTGAAATGCTTCCCGGGTTCCTTCTCTGATCTCCGCTGCAAGGTCGATCAAAAATCGTGCTTGAGGTGTGGCAGCACACTCCGCGTTATGTGCCCAAATAAGCGGTGGGGGGGATTGAGTTGGTACTATGGGAGCAGTACTACCAGTCACGGTTGCTTCAGGTGGAGTGGGATTCCCTGGGACAAACTGCAGACTCAAACAGAACCCCGGATGTGACAATAACCTCGAAGTTTCCATACTTGAATATCTAGGCTTATTGCTGGATGTGTGGTCTGTTTGGGTGACGGTTGGTATGTCACTGCTATGGGATTTTGCTTTTTTAATCGAAGAATTGATACCTAAATTTTGAAGCCTCTCACAAGGAGTGAGGAACTGAAAGGTTGGTGAACGAGATGAGAAGGTAAGAGATACGGATATGCAGGCGCTGAACACTTTAAGAGCTCACGAGAGATACCGCGACATGCTTGTTTAGGTCATGCATGTGAAAATTGAAGATAGCAGAAGGGAACGTGGGCTCTGCCTAGGATTATACTTAGTATAGGCACCAACCTCCCAAACCGTTTTCCTGTGTCCCTGTATCAAAACCCCATTATGATGCCTTCAGATTAGAAAATATTTATGAGGCATCTATTTACGAGGCATCTTATTTGGGAGCCACCGTGACATTCGCTTTGCTACCCTAACAACATTCTGGGCACAGAAACCTTCCCTTCTCCAGGTATTGCCTTGCACGTTCCTGACGTTGCTCTTCTAAAATACCATCCCAGTCACTCTCAAAGTCCTCAAAGTCCTAGAACTCTAGTTACCTCCCCACTTCCTCCAGCTCTTGAGCATTTCCCGGCATATTTTTCATCGTCATACAGTTCCTCCGTTTTAGTCCTCCTCCCTGACCATGTGGTATTCGTTCCGGTAACTTCCATTATCATGTTCGGCCTCCTGTGTGGCAGGTTGGGGGTAGATGAGTTCATACCCGTGCCCTTGGGGGCCTCTCTGGTCCCAGTTTATCCTTCCCTTCCTCTGCTTTCTCTCGCCTACGGCGCTGCCTATTCTTTCACTCCCTAAGGAGACCTCATAGTTATCGTAATCATGGTTACCCCGTAGCATAAATGTATAGGGAGTAGTTTATAGGCAGGGTAGGTACGGTTTACCTCCTCATAAACCTCGTTAATCCAGTCCACCTTCGGTGGCATGCTTGCTAGCCATGTTTGAGTCAGACTTGCAAAGTGAGAAGGGTTCACTACTCAACTATTAGTCAACTTCAAGCAGTTTTATTGCCGATAAAGCTGTTAGATTTGTGCTTGACTAATGGTGGCTATATACGGGCACAGGACTTTTTGGGTCAACTTTCATTCGGACCCAATCCTCTTCGAGGGTCTGGGCACGAGACTAGACCCAATGAAATATTTGTATCTTTTTGGTGTAAAGATATCTTTTGCGGAGGACTTCCTGATTGAGTTAGTTAGGTAATGTTCCTGAGTTACCTAATACGGAAGTTGGCACATGCCACGCTTGGCAAGCCACATATATATGAATCAGTATAACATCAAATTTCAGAAATGTACACTTTTACGATGGATGGTACAAAAGATGATGGTGATGATGCACTTGCAGGACTTATTCGATTACGGAAAGAGATATGGGACCGATTTTTTTGGGGGGGTGTAAACCTTGAGCATCGAATTTCAGGGCAGATTGTATCAACCGCCTCGAGGTTGGGGTATACGATATCTATTGTGACAGTAGGTGTTATATTTGGAGGGATATTTGTAAGCTAGCCAACTTGACGATAGGTCTCATTCAAGTGACCAACGAACGAGGCATGGGTTCATCGAACTATCTCGCACAATGTGACAGGTCGGAGGGTAGTTTTTGCAACAGCACTCGGGCTCGAGACGGGAGATGTGTCATTCATTAGTGGAGTGGTAATCCACATATGAGGACTATGTTTGAGGTGGTGCACAAACTTCCGTTGCAGAAGCAGGATCTATGGATCAAGCAAGGTTACGGCAGGTGGATAACGGGCATGGACGACACAATTGGAGTGTCTAAGATTAATTCGATACAGAATGGGTTTTGCTACGGTTGGATGTGCATCAATTATTCGATCAATACTTTCTTGTGTTAATTAGTGTAGTTGGTTATAAGGTGACTGTGTTTGATAATGGTAGAATTATGGATAGAGTTTGCCAAGATGAGATAAAGTATCGGATGAGTTGTTTCAGCTAACATGAGTGGGGAGAGCTGATATTTGAGCACGATTTCATGGGTAAAGACATGGTTAAAGAGATAAGTACGGAAAAGAGAGGTTAGAGATGGAGGTTTCAGCAAGACTGTATGGAGTTTGTTAGATGTATTTTTAATTTTAATGGATTATTCTTGATATCATGAAAGATGGGGTAGCCCGGTAGTTGAAGAGACTTTGTGATCCTAGTGTTTACAGCTTGCTTGTTGACGAATTATCGACTGTAATTTCCTGGATGAATAGGCTTGCATTTGTTCCGCTACGATGGGTACATACATCGGAGCATGACATCCTTTACCGCAGCTCCCCGAACACCTCCCTCCTTTACCTCCACTACCAAGGCCATTTGTAGCCAGTCCCGAGACTGTCATCGGCAGGTAGCCTTTAAGTTTGTCCTAGGGAAGTCCCTCTAGCTACATGTGCTTAGTAGTAGCGGGCCCAATACTCTTGCAGTCTTGACTGAGTCGGCGCACCCATATGTAATAGACCTACTTATATATGTATTTGGCTGTAGTTTCCGGAGGTAGAGATTTCTTGTTCTATGCGCCGTGTGCAGTGTGCTGTGGACTGACGAGATCTTTTAGCTCAAACGGCGCATACCAAGGCTTTTTGTGCAAACAAGCAGTCCTGTGTCCCCGCATTTGAATGATCTCCTCCGGACTAGATCATTCCCGAATCCCTTAGCTGACATGACGTGCATGCATGTGGAATGTAATCCATTCCCAGAATGCAACCAGAGTACTTGGAGACCTGTAGTTACACAAGAAACTATGCTAGGCTTGGGAAACAAACCGCGGCAACCCCCAATGTGTGAGACTGGACTCTTCATTTATGGATTCATTTCCATGATCATGACTGGATTACCCTGAACTCGGCTGTGATGTTGGGTCCTGCTAAACAGATTATTCCCCTGAGGTGAAGTGAGACTACCCCAAGCCAATTTGAAATAGCTTGGCGGGCACAGCTTTAGCCTGGTGCCTCAAGGATAGTCTGGCTGCACAACCGCTCGTAGAGGCAAGAAGGAAGATTTCAAGTTTAAGGGCTTACCCTGAACTCAACCACGGCCCTACTCCTACCCCTCCACTTCCTCTCCCCACCATCCACATCGTCAGACTACGCCAAACTCTGTGACTATCAGCCCTCTGCTACCAAAGGGGAAAGCCAAAGTCATTATAATTGGGTTGAAGAGGTGTACGCCCTGGCATACACATGCAGATATAGGTGGCATCGTGGCAGCTACTGATGGTACTTGCACACTCCCCAGAATTCCAAATATAGCTAATGGAGAGAGACCCAGTCTGTCGACCAAAATAAACCCGGGTCGTGCAACCAAACCACATGCCACGCCCACCCCCATCTCATCCTACGAGAGGCTTGTGCTAACCAGACTACATACCACCCCTGGTGCCCTTTGAGGCATGAGCTCGGGCCTTAGAGTGCTCTTAAGGACGCCAATATGCAGCCTCATAGGTAATCTCGATTTCAGCTGAAGTGCGTTGCACTGGCAACCCCATTCGTTGTTTCTTCACGCCTCACGGCAGACACCCGAGCCGCCCCTTGGCAATTAATTTATCACAACCTGCGGCCTCTCTTCCCCTACCCTCTCACCAATGTTTCGGCACATGCACCCCATCAGCCAAGCTATAGCTATTTCTCCCGCCTTTTTCAGCAGGGTAGCAGCCCAAGTGCGACAAGGCTACGATTAATGACTTTTTTTTAAAAAAAAGAAGGCTACGCTGCCCTATAGCTAGTGGTGTCTTCGTATCCACCTATCAAATCCGAATTTACAGTTTTGCCACGCACCCACCTCCGATCCCCTGGTGACTGATCGGATTCTAGCTCTGCGGAATACTGTTTGTATTGAAGAATACTAGAACTGAAATACTTGCAGGATAAGACCATCGCTTAAATACCCAGATGTCTTGTTTTTCCCCTCCATAAGTCCGAGTCGAAACATTTCCTTCGCAGGTCCGACGCACCCTGCACGTCTTTAGCCATATCTGCATGGTTATCATATTACAACATTGGTGGCGTGCATCAGTGGTAAGAGTCCAGGATACAGGACAATCCTCTAGTCCAATCCCCTAAGGACCTGGGTACCAGTTTCAAGGTGCAGAACCGGAAATTTGGGCATTTGGCTGCAGTGAAGAGCAAGCCCTCCATCTGGCAATGGATCAGAGAAGAGCCTTGACAAAGAAGCATATCAACCCCGACTTCCCAATCCCAATTAAGAATAGCATATCTAAATTTGAAGGTACTATTCTCCTTGGTTTGCCTTTCAGTACCATACTTTTCAATACGGAGCACTACCCTCGCCAGAGCCTTTGCAAACAAGGACCTCTCCCTGTGGATTTTGTCGAGGCCCTAGCTAGGCCTAAGTTAGGGGCGGCAACGGGTCTGGCATCTCTCCGGGTTATGGAGCAGAACTGCCAATATATGGATGGTATACGGGTGGCTGGAGTAAGGGGGGGCAATCGCACTTGCTGAGAACATCCTTGCCCACTCCGGGGAACTCGAGTGCCCCAGTCTTTGATAGGATTGAGAGCGTGTGCGAAGTTGCTTTGTGAATGGTGAGATATGGTCCATGAGGTCCTAAGATGAGATCAGGATGTGCTGATTGAAAGGCCTAGTTATAAGCTACTATTGTGCAAGCCAGAGTACCCACAGTTTGGGTTTTCTCCTAGCTATGCAATAAGACAAGTTCAGCTGTATCTCAGCAGCAACGTTCCTGCCCGCAATCGATGCTCTATTTCGTCTAAACAGGGGTGATTTCAGGGCAGAGTTGGAAGGAGATTGAGAAAGGCCATCTCCAGGAAAGGGGGGGGGATAGTAACTTTTGTAATATTACGAGATTAAGAGTGCTCAGAATTGTGGAGTATTTCAGTAATATATTCGAGGGAAATAAAAGAAGCTCGTGTTCTTATCGCTAGTCTGACAATGGCAGATCCATCGCCATGCGGACACAGAGTTCCAAAATCCGCAGATCATGGCAGATCACGACGTCAGCGTATCCAACTTATGCTTGCTTTGCGGGACTGATTTTTTTTTTTTTTTTGTATTCGAATGTAAATACAGTGCCATGCGGAAAGTCTTCGAGATTCAGCCGCGCAGGGATCAGTGCACGTGCATGCCGCGGCTATTGGCCAGCCAGCCGAGCGCAAATACCAATAGATTTGATGA
>Ga0307514_10004296_pt1 | contig 13150 bp, 8 predicted proteins | sample 16_EM_MG_FD_203088 | JGI IMG/M metagenome (GOLD analysis project Ga0307514, IMG submission 203088) | Populus trichocarpa ectomycorrhiza microbial communities from riparian zone in the Pacific Northwest, United States - 16_EM | ecosystem: Host-associated > Plants > Roots > Unclassified | place... | reverse complement strand
ATGCTTCGACTAGGATGACACCGTTCTGGGCCATGTACCATCGGAACCCCGAGATGCAGTTCAAAGCACCAAAAGCGTCACATCTAAAATCGGAGATCCAAGCGGATGCTACGCTCGAGGGATTGGCAGAGACTCATCGGACTCTCAGTGAGAACATACTGGAAGCCCAGCAGCGGCAGACGAAGTACGCCGGCGGTAAGGAGATTACTTTCGACATTGGAGACAAAGTGTGGCTCTCGAACAAGCACTTCCGGACAACTAGGCCATCTAAGAAGCTCGACTACAAACGCGCGGGACCGTACACTGTGAGTAAAGTCATCAATAGGAATGCTTACAAATTAGACTTGCCAAAAACAATGCGGAACCACAACGTTTTCCACGTGTCACAGCTCGATCGATACACACCTCCAGTCTCAGGCTAGCCGCCGAACGAACCTCTATCAATGATCGTCGACGACTCGGAAGAGTGGGAGGTTGATCGTATACTTGACTCCAAACGGCGATATCGGAAGCTCCATTACCTCGTTCAATGGGCCGGATACAGATATGTGCGTACGAGCTGGGAGCCAGCGGAAAACCTCCGGAATGCGCAGGAGCTAGTGGACAAATTCCATCGCAGCCATCCAGAAAAGCCGCGATAGTGGAGGAAAGGGATCAATTTGGCGTTCTTTCTTTCTTTCTTTCTTTCTCTCTTTCTTTTGATTGGATGCGGTCCAGTACAAATGGCCTTGGCACGGGTTTTACCACCTTCGGATCACAGTCAAGTGGAGGTGTAGTTTCCCCGTGCGCCGTATCCGCAGGACGATCATGGGATTTGTTTCTTGTTTGTTTGTCCTTTCTTGTATGCGGAGATGCAGCCCAGGAGGTCTGCGACTAGAGAGGGGATAATGTAACGGCGAGGTCTTAGACTAGAGGTTAGGGTTGGCACGCCGGCACGTCATGCGGCCGGGTAAGCGACAACCTTAAATAGACTGCTCGTGAGGATCATGATCCTTACCGAGAATCTTACCATACACGTATACACGTACGATCACTCTGACCTCGTTTGCAACCGTATCCCTACCAGTATAATCTATTCTCTTACTTAGCCGGACGCTGGCATATATGCCCTTACAACGATGGATTCACTTGTCGCTTGTTGGATCTCCTTATGCAGTTGCTAATGAAGCATTGCTGAATATCCTAATCATTCACGGGTGTAATGGATCCAGCGATGTCATGTCATGTAACAGTTATTTCCGAATTGCTTAAGGTTATCCTAGAGGCTAGGTTATTGATATCAATAACTAGACCTTGTTGTATTCCTGTTCTGAAAATGATCCACTAGATACACTGAACCATGAATCGGTTTTGGTGTTCTCGGCTGAAGGATATAATCTGTTACATGCAAAACACAATAAGGAGAGCTGTAGTTTCAAATGTAAAGGTCATTCTGATACGAGACTGCCGCTGCAAACAGCTATTAGATTTTGTGTACATATATATTACATGTAAGTATCATAAAAACTCAATAATAAATGAAGGTCTTCTTTCGCTAAGAGGTATTTTTGACTGTTCATTTCCAGAACATGTTCTCTTTATCATCAGGGAGGATGCGATCTTTTTAATAGTCATTTTGGAGGGCATGGTTACCCACTCATCAGTGCCAAGATTCCGTGGCTCATCATTTCACTGTTGCATTCATGACTTCCATTCTTCTGATTGCGCCCGGAAACAGATTGTCACACTTCCCTTTTATTTCCAGGTTCATACAATGTCGTTTTGATTCACTACGCTCTTGATTAAAATCAGGACATCCATACTATTATATTAAATCAGACACATATGAGATCATCACTTCATATTGTACATCACCAGCAAAATGTCAATCAGTCTGGAATCACCATGCACTGCTCACAGACAGTCAGCTCAACATCAACAGTGCTTCTCAGTAGTTTTAGATGTTCCTAGACCCCGATGGAGTTAAGCCAAGTGCCTTCAGACTGTCCCAGAGCATTGTCAGATGATGATAAATGCACATCCAGTTATGGATGAGCATTCGACATGTTACGAGATTCAGCTTATGGAATACACAAAATTCGCAGCTTCTGTGACCCCTACGGGAAGATTGAAGAGATGCTGAGACCACTGCGCTGCTCTGCGGGATACTTCCAGAGCAGCTGAGACCACAACACAGCTTCTATGAAAGACTTGGTCCTGTTTTCTCACAGCTGTGATTGTTATATAACTACATGGAATTTCTTCTTTCCTTATTCGTCTTAGTTACAGTCACCTGATTCACTGAATGTTCATAGGGCATCAATTATTTAAGTCTCTCTATATGTATACATATGGACAAATTGGGAGCCGATAGTACTGGAGTATAAGCAGAGGAGCACCTCGACATGCCCATGCAGCATCTAAACGGAATTCATAAAGTTGTGCAGTTTTGGTTTCGGAACATTAAGAATCAGATGAGAAAATATGTTACTATCCGGAATTGTGGATCCACACAATTGAGTTGATTGATTCAGACCAAATGTTGGAAATGGTACAGTCATCAGCAAAAAACATTTCCGTCCGGGCGGAATGGCAGAGTCAGAGACACCCCTGCGGCAGATTACACCGCGCATGGCGTCAATACCACGCGTTGCGTTGTATATCGCCCTCCGATCGCTGTTTCGCCGTTTCTTCTCGCGCTGAAAATCTCTCCTCAGGTTCCTCCAACATTAAGCTCGAGGAGCGTAGGAAGAAGGTGAGAAGATATGATACTACCCGGCCGTAAGGATCCATGCAATTGTGCGGATCCAGGAAAGAGCGAGTGAGAACAAAAGTTGGGAAAGATAGAGTGTGTATTTTCGTTGTATGACAAGATGAGATGAAAATCAGATGCTGTCTATCTATCTACCCCAGGGTCTCCCGAAAATATACTCCGTGTCGCTTCTTGCACCTCCGTTACCCTTGTATCTCCGTTCACCCTCCGTGGCTCCTTAACAATATACTTGCAGGCCGTGATCGAGCTACATTGGAGATTCACCTGAAGGCCATGATCGATTGAGTTTGGAGATGAACTGGGACGCCGAGGCCGAGTGAACTCAGAGATGCACTTTGAGGCCGTGATCGAGCAAGTTTGGAGATGCAATTGGAGACCAAGATTGAGTGAACTCACAGCTTCACTCCGAGGCCGTGATCGAGTGAGTTTGGACATGCAACTGGAGGCTACGATCGAGCGAGATTGGAGGAGTACCTGGAGGCGGTCGATTTGGAGGGAGGGAAGACGGCAGCTGAGATTCTACTCGTTTGTTAACAGTGGCATTGAGAGATAGAGAGGGATGACTTAACTTCGTGTTCTTAGGTGATGGTAGAGTTGATCACAAGAAAGAGAGAGATCAGAGGAGATGGGGGAAATCATCATGAGAAACCGGGACTTGAGAGAATTTCGTGTGCCTGTCAATTGACCATCCCCGATATGGCAGGTATGAGTCCTGATCCGGCGGCTAATAGCACCGATACGTGGTCTTCTAAACCCAATCTGGCCAGTCGTACTCCTGATATCTCATAGCCGCTCGTATTCTCCATATCGTTCTCATCTTCATCCCCATCTCCCTCTTTCTTGTCCACAACTCTACCATCATCGCAAGAACACAAAGTTAAGTCATCCCTCTCTATCTCTCCATGCCATGATCATGCGTTAACACCGAGTACAGCATTCACCTAAGATTGTCTGTCGTCCCTTCATTCTCACAATTTCGAGTTGACCGCTGAATGTAGTTTCAGCTTCTGGCGTACATCCCTGCCGATCCACCGCCACCAGCCAGTTCTCTATAACAGCTTCAAATGTAAAGTCACCTCGTCACATTCCCACGGTTTCGAGTTAACTAACCGATGAATAGCGTCACAGCAGCTGGCGCGCCTCCCACCGATCGCCTCCAGATCTACCACCTCCAAGTACTCCTGCAATCTCGCTCGATCATAGCCTGCTAAAAGTGCATCTCCAAACTCGCTCGATCACGGCCTCCCAGTGCATCTCCAAACTCGATCGATCACGGCCTCCCAGTGCAGCTCTCCGTTCACTCGATCTCAGCCTCCAAGTGCATCTCAAAACTCGCTCTATCACAGCCTCGAAGTGCATCTCTCAGTTCACTCGAACTCGGGCTCCAAGTGCATCACCAAACTTGCTCTATCACGGCCTCCAGGTGCATCTCTCAGTGCACTCGATCTCGACCTCCAAGTGCATCTCCAAACTCGCTTGATCACAGCCTCCAAGTGCAGCACTCAGTTCACTCGATCGATCACGGCCTCCATGTGCAGTTCTCAGTTCACTTGATCTCGGCCTCCAAGTGCATCTCCAAACTTGCTCGATCACGGCCTCGAAGTGCAGCTCTCAGTTCACTCGATCTCGGCCTGCAAGTGCATCTCCAAACTCGCTCGATCACGGCCTCGCAGGGTATCTCTGAGTTGTAGATTGGTAGCTATATAGATATATAGATAGATGAGAATACAACCGGAATACATGAGTTTCAAAAAGCGTTGCACGATTAGTAGTAGCTATGAGTTCCAGGTGCACCAGCAGCGTTCCCAAAGAAGATGTTGTTTTTCCCAGAATGCTCTACTGTGATTCGAGGTGCTCTCAGACGCTCCCAGGTGCTCTGCTATGCAACGGGATGCGTGTAATTCCCCCTCAGAGAGTACGAGGTTCCGTCAGAGCCGTCAGAGCCGTCCGGAACACCCAGGTGTTTCAGACGGAAACTACGGTTGTTGCTGATGGTGTATGTTCATTGATTGACAAGATGAGATCGAAATGAGATGATTTCTATGTACTCCACGGTCCGCTTATTATATACTCCCCATCACTATGTGCACCTCTATTACCCATGTATCTCTGTACACCCGCTGTCACATGTTGAAGATATACCTGGAGGTGGTGATCCAGAATGTTTTGAGATGGACTTGGAGGCCGATATTGATTCCACTTACAAATGCCCTTGGACGCTGTAATTCCCCTTTTTGGGAGAAACACCTGGAGGCCATGATAGAACAAGTTTGGAGGAGTACTTGCTGGAGGTGAATATGGAAGTGGCTGACCTGGAGGTGGTCAATCCGGAGGCAGTCAATCTGAAGACAGTGGATCTGGAGGCAGTGAATCTGAAGGCAGTGGATTGGGAGCCATGTGCGATGGACGCTGAGACTTTATTCATTGCTTAACTCCTAAAGGCGGGAATGTAGTGATTTGAGTACAACAAGGTCCGCTAAGAGCTGGGAGACTGGCTGGGAGTAGAAGACAGTCGAACTTGGGATGATGCGGTACATGGTGTAAGCTGTACTGAGTGTATATCGCACTGCATGTTTGATGTGCTCGGTGTTTGAAGTACTCGGTGTATGCTATACTCGGTGTCAACAGTGAAACATGGCATAGAGAGATAAAGAGGGATGACGTAACTTCGTGTTCATAGGCGATGTTAGGGTCAGGACGAGAATGAGAGGGATGCGATAAATTGGAGCAAATCATAATGAGACACTGGGACAAAGGGAATGTTGGGTGGAAGTCAATTTACCATCACCGATACGACAAGTACGAGTCCCTTTCCACCTTGTAAATGTACTGATTGGGAGTCTTCGTAACCCAATCAGGCAAGTAGTACCTCTGAGTTCTGATATCCACTTGTATCCTCCACATCGTTCTCAGCTTCATCCCCCATCATTCTGTTTCTTGTTCATAACTCTACTATTCTCGCAGAACACAAAGTTAACTCATCCCTCTCTATCTCTCCATGACATGATAATGAGTTGACACCAAGTACAGCTTACACCGAGTACAGCATATGCTGAGTACAGCATACACCGAGTACAGCATTTACCCAAGATAGTTTGTATTCCCTTTATTTTCATGATTTTCAGTTGACCCCTGAATGTAGCTGCAGCTTCCGGCATGCCTCCCTACACGATCAACCACCATCAAATCAGCTCTCCATGAGACCTCAAATGTAAAGTCACCTTGCCACAGTCCCACAGTTGCGAGTTAACTAACTGATGGACAGAGACTCAGCACCCGGCGTGCCGTCCATTGACTGCTTCAAAGCACTCATTTCCAAACTCGGGCGATTACGGCCTCCAAATTCGCACCATCCTGCCGTCCAAGTGAATCTCCAAACTCGCACCATCACGGGCTCCAAACTCGCTCGATGATGTCCCCAAGTGTATCTCCACACTCCCGCCATTCCGGCCTCCAAGTTCATTTCCAAACTCGGTCAATCGCAGCCTCCATGTTCGCACAATCATGGCTTTGAAGTGCACATTTGCAAACTCGCTAGATCACAGCCTCCAAGATCATCTCTACACTCGCTCGATCACGCCCTCCAAGTGTATCTTCAAACTCGTTTCATTTCAGGCTCCAAGATTGCACGATCACTGCGTCAATGTGAATCACCTATCAGGCTGGATTACAGCCTTGGAGAGTATCGCTGAGTTCACTCAATCATCATTCTCTTGCGCACATCGAATTCCTCTCAAGCACCGCCGGCAGTTAGTCCAGATATAACGTGTTGATGAGTAGCTATATAGATACATTGATATATCGATGAGAATACAAACTGAATAGATGTGTCTTAAAAATCATCGAACGATAAGTAGCAACTATGATTTCCTGGCGCACCAGCAGCATTCCCAAGCAAGATGTCGTTTGTCCCAGGCTACTCAGCTGTGATTCGAGGGGCTCCCACAATTGTTGTCAGCGCTCTCACAAATGTCATCGGCACTCCCAGACTTGTCACCAGCGCTCCAAGGCTTGTCGTCGGCGCTCCAAGGCTTGAGGTCTGCGCTTCCAGGCCTGTTGTCGGCGCTCCCAGACTTGTTGTCGGCTGTCCGAGGCTTGTGGTTGGCGTTGCCACATGCTCCAAGGTACACCCAAAATTCTCTCCGGCGCTCCAAGAAGTTCTCAAATCATTACAATACTTCCCACAGTACTCCTGTACCAGTCATTAGACATCCCAGTTGCTTCACAGGCCGCCCGGAATACCCTCCTAGGGTCCAATACTCTCCCAAAATTGACGCATTGAAGTTTTTACTCCATATCCTCTCAGACACTCCTGTAGGCTGCCACCGACTAAAATACCTTTTGCTGATGATCTTGCGTCCCATTTATGCAGTAGCTAGAACATCTGAGGACCTGAGTCTCATCAGTGTTTATTGCTGTATGTTCTAATAGCCCTTCACTATTAAATGGCTCTCCTTTAATTTAGATAATTGGCATTGCGCCCCAGATTTAATCGGCGATGAACCGATACTCTGCTTGTGTAGATAACGATACATGCAGCATTTATCTTCAAACAGTATGATGATGCAATGAATAGGGTCTCCTTTGAATCAGCCGGTTTGCTTATGGCCTCTTATCTTCAGCCAATGTCATTAATCCCCCAGACACTGCATGCTTAGGTCTCTATCTTCCATTGACTGGCAAGAGCGATGTGGAGTCTTCACCACTCAGCTCAGAAGCCGGCAGATCCCTCGTACTTGCATATTTCAATAATTGCTGCCGCATAGGCTATTTTGCTTAGTCGCAAAATTACTGTGTGGTGTGCCGCTCGATACTGTACTGTAAACATGGGCAATCATTATGCACACTGCTGATGGTTTTTCAGTTTCAAGTAATGGCGACATGATCGCATCATCATATTTGAACCTGCAAGTGCGACGGTAATCGTCACAAATTGATTTACACAGCGCTCATGTGTAAATCCGCTAAGAGTCACTCGACTGACCAATATGGTTAGGTAATTTTCAGGTAGGCGTTTTGCATATGAACATGCCAATGATTTGTCACATGTACCTGTAATGTTCAACCATCTATCATTGCCACTGGTAGAGGATAACCACTAACATTACCTCCCTCTCTAGGACTGTTGACTCAACGGTATCTTCGTCTAAAGGAGTTCATCGTAACTCATGCATTGTACTCAGAGACGGCTCATCACATAACACATGTGTGCTTCTGCCGTTTTCGGACAGATTATTGTATTTCCTTAACTTCCTGTATAATCTGTCCAGCATATTTGTTTATTGTTGGTTAACAATTTTCGTTTATCATTCTTCAACAATATCCGTTCGTCAACTATCAATCTTCTAAACCTGTTAAGATTACCTCCACTTCTAGCACTATGTCCCAACGTTGTCCTCCGATTTTGCAATCGGCCATCGCAAAGTATGTAGCATACAGTAGCAATTCCAACTCATTTACTCCAATGATTCATACAAGAAAATTCACATTTTGTTCCTTGGTACATATTAGTTGATCACTGTAACAACTAGGTTGATACTTATTCTTAAAACAAGGTTGTGCTTGACTGAGTTATTTGGAACATACACCCGCTTGCATATTGTTTCAACTTTGTGGTTACCATAGACAAGTGACTGTTTACTCTAATTAAGAATATCCAAAACTTAACATATGGAATCTGAACACTCAACATTTCTTATGATTCCTTAAGCATTCAAGGATATCCCCTGTTGATTCAACAAATATTCTGCAGATCCACGGTCATTGCCTTGATAGTATCACCTACAAGAGGGTCCGATAGGAACTTCCAGAATACGCTTCAAACATATTGTGTGATTTATTCCAAACTTTTGGCCCAATAGTATATCTTGTAATGCATTGGAATCAAACCATACTAATGCCTGTAACGAGGTATCAAGCATAGATTGTCATTTCTTCATTACTTGATTCGATGATGCGGTATAAGAGAATGACACCTTCATTTCCTGTTGCTCGAAAGCACTTGATTGCCAAAATACTATTCCATTTGGGTGGAATGGCTACGTCAGTGTAGGCGCGCTCAGTCAGAGCCATCAGAGACACCCAGGTGGTGGATTGCTTCGCGCCCAGCCCCAATACAACGCGTCGCCTTGTATATCTCCCTCCAACCACAGCTTCACCCTTTCTGCGCCTTCTGTCGGTCTCCTATTTTAAACCATCAGTCTGGGGTTGTCACCAACTTTACTCTATGTGGGAATAAGTTCATTGGGTACAGGTAGTGATAGCAAAGGTTCCGTTTTCGAACAGTTTGCACTATAGCGGTTCCATGAAAATCAGGCCCCAGGCGGTTTGATTGGGGTTTGTGCAAAACGGTTCCTTCAATAAAGTCCATGACTATTCATCCAATAATTTAGTGTTTGGTACATGCAATATGTAGCTTCAGATGGCGCATCTTTTGGCTGTCTCCGATTCGTGATATCTTCAAAACTCAGCAAGTAGCTTTGCAATTATTGTCGTTGTTGGCCGAAAAACGAGGTTTTGAGGCTGCTGCTTGCTGAGATTGAAACACATTGAAAATTGGAGACGGCCAAAAGATGCGCCGGGCTAAGCTGCATATTTTACCATTCGATGGGTGACGCTACGAAATCTCTCCTCGCTTGGTTTCTACCTGCACACACACTGCGATTCTCTATTTACTAATTATACACATCATTTCAAGCTGCCAGATCTATGTGTGTATTGATAATCCATCACAAGTTCCATCCATTGCCTGTTGTACTACTAGTAGCGATTTCGGGAATTAGGTGCATGCAGCTGATCTTGATTCCCCTGCTGAACACTTGCATTGCAACGGCGGCCGGAGCATTGCAAACTCGTACAAATTTTGTGCCGGCATCCAAGTTACCACAGCTATCAGGTATTGTTGTGAGTGTGAAGGCCAACCAGTACTCAAGAGAAGCTCCATCCTCATTTTGGAGTTTGATTATCAATAGTTGTTGAAGTTGCTACAGGAGATGCCTATTCAGTGCACCATAACACCTCCCCGGGCATTGCTTTACCCCGACCCAGTTGTTTCATCTATTCCCCATGTGGCTGCTCTGGCTTCCTGTGCATCGACACATCGGAGAGATGAGTGCACCTTCTAAACCCTCAACATGAACCTTGATACCATTGTAAATACAAAGCTCAATTTGGTGCAGTTAGTCATCCGATATATATGTCTTGTTACGACTCATATCTGGCATAAGCTCCAAGGCGCCGTTGTATATAAACAAGCAGTGCATTGCGTCTTGCTTCTTGTCGAGTAATGCTGTGAAGTCTTGGATCACAGCATCAGGATGCTTTCTGTCACGGCAGTTTTGGAATACCATGAATTAGGGGTTTGCATCTGACTGGGGGCTCAGGGTGGCAGCCAGATCAGTACCGGATGAGAGTTGTTGGCAGGCAGCAGAGCTCTTCTGCCGACCCTAAACATGGGCGTGGCAATTGAGCTTTCTGATTTTCAAGCATAGGAACCAGTGCTGATAGGTGTAACGGCGAGGTCTTAGACTAGAGGTTAGGGTTGTTACGCTGGCACGTCATGCGGCCGGGTAAGCGACAACCTTAAATAGACTGCTCGTGAGGATTATGATCCTTACCGAGAATCTTACCACATACTCATACACGTGCGATCACTCTGACCGTCTGCAACCGTATCCCTACAAGTATAATGTATTCTCTTACTTAGCCGGACGCGGGCATATGTGCCCTTACACTATTCTCAGTCTTTCAGTCACCGGATACGTTTCGCTCACGGTTTTTCAATTTTACCCCTTTTTCAGACGCGTCGCAACACGCACACAACCTACAAATCTAAGCAATTGACCACTCAATGCCTCCCAAACGGACAAATAGACTTCCTCTACGCAGTGCCAATGAGCGTGGGAGCGCAGAGACGATTCGCGCGTCGATCGGTCGCGATACTCCGAGCCTCGCCAGTCGGATCACCCCTGGATCAGTGACTCCAAGAGTTCTAGCGGAGGCGGAAATCGATGAAGACTCCGATCGCGGGAACAGAATCATCGACGACGATGAGGACCCCCTTTCCGACGAAGACAGCGGTCATGACGACGACACTCCAGAACCTAACGAGTCTGCGCATGATAATGACGAGCCAACTGCACCATCCAGGATCAACCTGGAGGAGATGGTGGAGCGACAGCAAAAGATGATCGAATTCCTCTTCCAGCATAACACCGAACTACTAGAACGACGCGGATCATCGACCTCAGACGCGAAGGACAAGTTTAAGATGGCACAGCCGAAACGCTATTGCGGCGGTGCCCGAGAATTGGAAACCTACCTCGGCTCACTTCGATCGAACTTCCGGACCCATAAACACCTTTTTCACGACGACACGGACAAGGTTCAGTATGCTCTAGACCACCTTGGAAGCTGGGCCTACCACACCGATCGCGACATGCAAAAGACGACTATGATCGACCCAATTACCTGGGGCCAAGACCTACAGAAGAACAACTCGCCCTGCCTCAACAATCTTGACCTTTTCGTTGCGGAAATACAGAAGATGTACGGCGATAAGGACCGGAGACTCAACGTGGCTAGGAAATCATTCTACGACTTCCCGCAGGGCTACTACAATGCCGACGAGAACGTACGAGCATACGCCAATCGACTACGGCGGAATTGGAGAGAAGCAGAGTGGGATGTAGTGCAGTTCCAACCGATGCTGTACGATATGGTCTGGGCGGGCTTGAAGGCCGACCTACTACCAAAACTCAAACCGTTTACCAAAGAGAAAGGGAAGTTCAATTCCATTGACGAACTTTTTGATCGAGCAGCTGATGTTGAAACTGAACCGGGAAAGTACGACAAACAGCAACAGAAGCAACCGGGCGAGTCGTCTCGTCCGGGCGGGAAAAAGTGCAATTTCCGGCCATCAATCTCAGAAACGAAGGACGTACCTAAGAACCCATCCAAGCCCGATAAGTCATCTGGCGGCGGCGGAAAAGATCTACCTCCGTCACCATGGGTAACCGGGGAGGTCTATGCATCGCGGAAGGCCAACGGGAAATGCCTACGGTGCGGCGGCGAAGGTCATAAAGCCTTCCAATGCCCGAAATACTCCAAACCGAACTACCAAGATAGTCTCGCCCCCGGAGATGGCAAAGGCAAAGACACAGACGGCAAAGGCGGCAATCGGCAAATCAAGCGCCAACGATCCTTCGATACTCAGCAAGCAAAAAACTAGCATACCTCTCCCGGTATGTAGCGTGGCGGGGGAGGTTTGACGAGATGGAGCTGGGAATGGAGAAATTGGGGGCACAGGCACTAATGGCGACTCTGGACGAAGTTCAACATCATCGGATTTCACTAAAATCAAGAGTCGTCCTGGAGAGCCCGAGGGCAAGAATGTTAAGTCAATATCTATGCGGCACCGAAACACCGGATTCGGCACACATAATTCACGAAGTACAAATACGAGACAGAAATGGCGAGATGCAACGCGTACGGGCTCTTATCGACTGCGGCGCAACCAGCATCTTTATAGCACTGAGGCTTCTCAAGCGACTCGGGATATCACATGAGGCGGCACACATCACCACCCTCAGCCTAGACGGAGAAGTGATGCAACATGCAAAGGACAGCCGGAAGACGCGGATCACAATCCAGTATTTGGACTATCTCGCACCGGTTAATGAATCAGACGTGCTGGTCGTACCAATGCGCGCGTACGATCTAGTACTTGGCTTACCATGGTTTCACAAAAGAAATCCTGACATCGACTGGGTTCACCGTCGATTGACTGCCCTACGATCACCGAGTGCGAGTGGAGTAGAGGAAATGACACCGATGACTACGGCAGTGGAATCGAAGGTCTCAGAAGCCGAAAATGATAAGCACCTGGGGCGCGGTCCGAGTATACAGACACTCGGAGCAACCGCATTCGACGACCTTCTAGCTAGCGACGAGGTCGTCGCACCATTTGCCCTACGGATCCGGGAATGCACAGGACTGCTGGGAGCGGCCTTGGAAGACATCACCTTCGATTCACCAGGTAATAAGACCCAAGCGCTGGACGCGACGAGCAGGGAGCAGCGGCGGTAGTTGCGGCAGAAGAGCCCCTCCGAGGAGACGCTTGAATGACTGCTACCGGCTCGCCGAGACCCGAAGGGAGTGACTGGACGGCGGGGCTTGGCTCCTTTGTGGGCGAACCGTTAACGACAAGGCCTCCTGGATTACTCCTTTCTTCTCCTTCACTTCCTTGCTCTGGAATACTCAAGCTAACGCAGAACAGATGCAGCAGACAGGAGAGTACCGACAGACGACGGGAACTTCATCCCAGCAAGGTACTCGGAATTCGTGGATGTCTTTAGCAAGACAAAGGCTGAAACACTGGCACCGCACCGCCCAATTGAC
>Ga0307514_10004295_pt1 | contig 13151 bp, 17 predicted proteins | sample 16_EM_MG_FD_203088 | JGI IMG/M metagenome (GOLD analysis project Ga0307514, IMG submission 203088) | Populus trichocarpa ectomycorrhiza microbial communities from riparian zone in the Pacific Northwest, United States - 16_EM | ecosystem: Host-associated > Plants > Roots > Unclassified | place... | reverse complement strand
GGTCGATACGAGATGGCGAAGCTCACATCATGTCAACTCGAGTCATATCCCTCAGTCACCGAATGGATCTCAGCCCAGGACAAGATAATCAATGACCTTGCCGTATGCGACATCACGATCGAAGACTGTTGGAGGAAATTCTACATCATGTCCAACCTCCCGAATACCGAAGAATGGCGAACCTTTGCATCCACACTCGAGCTCACTGCGAAGGCTGACACTGTGGCGAGCATCGTCACCCACCTCCTGTCCTTCGAAGCCCGCCTTCGCAGGGCCCGCGGTCTTGTTCCAGATGCCGCATTGTTTATAACGAAGAAAGGTCGAGGACGACACTCGAAGGGCAACGACAGGCAGGGCGACGACAGGAAGGGCGACGATAGGAAGGGCGACGATTTGAAGAGCCAGGTCATATGCCATGAATGTGGAGTCAAAGGCCATATCAAGGCGAAGTGCAGGAGTAAGCATAAGTGGGCCTCGTATGAGAAGTCTAAAAGTGATGTTAACCTGGCTTCGACCGCATCAACCTCTACTGCCGAGTTCGAGTCAGAGTCATTCTTCTTCTCGGTCATACATTCCGACCCTATCCCGGACTCTACGCCAGACTCTGTGATCACGGTCAATGTGGCATCGGCAAATCGATCTGCCGATTATTAGATTCTTAACACCGGTGCAACCAATCACGTCACCAGCAATCGTCACCTCTTTGCGACCTTTCACTCCATGGCAAAGGGGGAGCATCAGGTCAAGACGGCAAACAACAGCTTTGTCGATGCTGAAGGCTCTGGAACCATTACGTTTTACGTCGACAGGCCAAATGCGAAGCCGGTGAAGATCATCCTGCAACATGTCCTTTATGTGCCAGCCTGCGGTACGAATAACCTCCTCAGTATCATCCAGTTAATGCGGAAAGGAGTTAACTTCGATTTCAAACTCGATGGAGCCACGGCGAGCCCTGGATCAGTCCTCGTATATGAAGCACCGCTCATCAACAGTCTATTCGTCCTCAGACCATCTACAACCTCGGCCTTAGTGTCGAAAGCCTCTGTGGTAGTAGACGATCCACCGAGCTCCACCCCGAGATCTCAGAGGCCTATTCCATCATTCGGCCCGCGGTTGATGATAAGGATATCCTTGTTTGGCATGCTCGCCTCGGCCATCTCTCCTTGCCAGCTATCAAGCGGCTCCCGAATACAGTCAGAGGTATCCAACTGCATGCTAAGAGCCCATCGACATGCACTTGTGAGGCATGCATCATGGGCAAGATGTTCAGGAAGCCTTTCCAGCCTGTGTTGTTGTTGTTGTTTTTTCATACTGTATGCACTCTTCACAGAGTATGACAGGACCTGATCTCCCCTCCGCCTCCGAGCTAGCCGGCTAGATGGCGGAGCTCCCCTCCGGTACCCTTCATCCCCGCTGACGAATGAAATATCAAAGAAAGACCAGAACAGAAAGAAAAGAAGAAAAAGAAAAAGGAAACATATATGCCCACAGCTGCCGCTCCCCGCACCTGACTCCGCCTCTTGGCCCCCTGAATCGCTCGATTCACTTGGGCGGGAACTTCCCGACTTCAGTAGCCGCCAGGAAGTCCATCACCGCTTGATCACTCTCGTCCCTAGAAAACAGCTCAGAGACCTGCACGTGTCGGCATGTGCCCGCTTTCCATCCCGTCGCCTATCCCACAGCCTTCCATAGCGTGTTTTCCTGGTCTCTCCACCGGCTGCAGTGGCAGAAGAGGTGTTCCCTCATTTGGGCAGCCGGCCTGCCTCCGCCGCCGTACCACCAGCATTTGCCGTCCTTTCGATGGCCAAACCGTTTTAGGTAGACTCCAGTAAGTGCATGCCCGGATGTCAGTGTGTAGAATCTGGTGGCCAGCGATTTCGTGCTTGTCATTGGGATAGATCTGTTGGCCCGCACCTTGCCCTTGAGTGTGTAGCCGAAGTGCTGGCTGCACTTGTCGGCTCCCCACTCTGCATTGGCTGCTAACCTTGCCACGGTGTTCCGTCTGGCCATATTCGAGGCCAAGGTGTACAGCCGCGCTATCTCCATGTCCCCCTTTGCCTTGCGGGCTTCATTCGCCTGGCGGTCCGCTTCATTGTTCCCGGGTATACCGTAGTGTCTCGGGACCCAGTGAATCTCCGTTTTGATGCTACGGGCGAGGAGAGCCTGCCCCCTTCGATTGATTCGTCTTGCCAGTAGCGTTCCCGGGTCTGGCTGCAGATGTGAAGTCCGCCGAATTGCGGCTTTTGAATAGCTAAAGACCGCCACCGTCTTCACCCAGTGTCTTTGCAGTGTTTCTCTCTTCTCGATTGTCACCTCTAGCGCGAGTCCGATCACTCACTGCTCGGCGCCAAAGTCCTGCATTCGTCCAGTGCCCAGATAGCTGCAGCGGGACCTCCCATCGTCTCTGTGCTTGCACACTGCTGCGGCTCCCACTCGGCCATCATCTGAGCGCGATCCATCTGTCCACCACATCCAGACTCCCGCTCCTACTTTGTCCTCTTTTTCTCTTGCCCAGCGCTGCGGGGCTGTCTTGGCTGCTGTGGCGTCGTCCAGTAAGACGGTGCTGACCACTGACTCTTCGCCCGGGGCCGGCCAGCTCATGCCTTCTGTCGTCCGGCCATGCTCGTGCTGTTTCTTCACTGCTCTGCATACCGGCTTCCCGGAAGAGGGATTTTGGTGTAGATTCATTTGTTTGTTGCTGCACGAGTTTGCTAGCCCCGCTGCGAAACGCTGCTATCTGGATTCTAAGATTACTGGCACAGGTATAAGCCCTGAGTCTCTCTTTAGTGCCCCCGGTGGGGTCGTGGGTAGCGCGGCCGGGAAAGATCTGGCTTGTCGATTGAGGAGAAGATGGAGGTCGCCTCGCCAGCCTGCTTCACTGGCATCCCACCAGAGCTCGCTCCCAGATAGCGCGACAGCCTGGACGCATGCTACCTGGACGGCCCTTACGGTCTCTGGTACTACCCAGTACGTCTTTGGGACGGTACGTAGCCTCGCTTCGGCTGCACTAGCTTTCTTCATGCATCGGTTGTGGTGCCCCTTGAGTGTCTGGTGAGCGTCTATCTAGACGTCGAGACAGTGTGTCGCCTCCCTGTTGAACCATATGAACCCGTCACGCACCCATATCATTGCTGTCAGTTTTCGCCGGATGTGTTTCTTGTGGCCTCGTCTGCATGTGAATAGTGCCGCCTACGTTTTTGCAGTGTCAACCTGTAGCCCTCGTCTGCCTGCCCACTCTATGCTCTTCGCCGCGCATCTCGCAAGTATCATGACGACCTGGTTGACATCGCTTCTAGTCCCCACCCAGCCAAGGTCGTCCACAAAGGATTGCCCATTGGCTTCTGATACATACTCTTCGACCCATTCGATCAGTCCTGAGGTGTAGATCGTTAAGAGGATCGGTGACACCGGTGAGCCCAGCATAACACCTGCTTCTACTGGGTGTATTTCCATGGCATTGCCTTCGATGATAATCTCCACCGCTCTGTCTGAGTGAATGCTCTCCGTCCATCATATGAGGTCTCCATCCATTTGCCCTACCATCATGAGGTTGACTAGCCTGCCATTGCCACAGTTGGGAAGGCTGCCTTAATGACCATGAGAACCACGCCTGTTATGTGGCCGTTCGTCCAGGCTGCATGACCTCGGTCGACCATGATGGCCGCTGCATCGATTGCTGACCGCCCTTTGCTGCTTCCGAATTGTCCGTCGCTAAGTAGCCCTCTACTCTCAGCCTCTTCTGACAGCAGCAGGGACTACTTTTTCGACCACTTTTCCCATGCGGCTAAGCAGCGATATTGAGCGGTAGGCCTTCAGCATTGTATAGTCGTCTTTGCCAGGTTTGTGAATCACCACCCTGCTTGCCCGCTTCCATACCGCTGGATGCCTTCCCATGCAAATGGCTGCCTTCGTCAACCTCACGATCCTCACTTTGTCCCACATCCAGAGTAGCCGTATGGCGCCAAATGACCGCTTGTCTGGGCCCAATGCTTTTTTGACTGATTGAGAGTGTAAGGCTCGCTCAACTGCTTCCTCGGTGACGCGCGTATTTGTGCTTCCCGGTCGGGGTAGCTCGAAGTACTGGTCGTTGTTGTTCGGGGGGAAACACTCGCGCCTCAGCATCTCCTCTTTCTCCGTGGCTGTGTTTGCCTGCTTGCCTTCACGGTCTGTTAGTGCCTCCACGATCATGCCCCCCTGAGGGTTGGCGTATCGTGCTGCTCTCCACACCTCGGCTCCCCTAAGGTTCTGTAAGTACTCACTCCACATTTTGCTCTTGGATTGACGAATCGACATCTGGAGTTTTTCTTTCACCCTGGCGGCCTCCGCCGGATTGTGTCTTCTTTTTTCTCTTCCGACCGCTTTTCTTTATTTGATGTCGGCATTCCACCACCTCTTTGATCTGGCGCAGATTCCGATCTTCTTTGCTGTGGGGTTGAAGAGGCCGCTCATTGCTTCTGGACACCATGCAGCCTCGTCCTCCACCTCGTCTTCTGTGCACTCTGCACTCAGGTGTGCCCTCTCCTTCGCTACTTCTCTCTATAACTTTTCTGCTGCTGCCAAGTCCTCCTATGTCATTGCAGCTAAGTTCCACCCTACTACCTTCTTGTGACCCGCCTCCTCCTGCCCATCCGCTTCCACCTACCATTCTATGACCTCGTGGTCGGATCCGGTGGCATGGTCATCCGCCAGTATGGTGCATTTCATTATTGGTCGGTTCGAGAAAGTCAAGTCAATGACCAACTCGCCTTCGTGGTCCTCTCTTGTCCAGTAGTGTGTGGATCGGCCATCATTTCCGATTTCCAGTCCACTCCAGTCTCCAGCGCCGAAATTGTGCACTTGTACGACCTAGTGCAGGTGTGCTGGATCGCTTTAATCATTTGTAGCCAGGGCTTGCATTTCAGTCTCAGCGCTAATTGCAGTTTCAGTCGCGGTTGTATTCTCAGTCTGGGTCATTGTAACGTCTTCCGCCTCCCCTGTTCCCTCCATTTCCCCCACATCCGCCAGCTCCGCCTCGCTTCCCCCCACCCCTCCCCCACCTTTTGCAGCCCCCTTCGGTCGAGGACCAAGCACGACTCTGTTTGTCCCCGATTCCGCATTAGTGGCTACGTTCGTTGATGCCCACTGCCCTGTTTTCCTACTCCGCCGCACCGCCCTGGTGGCTTCGGCCTTCTTCGTTCATCTGTTGCTGAACGCAATGTGCTTTCCTTTGCAGTTGGGGCAGTTCTCCAGCGTGTGACCGCAGAGTGATCCTTGCTTCACCGTGCATCCCACCACGTTGAGCTTGTCGTTCCTTGTCCGGTGATGGCCTCAGCAGTAGCCACATGTGGGCTTGTTGCCACACTTGTTTTCGATGTAACCCCATCCACAACAGAGCTCACATCTGCTGTCAGGGCCTGTGTTTGAGGAAGTTTCGACTCGGTACCACACTCCCGCCGCCTTGATGCCCTTCCTGCCCAAACGCTGTGCCGCCTTGCTCCCCTTCACAACAAAGGCAATCGATGATGCGGCGATCTCTCTGTTCTTCATCCTCTCCCTGATGGTGCGGGGGTTCGCCAGCCACTGTAGTGGGGTGCGTATTTTTATGCCTTCGTTCTGCGGTTCAAATTCCTCCCGCAGCTTCAGCAGGCCTTCCGTGTCTTTTCCCATGTATCGTACGAGAGGCACTGCATAGATCGTTAGCCTTTCCCAAGACTCTCTCTCTTTGACATCGACAACTCCTTTGTCGACAATCCGTGCTGCCGTGATGATGATGTCGCTGTATCGCAGAGCCATCTCCGCTGTCGCATTCTGGTGTGTGATTGCCGTGGTCGCTCCCATTGCATTCATTCTTGCATTCATGATCGTAATGTGGGCCAGTGCCTGCTGGTGGAACAGCCCTCTGTTGATCGCTGATGCAATTTCCTGGTCCATCATACTGGGAAGTGGTACGTTCTCATCCCTCATTAGGATCAGGCGCGTCTCTGCCACACTCGAGCCTGCTGTAGGGGCTGGGGCTGGGCTGGCCAGTATCTTCTGGTTTCGTGGCGGGACTGTCTCCCATCGTCTGGTCAGTGTCGGCGCTGATGTCGTCGCTCCTGTTGGTGCCGATGTGGCTCTCGGCGTCGGTGTCGGCATTGGTTTCGGTGCTGGTGTTGGGTTCGGCTTTGGCATTGATTTGAGCTGCTTTCCAGGTTGCCGCTGTTCGTGCTCCTCCGCCTCCTCCGGTCCACCTGTCTGCGTCAGGTCTGCGTGTATCGAGGCCTCCAAGCCTACGCCCTCGGTGTCCGCTCTCTTCCCCTCTTTCTGGCCCCGTTCTGTCGCTGCCACCGTTCTTGCGACCATGTCCGTGATGGCCTCGCCCCACCATAGGTTATCCTGGTGATACACGTCCTGCTTTTTCTCTTTTTCCTCCAACCACGATTTCATCCCTCGCCACTGCCCCTCCTGCAGTGCAGTGTGCCTCTCCACCATGTTTGCCATCTTTGCGATGGTTCGGTGTAGCTGTGCTAGTTCGCTGGCTTGCTGCTGAGCCGCGCGCTCCATGCGGCTCCTCCAGTCCCCAAGGGCCCAGGCGGTCGCCGGGACCTCATTCCTCCTTCTCCGCTTTCCGTTCTGGTTTCTCTCCAATGGCTCAAGTGTGTCTTTGCCCGCAGTCTCCGCGGCGATGGATGTCACCGCCGTTGCCATCTCCATCCCCATATCCATAGGGGCGTTGCTCCTCCCGTTCGCCGCTTCTCCCTTCTCGAGGCTGCTCCTCTCGTTCCCTCTGCCTTCGGTCTTCACTTCTGCGAAGCATGGCCTTCCCAGGGTAGTCCTCGTCGTCGCTTCCTCGTTTATCAACGCGTCAGGTCATTCGCATGTTTTGGCAAGACTTTGCGTGAAAACCACTCAATTGCGTGCATCATTGTGCGCACCCTCCTCCTGCGGTCTCACCGGTACTCGCACGCTCACTCCGGGGTCAATTTGACGTCCAGAATCGATTGCCGCCGTCCGTTTTGTAATTGCTATCGTTGTTGTCGACTTATGGCGCTGTTTCTGTTTCGCCAAGACTTTTGTCGCTGATGTTGTATTTTCCAGCCTGTGTGTTCTGAGGATAAGGCAAAGACTCGACTTCTTAACTTGATTCACTCCGATGTGGTCGGGCCAATGCAGACTCAGATGATGTGCGGCTACCGATATAGTATTATGTTTACCGATGACCACTCGAGATACACCAAGGTCTACTTTATGAAAGCCAAATCTGAGGCTCCAGCGAAGTTCACGGAGTATGTGGCGAAGGTGGAGAAGCAGCACCCAAAGTCGAAGGTGTGCCGAATTAGAGTTGATGGAGGAGGCGAGTATGCTAGTCGTGAGAAATTTCTTGAGTACTTCGAAGAGGAAGGCATCATTAGGGAAGTATCAGCCACATACTCACAGCAGCAGAATGGCATTGCGGAGAGATGCAATCGCGCAGTGCTGGATCCGGCGCAGTCTATGCTGAAGCACACTGAGATGCCGAATAAGCTCTGGGCCGAAGCTGTGTCCACAGCAGTCTACATCAAGAATCGACTACCATCCCGAGCTCTCGCCAATTCGATGCCTTTCGAAAGATGGACGCGGAAGAAGCCCGATATCTCCCATCTTCGAACCTTCGGCTGCCTAGCATTTGCTCGGATCCATGGCGACCTCAGGAAGAAGCTTGATAACCACGCCTACAAGTGTGTACTCCTCGGCTACTCGGCAGAGACATCGACACAGTACCGAGTCATGGACGTCAATTCCGGCCGAGTATTCATAGCCCGAGATGTCACATTTGATGAGTCTACCCTATATCACCAGCTACTAAAGACTAAGTCTACAAAGTTCGCCTTCGAACGAGCAGAACAGGATAAGCATTCGGAAATCGAGGACGAGCCTCCCAAGCCGCCAAATGCTACGGTACAGCTGCCCAAACCCATGATACAGTCTCCGAAAGCCATAGTACACCCTCCAAAAGCAGCTGCATTGCCTCGTGCGATCAATCCAATTGACGACTCGGATGATGATCTCACGCCGCCTCCAGAGACACCGCCTCCAAAGCCTAGAAGGAGCGGAAGAACTGCAGCCAATGTCAGCATAGCCATGATGATCGAGCAAGGTCCTAAGACATACCGCACAGCATTGGATGCAGAGGACGCTGAGCAATGGAAAGAAGCTATCGGCAACGAAGTGGCATCAATGGAAAGTCATGAGGTTTTCACCTTCGTTGAGAAAGTCCCAGAAGGTGCTAGTATGATTGGAAGCCGTTGGGTTATGGGAAGAAAGCTAATGGCCAATGGGACAATTGACAAATGGAAAGTACGACTTGTCGGCCGCGGTGATCTCCAAAAGCCTGGCGACCATAATGACATCACCTCTCCAGGCATTGATTCGGCCTCGATTCGGCTCGCCCTCGGCCTTGCAGCAAAGCACGACCATGAGATCGCCGCCCTCGACATCCCGACTGCCTTCCTCGGCTGCCCTCTGCATGAGACTCTCTATATGCGCCTCCCTGAAGGCGAATGGCCTGATCCATATGGCCGGGCCAGACCCCTCGTCAAGCTGAATCAAACTTCGTACGGCATCAAGCACGCGAATCGGGAGTACTATGAAGAAGTCTTGGACTTTATAGTTGACGATCTCAATCTCCAACCCTCAATTGCAGCTCCCGGTCTCTTCTTCGGTGGTAATCTCGAAGCAAATGGCGTCTTAATCCCAGGCTATGTCGACGATATCACGATTATTGGGAAATCGGTACTTTTCGCCTCCATTGCATCTCGACTGTATGATCGATTCAATGCCGCTGGCCAAGTCCCTGTGCCTGACACCTTCCAATATCTCGGCATGACGGTCACTCGAGATCGCAGCAAACCATCAATTGCCATCGATCAAATTGGCTACATCAACCGAGTTCTTGACCGATTTGAGATGACCGACTGCCGGAAGCGCTCAACACCGATGGAGATCGGCTACAAACCCCATGCCATTCAGGCCGAAGAGCAGCCTTTCGACGCTAGAACATACCAGAAGGCTATTGGTTCGATTCTTTATGCCACTCTCGGTACTCGCCCAGACATCACCTATGCAACCTCAGTCTTAGGCAGATATGCCGCCCAGCCCTCGACTCTCCATTGGGAAGCGGTGAAGCACCTACTTCGATATCTCCGAGGCACATCAGACTACAAATTAACGATCTATGACCCAAGCCTCGGACATGACCCAAGCCTCGGGCATGACTCTCAGTCAATCTTGTGCTACGCCGATGCAGACTTCGGGGGAGAAGCAGACACGAGCAAGTCCACCTCGGGAATCGTCGTCTACGCCCTCGGAACCTTCGTCATTTGGAAGTCGAAGCAGAGCGTAGTAGCCCAATCGACGATGCAAGCAGAGATGATTGCTACAGCGTACGGCAAAGTGCAGATCGACTGGCTCCATGATCTCACCTCTGAAATCGGAATTGCGAGCAGAGGTATCACCAGGCGTATTCTCAATGACGGCCTAAACTGCGTTACGACTCTCAACTCGGGCAACTTCCAATTTGACAGCCGGCACTTACGACTCCGGTACCACTCGATCCATGAAGCCATGGCGAAGGGCGAGATCGTGGTCAAACACGTGGCAGGTACGGAGATGCTGGCAGACGCTCTCACTAAGGCCCTCAGGGGAGTTGAACTCGGCGAATTTGTGGAGGAGATTGGACTTGGATAGGATCACGGGCAGGACTTGGATTTCCTTTGTTTCAGATTGTGTATTTGGATTTACATTGTATGTTTGGGTTTTCTTTGGATTTAATGGGACTCGGAGGAGGATCTCAGACTTTCGTTTGTTTCTTTGGTTTTGTTTTACTTCGTCTGGAAAGCCTTGGGCCAAAGGGGGAGTGTTGACTAGGGATTTGGCCCGGTGGCTTACGGCCCCCATTGGCCTCGCCTGCCCCCACCAGCCTCGCCTGCCCCCATGGCGAGGAGGAGGGTTCGGCACTGGTACTCGGCATTGGGCTCCGGCTTTGGCAGTCGGCATTGAGTTTTCCTTCTCTCTCTTTCATATATAAGTCCATAGTTTTCCTTCTCTTTGGATAGACAGACAATTCATCTTCTCTTCTTCTCCATCATCTTCTCGTGTCAACATCTAGCTCCAAGTGGTGCATCTCTAAGTTCTCTCGATGGGCGTGTCCAGGTCCTCCTCCGATTATGCTCCAGTACCATCTGCGGCCAGATTGACCGTATGTATATATATTGAGACACTTAAATAATGCATGCCATATTATGATGTAGCGAATCTTGTGACTGTAACAGACGAATATGATAAGACGAAATGCCTTGTGGTTATGTAGGAACCACTGCTGTGATAATACGGCACCAAGTCTCCCGCAGAGCTGCGCAGCGGTCTCAGGAGCTCCAAAATTTGACTATTCTATAAGTCATATCTTGTAGCATCCTGAATGCACCTCCATAACTGCAGGTGCTTTCTGGAGCACCTGAGAATGCTCTTGCAGAGTCTGAGAGTACTTTGCTTAGCTCCAGGGGGGTCTGGGATCATCTAGAAGTACTTAGAAGCACTGGTGAGGTCGCCCGGAGTGTCTGGGAGGATTGCGTGTTGCTTCCGGACCGATTTACATTTTGCTGATGTGCCGCACTTGTTCTCGATGTAACCCCATCCACAGCAGAGCTCACATCTGCTGTCAGGGCCAGCGTTCGTGTACGTTTCGACTCGGTACCACACTCCCGCCGTCTTGATGCCCTTCTCGACCAAGCCCTTTGCCACCTTGCTCCACTTTACAACAAACACAACCGATGATGCGGCGAATTCTCCATTCTGCCTCCTCTCCCTGATGGCGAGGGGGTTCGCCAGCCACCATACTTGGGTGGGGATTGCTACGCCTTCGTTCTCCGCTTCAAATTCCTCGCGCATCTTCGGCAGGCCTTCCGTGCTTTTTGTTTTTTTGTTTTAATCATACTGTATTCACTCTAATTAGAGTATGACAGGACCTTGATAACCCCCTCTGCCTCCGGGCGAGCCGGCTAGATGGCGGAGCTCCCCCCCCGCTACCCTTCATCCCCGCTGACATATGAAAGTTGAGAGATGGACCAGAAAAGAAAAGACAAGAAAAGAAAAGAGAACGCATGTAAGTCCACTGCCGCCTCCCCCCCGCACATAAGTCATCCTCTATGCCCGCTCCATACCGCCATTCATTTGGGCGGGAACTTCCCGACTTCAGTAGCCGCCAGGAAGTCCATCACCGCTTGGTCGCACACTTGTATGGAAAACAGCTCAGAGATCTGCACGTGTCGGAACCTGCCCACTTTCCAGCCCGTCGCCTTGCTGCCCGCCTTCGATAGTGCTTTCTGCTGGTCTCTCCACCGGCTGCAGTGGCGGAAGAGGTGTTCCCGCGTCTGGGCCTCCGTCCTGCATCCGCCGCCGCACCACCATCATTTGTCGTCCTCTTGGTGTCCAAACCGCTTTAGGTATGTTCCAATCGCCGCATGCCCGCTCTTCAGTCTGTAGCACCTCGTTGCCAATGATTTCACGCTGGTCATCGGGACGGATCTCTTGCTCCCCGCCTTCTCCTTCGGTCGATATGCGAAGTGTTTGGAGGACTTGTCGGCCTCGCACTCCGCCTTTACCGCCGTCCTCCCTTCGGAGATCCGTCTAGCTCCATTCGCGGCCGAGGCATATATCCGCTCGCGTACTGTGTAGCCTCGGTCTTCTCGTGCTGTGTTTGCCTGGGGGTCAGCCTCTTCGTTCCCGGGGATGCCCGAGTGTCCCGGGACCCAGTGGATCGAGGCTTCGATGCTGTAGGTGCGGAGGGCCCTAGCCTGCTCGCTGATTGCTCTTGCAAGATGCTGCCCTGGCCCTGGGTCCAGGTGTGTTGTCCGTCTGATGGCCGCCTGCGAATCACCAAACATGGCCACTGTCATGACTCTGTGTGCTCTGAGCACCTCCGCTCTTGCAACGGACTTGCGGAGTGCGACTCCGATTGCCCACAGTTCCGCGTTGAACACCTCCATTTGTCCCGTGCCGAGGTAGCTGCGGAAGACCGTCCATCCGTCTCCGATTTAGCACATCGCTGCGGCTCCTACTCTTTCATCGTCCGTTCGAGATCCGTCCATCCACCACGTCCCGGTGCCTGATCCCGCCTTGCTTTCCTTTCTTCATCCCCATAGCTCGGCGGCTCTCTTTGCCGCGCCGTCGTCTAACGGTATAATGGTCTTGACCGCTGGCTTCTCCCCGGGGTGTGGCTAGCACATGGTCTCTGCTCTCCTGCCGCGCGTGTGCTCAATCACGGCCACTCTGCCTACCGGTGCACCAGGTGTAGCGTAATCGTAGAGCTCTTTCGCCTTGGACCCTTCGCACGCGCATGCCAGCCTTGATACACACCTATGTTGTCTGGCGCCAAGGGCCACCCCCGCAGGTGTGAGGCCGGAGTCTCTCATTAGCGTGCTTCTCGGAGATGTCGGCTGTGCGCCCAGGGTTGACCTGGCAAGTCGATTGAGGAGTAGCTGGAGGTCGTCTCGCCGGCTGCCTTCCTTCAGATCCCACGAGAGCTCGCTTCCGTACAGCGCGACGGCCTGGACGCAGGCTACCTGTACTACTCTCACGCATGCTAGTACAACCCCATGCGCGCCTGTGAGTGACCGGGGTCGTGGTTCTGCGGCTCTCGCTGTCTTCATGCATCGGTTGTGATGCTCCTTGAAAGTTAGGTGGGCGTCCATCCCGACCCCCAGCCACCTGGTCGCTTCCCTGTTAAACCTGACGAAGCCATTCCCAACTTTTATCTTCGCTGTTAGCTTCGGACGCAGGCCGTCTGTGCCTTTTCCCATTCAGTGATGTCAACCGTCCCGTCGGACGGCCGGGGACGGTGGGCCGTCCGACATTTCCCCAGGACGGACGGGACGGCGCCAAGGCCGTCCGTCCCGTCCTTACTCCACAATGACGGCATGACGGCCGGGGTCTTGCCGGGGACGGTGATTTTGCCGTCCCCGGCAGTCATCCACCGTCCCCGGTCGACATCGGGCGGTAAGGGTATGAATTTAAATGACATCGAAAATAGCCCTGAAAGCGTGCGGTAAGAGATATAAATGGGCCCATGCCAAGGGTGCTGCGACACTTGTATCTAACTGCAGTGCTATAGTATGAGTAGGTGCGAATTATATGTATATACAGGTTGAAGATATACC
>Ga0307514_10004294_pt1 | contig 13153 bp, 20 predicted proteins | sample 16_EM_MG_FD_203088 | JGI IMG/M metagenome (GOLD analysis project Ga0307514, IMG submission 203088) | Populus trichocarpa ectomycorrhiza microbial communities from riparian zone in the Pacific Northwest, United States - 16_EM | ecosystem: Host-associated > Plants > Roots > Unclassified | place... | reverse complement strand
GGGTTGCAGTAAGAGTCTTAGCATAATATTCAACAGAGTGGAGCTTCTTGATACCGTTAGAGACATCGTATTGGCTGAGGATGCCAGAGATTGCCTGGTTGCTAGTGTCTGTTTCAACGATGGTTTCGAGAGTACGATCGAACTGTGTAAGAATAGGAGCAGAGAGGCAGCATTGTCTAGGCTCGTCGAAGGCGGTTTGTTGAGCTTCTTCATATGAGAAGGGGACATCTTTGGTCAGCTCAGTCAAAGGCCTGGTCTTTGAGCTGTAGTTGAGTATGAATCGAGGGTAGTAGTTGGCAAACCCAAGGAATGCTTGCACTTCCTTCTTCTTAGTGGGAGTTGGCCATTTCGACATAGCTTCGAGCTTGCTAGGATCCATTTGCACTTGTTTCCCGTTGATGATATACCTAAGGAAGAGAGTTTGCCATACATGGAATTCAGATTTAGGGAGGTTGATAACTAGCCTATGCTCGACACATAGCTGTAGGATTTGTTCGACTAATGCCTAGTGCTCTTTCTCAGTATTGTCACCGAAGATGAGTATATCATTCAGGTACCAGATACATCTCTTAGCATCCTTGAAGATTGTATCCATCCTTTCTTGAAAGCTAGCTAAAGCGTTGGTTAATCCGAATAGCATGACAGTATATTCAAAGAGACCTTTTTTTGTTCGAAATGCAGTCTTCCATTCATCACCAACTGCAATCCTGATCAAGTTGTACCCATTCTTGAGGTCCAGCCTCGTAAACCATATACTGCCCTTCGTCTTGTACAGGAGTTCACTAATAAGAGGGAGTGGATACTTGTTGGGGACTGTAAGATGATTGAGTGCTCGATGATTCGCACAGATCCTAAGGGAACCATCCTTGTTTCATACAAATAGGATGGGAGCTCCTGTTGCTGAACGGGAGTGATGGACCTTCCCTGTAGGAGTCTCAGACTGCAGATATTATTGAAGTGCCTCATCCTCTTCCCATATAGTCTTGTAGATAACTCTAGTGGGTATCTTAGCCTTAGGGTCGATCAGTGGGATCTGGTGATCGCAGGACTTGTATTCAGGAAGACGGGCTGCCTGTTCAGCAGAAAAGACTTGTGCGTAATGAGAGTATCATTCGTGGATGTCAAGAATTAGCAATACCTCGCCATCAACTATGGGTTTGAGGTCTAGATCCAACAAAGTAATAGAAGGCATCTACCGTACAGAGCACTTGATAACTCGACCTGTATTCACATTCCTTAAACACCTTTGCCCTCTATCCACCATGAACCTATTTTTAACCAGTCATGATAAACCCAATATCAAATCCTTGTTGTCAATATTCAAAACCTCAGCATCCAAAGAGAACTTACCTAGAAAAGCCTTATCCTAAAATACCTGAAATGATATATTAATCACAAAATTTTCTCCAGAAAGATTCGACCCATCACCCTGGTTCACATTCACTTTCTTAGCTCTTTTCCATACACCCATTTTCTTCACCAATCTTTCTCCAACCATGGGTGCACTTGCTGTACAGTCCACAATAGCGTCGACTTCCTCCCCAGTAATCAAAACTCCTACTGTCAAAAGAGAGGTATGTCTTGGAGTATGCCTGACAGCTAGATTCATACTCTCTACTCATTTCCCAATTGATCCTTGTTTTCAGAACTAATTTCCGTAATTCTGAAGTGTCTGGTCTCAGTTCGTAGCTTCTTTTGAGTTGGCTTGGTAGTAGGATTAGGAATAAAGAGTGGGGGTGTCTTTGTTCGCCATCCTGTTTTGCAATTACGAAGGAAATGTCCCTTTCTACCATACTTGATACATCTTTCTTTCTTACTTCTCTTGTTTTTTGTGGCATCAGAGACTGTTTGCCCAAACCTCGACTCTTCCTTAGGTTCATCTCCTTCCCGAAGCTGTATTCGGTCTTCGAATAAACGCTTCTTGCCCTGGTTCTTGTCCTTGTTCTTTGTGTTGCTGTCTTTATAGTGGAATTCGGTGGTGGTGATATCCATTTCGAGTAGTTTCTGTTTCCACCTCATAGGATTGGATCGGAGGTTCTCATAGTGGGCTATCGCAAGACGTAGGCAGAAGGGGATGCGATGAAGGATGATGTTGATAAGGTGGTGATCAGTCATCTCAGTATATTTATTGAGTCTATCGAGATCGTAAAGGTATTTTTGTACAGACCCTGTTTACTTTCGTACTACAATATCATTGTATGCTTTGTCTGCTTGGTAGTGGTCCCCATAATAATCTTGGAGGGCTTCCTTGACTTCTGACCACTCTTGATACCTATGCTGGTTTGCCTTTCACCATTCCAATGCCTCACTATCAGTATACAACCCGATATATGCTAGCATTTGTTGCTTGTTCCTCATCCTAGTGATAGTATAGTAGTTATCCATCTGTAATATCCATCCTTCTAACTTGGACTGTTGTCTATTAAAGAGCTTTTGTCAGGGAGCTTTTCCTGTAACCAAGTCATTGTCCTATTGTTGCTGATACTGAAATTATAAAGAGGCCCCTACTTTTGTCCGTAGACTAGTATAGACTATGTGAATTCCAGAAAAGCATTAGAGCTGTCTGGATTATTAGATATATCGAAAATTCACCAGAAGTCCTATATCCTAGCGTAAAAAGCGATAGACCCATAAAATGCGAAGAGCGTTGATTTGATTTGACTAGAGTATCTGGTAGATCATTCACCAAATAGAATCTCCCGATAGGTACAAAAATCCCAAGAGCGTAAAAATAAGAATGTTATTCTACAATACATGTGTGCGAGCGTTGAACTTCATCCCCTTTGTATAAACTATATGTAAAGATCCAAGATGCGAAAGATCGATGATACTCTCCAATATTCTCGTCAATAATGCGAATATATACCACGATCATTAGCAAAAAAAATAAGCTTGGCTTCGTGGCTCATCATGTGGCATCGTGGCATCAGTGTCTCCTGGTGTCTCTCAGGTGTCTCTCAAGTGTCTCCTGGTGTCTTTTAGTGTTATCGGAGCTAGCAGTTTTCCTCCTGGAGACAGTTTTGGAAAAGTGACGGATGCCACCCAATACGCTCCCGATTTACCTAGATTATATAGGATTCTCTTAATTCCCAATATTCATTTTTTCACTTTTTTTCCTGATGATTCTCATCAAAACAAAATAAACCTAATTATGCAAACAATATATACTTCTGGCACAAACTAATCTTCCGGAATAAAATAAACCTGAACATTTAAAAATAACGTGATAACACCCTAAACACTTAGCGCAAATTAAATGAATAACACAAGTCACGAAAACTAGCACCTGCTTCATATCCTTCTCCCCTTCAAGAATTTCACAGACCCCTTATGAACAAAAGGTAACAAATCAGTTGGCAAAGTTCAGGGTAACAACAAATCGAGAATCTAGATATTTGAAGAATGTTCCACGGCAAACAACGATTTCGAATTAGAAATATATATATAGGGTCTCCCACCACTTCGTCACCTTTGCCAAATTCCACAAAACTCCACCCATTCACACAAGTATTCGTACATAGCCACAATTTTCGAAAAACCTTCATTCAGCGGCATATATATCACATCTAACCCCACTCTTTTTGCCATAGAGTATTATCTAATATAGGATGCAACTTCTTCTACTAATAATGTAAGGCAATCTTTTCATATATCCCTTTCTTTCCTCTACAGCCGCTCTCATTGTGCATTTGCTGAAACATGCTGTTTTCCTCATTTCTATCCCAAATAACTCTCTTCGGTCACATATTTGGCTTAGACCTTTGAAATAACAGTCCCTCATTAACCAAAAACTCAGTCGCGTATTGCCTAAGAGCCCCAAATGCTCCATTCGTTATTCCATCTGGTCTCTGCAGTGTTGCTAGATAACTCTTTACACTTATTAGATTATCTGGCATATCATCATTCCTATCCTACTCATTATCCATATCCAATATTTGCGTGAGTGTCAGATCTGCATCCATGACCTCTTCAAGCTTATTATTATCATCCTCATCTTTAGAATCATTGTCGTCAGAATCATCCTCTCTATCCGCTGTGAGGCAGGCCCAATTATTTCGTGGGTTATGTTAGTCATTTTTATGGTACATAGTTAGCTGTTTGTGCTAAGCACATAGTGGCCATCACGTTCATTTTGGTTGGTTTGATATTGGGGTTGAATGTTTTGTCTTTTCGTATGATTTTCCCAACGTTTGTGGGATATGTTTATAGTTGTTGTTTTGCCGCTATTGATGGAAGACATCCAAGGATCATACAATCGAAACGAATTGTGGTACGGAATTGTGGAATTACAGAATTGTGGAATCGAATAATATATCATACAGCTTTGTACAGATTCATATTGCAGAATAGGAAAATTAAAACATCCCAGAATTGAGGGATCATCACTTTGATCACATCACATGCCTTGAATGCATCGAATATGGCACGGAATATATCACTCTCGCTAGGCTCTGTGTACGTATTGAGGATTCTATCTCGTGAATTCTACATGATACGCGGCACAAAGTCATCGCTCTTAACGCTAGTAACGCTCATCATACTCTCAATGCTGGAATTAACGATACGAATGCTTGACGCTCATATAGAGGACTTGTACATAGTTGTCATATACGCTCTCTATAGAATTTACGGTCTTATCGGTCATTTTGGTGTTTTTGGTGTATTTTCGATATCCCTATGCTTCCTGCCAGCTCTAACGCCTCTACGGAAATTACATAGTTCTATTAGTCTTAACGGATAAAATAGCTGCTTCTTCATATTGGTCCCTTTGACTGGAGAGCTATGGCAGCAGGATTGTTGGGTATTGTCAAAATGAGAATCACCATAATAGGAATATGCATATGGTCAATTGGTGGAAAATTCATGACGGGTATTCAGATAAATATTACGTCGCCAGTTTTTGTGTTTTTGACATGTTTTTTGGCTTTATCAGAAAGCTTAAGGGTTTTTACCTTTATGATGGTTGTTAATATCAGATTGTTAGGTTTGATGGATGAGCAACGTCCTCAACGTCAGCACTCAACAATGGAAGGTTTGGCTAGTGAATTGTTAAAGAGAGTGATGTATAGGGTCATCGAAGGTATTAAAGAGCAGTGGTATTCCCCAAGGAATGAACATCAAGCAAGGAATACACATACCGAAAAGAACAAGAGGAACAAGCAGAAAAATAGCAAGCAACACAAGTAGCATTGGCATTGGAATCGGAATTGGAATTGGAAAATGAATCAAAGCATTGTGAATCTAATTCATAAGGCTCTTCGATGGAATAATCGCTCGTGTCTTCAACCTAGTTGGGGATCTACTTTACCTAAATCTATATTATCGAACACCTCTTTATCAATTACTTCGAATAAAATTTATGAAAAGAATAAAAAAATGTCAGACAATGAGGACTCAGGTTGTGGTGGATCGTCATCGGGACGACAACGTGCTAAGTACACTAGCAAGGAGACTACGCAGATAACGACGAAAGAAAGTTACCCTAAACAAGACTTGATGTCGGCGCTAATGCTTTTTCCACTACCATATCAGATGGGAGCTCTATATTTTGACAGAATGGATATCACGGATTTTGTTATTCAATGGCAGGATCCAACAATGGATTGGAAGGATGGGTTGAGGATTAAGAAGGTCCCTTTGTATTGTGAAAAGATGGTGGGCAGATATGTAAAAACTCTGGAGATATATGTCAAAGGAGACAGCTGGAAACGTTTCATGAAAGAGTTGAAGGAAAAATACAAGAAGGATAACACGGGACAGAAGCGCAATACAGAGGCATATTTGCAAGCGATGGTTCAAAAGATAGTAACAGAAAAAGAACCTACAATCTCAGCATATCGCTCTTTTATTGTCGAATATTGTGAATGATCGTCTTTGTGAGTTGTGAGCCAGGTAATGAATCCACATACTAGGATTCTTATGTTCTTGCAGGCATTTTCGGATAGGGTGGGGGATAAAATGTGCAAGTGCTGTAGGATCGATATTGAGGACACAAAAGCTATGGCTAAGATATGGGATAATATAAAAAATGAGGCTCTAAAGATTTGTAATAAGTACGATTCTCAAATGGGCAAGCTCTGGAAAAGCAAGATGCTAGGGGAGAGTAAGGCAATGAAAACGGTGTTTAAAGAACACAAGTAAAGAATGGAACCTGTAATGAGTGTTGCGAACAAAAAGTCCGAAGTGTTAGACGAGGTCATGAAAATGATGAAGGATCTACAACTCAGTCAACAGGAGACTCAATGAAAAGGGTCCCCTCCCTTCGGGCGGGTGGCCGCGGAGTCACTTCTCTGTACATCCTCTCAGTTAATTAAAAAAGAGGGTATGCACCTCCTGACCTATACCAGTCAGGAGTACCATGTAGGTGTGCCACACCTAATATAAAACGTATGTTTGATGTAGCAACCCTAATCTATACACAGGTACCACACCATACCGGGGTATAGAAATTAGCTGATTTCACGTGAGCAGGTCAGTAACGCGGAAATTGTATAAATACCCATAGTCACCGCCTCTGAAGAAGCTCCTCAGGCGAAACGCAAAATACTTTCGGACAGTAAGATTTTGTGTAAGGCACACACTGTTTACTTCTTCCCCTCCAGGTTCCCAAGATTTTCCTTTGGAAAATCTTAAAACAAATTTACTCTCCCCCTTCTGGACCTACAAGGCGTACCCGAACCCTCGATAATCCCACGATTACCATTTCGTTCCAATACAACCCCAATCTTCTTCTCACAAGTCCCCCCACCATCTTCTATTCACAACCGCAATGTCAACAGAGAACATCAGAGCAGCGAGGCCCATCGGTGTCGCCAGCGATGTCGACACACTCTGTAACAACCTCTCACAAGCACGAACAATTAGGGAATTAATCTCCTCCCTGCCAATCACCTACCGACCCACCTTTGGCCCCCTACTTAAAGAGCTCTATCGAGCCGCGCAGCAATGCGCCTCGGTAGAGGCGGCTTACCAGTCCCACAAGGACTACTTCCGCGCCGGCACCCTTCCCACCCACCTCAAAGCTATCAAACCCATCTCCCTCCAGGTCTCGAAAGAGTTCGCGGGTACCTCCGACCTCCGAGATCTCCAGAAGACTTTGGACAAGGAGGCAAAGTCTTACGTCGAGCGAGTCCTTGCTCTGGAGGTGCAGGCGAAGAAGGGCGAATGGCATGCCCTTTTGTGCACCGTCTCCTCCCCCACCTGCATCAACTGCATCAACTCCTTATGTGATGCGATAGACAGGGACCTCTGTGCACACATGTTCTACACACTCCCCCCTATCAGCAAAAAAAATAAGAGTGGCTTCGTGGGTCATCGTGTGTCATCATGGCATCGGTGTCTCCTCGTGTCTCTCAGGTGTCTCTCAGGTGCCTCCTGGTGTCTTTTAGTGTCATCGGAGCTAGCAGTTTTCCTGCTGCAGACAGTTTTGAAAAAGTGACGGACGCCGCCCGATACACTCCCGATTTACCCCGATTACATAGGATTCTCTTAATTCCCAATGTTCATTTTTTCACTTTTTTTCCTGATGCCCACCATGCCCGAAAAAGATGAAGAGGGCAATAACACCGAGACCAACATGTTGGCCAGTGTCGAGCGGGAAGCCGCCGATAAGGAGGTGACCCGTGATGATGGCCACGCCGTTATCACCAGTGCACAGAGGAAACTGCTCCTACAAGAGTTAGACCTCGCAGGAGAGCAGATCACCGCCGCCTCCGCAGAGCACTGGTGTCGCCGAGCCATAGCGCTTGGAAAAGCATCCAGTGACACAGAGCTTGCTCGCAAGCTCAAAAAACTCACCATCCAAGACGAAGCGCATGGCAAAGCCACCGCTTTATCTGGGAACAAAAATGCTGGAGATCCCCTCCCTGCCAACAAGTCCAAGAAGTTCCAGAAGAAATTCGACTCTATCGAGAAGGCCCTCAAAGACCTCTCTTCGAGAATACCTGCAAAAGGTAAGCATCCCCGCGTGATGGCGGAGAAAATGTTTACGTCTGGTAACAGCAAGTCAATGCATATGCAAAGGACAATCTCCCGTAACCTCGAAGGTCAAGAAGTCCGGGAAAGGCAAGAAGCCCGAGAAAAAGGGCAAGGCAAAAGGGAATGGGAAGAAGGGGAAGGGACAAGGGAAGAAGTAATTTGAGGGTATCATACCCTCAAACATCGTAAATACTTTGTGAATACAGAAGATGTCCCTGACGCTGTGTTAAAAGTACCTCGTGATAGCGTTGTACTTTACATGAAAGATTACGTGACGGAACAGGATAAACATCCTGACCTAGAACATGTTTTCCTTGGGCGAGGAGTAACGATCCCCCCTGAAATTGAACGAATTCTTTCGTTCAACCTCAAATTCATACCACACGCTGACCCTAATCCCAACAAAGTCATGGCAGGTTTCGACGAATTTGCACGGTTACTCCATTGCAAGATGCACTTTGCGTATCGTGCACTGGCTAAAAAACCGCACCCGAGCCTCGAGAAACTGTTGGACTTCACCGGCTGAGTACCAAACCAAGAAGATTGGTACCCATTATTGGAACAAGCGCTCACGAACGTCCGGAAATACCTATTGGAAACAATAGCAATTCACGGACAAGTACCGCGCAAGCTGAACCTCCCGCTTCACAAGGTTACCGACTGGATGCTCACTAATGGGTATCTAGGTAAAATGACAGACAAAAACCTAGGGGTCGCCGTAATGCCGATAGTCCAGTACGAAAACCAGTGTGCTGATTTATTGTCGGACGACAAAACATACACACCGGTTAAAAATATACCTGTCAGATGTTTGCAAAGTGAGCTCACCGCCATAGTCGCAACTATCAAGAACAAAGTCGTGAAGAAGATTCTGACCAATTCTCAGTCAGAGATCCCAGTCTTCCACGGAATTCCTAAAGTTCACAAGAACCCGTGGAAATTACGACCAATTGTGCCATGCCACAGTTGGATCATGACAAAAGCTGTAAAAATTCTTGATGCGCACCTCGCCCCACATGTCAATAGATACCCCTGGGTTATTAACTCAACTCGGGACTTCATCACTGCAATTGAAGAATCGCCGGGCGACATCCTGAGTACCGATGACATATGGCTTGTATCAGTCGATGTCGAAGGTTTCTATACAAACGTTAACATTGACACCGCAGCTAGACGTATAGAGACAATCCTGAGGGGATCACCTAAAGACAATCAGGACGATTTCTTAACGATGAACGAGGCCGTAATACTCCTCAAATACATCAACAGAAACAACTACTTCGCCACGAATGACACCTATCAGTACCACCAAAAAAGCGGTCTCGCAATGGGAGGACCAGCCTCTAGCACCATTGTGAACCTCTACCTCGCTTTCGAAGAGAAAACGATGTTTCGTAACGCATCACCTCAGATGCTGTTATACAAAAGGTACGTGGACGATATCTTCATGATATTTCGCGCAAGTAGATCAGAACTTGACCGGATCCTAGCTGGTATCAGCTATGGACTCTTAAAGCTCTCCCTCGAAGTTTCCAACTTCAAAATGACATTCCTCGACACGACCGTGTCAAAAGCGGCACAGCCGTAGAATAGATTGGTGACTTCTCTGCACCAAAAAGCTGGAAACACATATTCTTATGTACCATGGTCATCTACACACCCCGTCAGTGTGAAAACAGCCTGGGTTAAGGCCGAGATGATCCGTCACAAGATAATATGTTCCAATGAACTGGTCTACAATGAAGTCCTGACGGCTTTCATTGAGCGACTGGTAGGTAGAGGCTACCCACGACATGTTCTCGCAATGCTGGAGAGGGATGTTGCCAAGCGTGCTCGTAGCTCAATCTTGTACCCGTCAGGACAAGATAGCGGCAGTGCACCTCTGATCATGCCAGCGCACTGCGATAACATATGGTACAACGTATCAACCCGCCAACTCGAGAGGCTATTACAACCAACCTTGAATGACATGCTGCGAAGCAGTCCCTGTGGCCAACAAGTAGGTAATGTAATTAAGTCCCTACGATGCTCAGATAACATCGCAGATTTTACGAGCGCCGTCAACAAAATAATAACCACGTGCGTCGATTCCTACACTGTAGAACTCGAGTACTAAGTTATGTTGTAAGTTGGATATATTCCGCGTCTGCGTTTAATAATGTTAACAAACCGAACTAACATGGCACAGTTTTTTAATTAACCGTATGGAGTACTACGAAGCTCCCCTCCGCCTCCCTCCCCTCACTTCGGGGGGTCCCCTCCCTCCGGGCAGGTGGCTATGGAGTCGCTTCTCTGTACATCCTCCCGGTTAATTAAAAAAGAGAGTGTGCTCCCCCTGACCCACACTAGCCAGGGGTACCATGTAGGTGTGCCACACCTAATATAACACGTATGTTTGGTATGGCAACCCTAATCTATACTCCGGTACCACACCATACCGGAGTATAGAAATTAGTTGATTTCATAAGTGACCGCCTCGAAATCATGTGAAATATAGGTTCTTCGGCTGATATACTGCATAGACATGAGCGGGTCAGCAACACGGAAATTGCATAAATACCCACAGTCACCGCCTCTGAAGAAGCTACTCAGGCGAAATGCAAAATACTTTCGGACAGTAAGATTTTGTGTAAGGCACGCACTGTTTACTTCTTCCTCTCCAGGTTCCCAAGATTTTCCTTCGGAAAATCTTAAAACGAAAATGATGAAGGATCTACAACTCAGTCCACAGGAGACTTAATGAAAATTAGATGAAGAACTAGCATTGTTGCGGGAAACATATCAGACACAACCATATCAGACACAGCCAAACAAAGCGTATTATTCGCCTAGGCAGTACGGCAATACGGAATATCCACCAAATCCAGTGATGTCGGGGAGAAGAATTAAAGGGTGCTTGTGGGATAGTGAGGATCGTAAGAAGGAAGATTGCACTGATCTTAAAAAGGCTATAGAAAGAGGGGATGTACATCAACAGGATAGGTTCATAATATTGGGACAAAAAGGTGTAGTGGATGAAATTTTGGTGCCAATTCCACGGGAAGTCGATGGAAAAATAATTTGGCAGAAAGATTGGGTTTGGGAGAAGCTACTGGCAAAAGAGAGTAATTTGCTGTCAAAGGCTCAGTGTATCACTGTTGAGATGAATACGAACGATATGAATACGAATGAACTGATGAATGGGGAGCAGGTGATCTACAAGCCATTCTGGGAGACTGATGTGGATGAAAAACGAGCACGCGATATCTGGGATGATGGGGATAGGGATGATACCAAACGGAAAGCTTTATCTCCAGAGGAAAAACCGAAAAGGATACTCACGCGTGAAAAGCCTGTTAGAGATTTGACAAAGCCAGCGGTGGAAAAGGTGGAAAAGAAGCCTCCGCATGAAAAGATGTAGAATCAGCTGAGGGAATTAATTGATATCGGTGAATTGAGTAAAAGGACGCTAGATGCACCAGTACCAGGAGTCACAGTCAGGGAGCTTCTGTCGATATCGCTAGATCTAATACAGTAGTACTTTGGAGTAAAGTGTATTCCACCTGTCAAAAACAAAGAACTTGATACACGGGTCAATTCTATCAAAAAGCAGGCAATGAGGAAATTGTATGCATGTGCATTGCCAAAATGCAAGGGCAGAATTGAAGAAGACGAATTCAAGATATTTATAGATTCGGGAGGCGAGCTGTGTTTGATGTCTAGGAATGTATTCGAAGAACTGAAGCTACTTATTGATTTGACGGTGGACTGGTCAGTGGGATCAGCCAATTCACAGAAAACGAAGGCCTATGGGATATGTCATGATGTACCTGTTACAGGACGGGGAATCACTGCTAGATATCGATTTTTTGTGTTGCAAAACATCTCACAGGATATTATACTTGGAAGACCTTGGGAACGGATGGTGAGAGCAAAGCATGACATCAGAGACGATAGGAGTTCTTTTACTACTATCTATGATGAATGTGGAAATGCGGCTACATTTTGTTCAGTACCTGCGCACCATGAGCGAAATTGAGCTGAGGCGGAAACGCAACCACAATGGAGTGATAATTCACAGCAAAAATGGCATAGGAATTATTACGTGAGTGATGGTGGAAAAGTGATATGTGAGGGCTATTCTGTGGAGAAAATACACGTAGACGATGAAGGAGATGCATTGAGGGTAAGGTATGAAAAGCTAGGTGGGGTGAATAGAATCATGGCAATTAATGATGAATATAATGGGAACAATGAAGGAATTGACAACAAGATGATAGAAGCTCATGCTCTATGCAAATAACAAGAAGAAAAATAGGCAGCAAGGGCTAGACAACTGAATAGTAAAGCAGAGGATATTGCAGCAGCTCAACAATATATTCACAAGAATCGGTTAAAAAACAAGGCCTATTTTGATAAGAATTGCTATGAAAGAGTAGATAAAATAGGAGTTGGGGATATGGTGCTCCTATATAACAGTTCGTTGGACAAACAGTGGTCACAGAAATTGAAAAACAGGTAGCTAAGGCCATATCGAATTCGAGAAATTGTGGAGGACAGAGGCACATACCTATTATATGAATTGGACGGCATATTTGTGGGAGATCATATCAAGAAATTCCATCCTAGATGCGGTGTTGAATCAGTAGAAAATGCTGATGATGCTAAGGATGATGGTGGTACCGAGAACGATGAAGATGGCAAAGATACGTAGGATGCCAAGCCTGCGGAAAGAAGAGATGACACAGAGGGTACCAATAATGCTGGCGTTGAGGATAATATAGAGAATGATGATTAGAAGAGGAAATAAATAACAGTCACGGAAAATACAACGCCGCGACTGTTTGAGACCCTCCTTACTGTTATTTGATGATTATTTGATTTTATAGTAAATATTTGCTTGACTTGTTGAGAGTAACACTCGTTTGGAGCTCGTGGTGGAATATATAGATTGATTGAACAGTCGTGGAAAATACAATGATGCGACACTTGGAAAAACGTTCCTTTTAATTGTTTTTGTTTGAATTATTGCACAATCTTTGTTTGTTCTGGAAAGCGGTGGAATACGATGAATATTGAAAATCAGCTGGGAGAGTTCAGGATAACTGGGAAAATGAAAATTGGGACGTTTGCAGAATGTTCCACAGTGGGCAATGATTACAAATTGGAAACTGGGGGACTCGCGGTGTTCTCTGAG